>Ga0209156_10000211_pt1 | contig 47487 bp, 37 predicted proteins | sample GraSoiAngelo_124_FD_185881 | JGI IMG/M metagenome (GOLD analysis project Ga0209156, IMG submission 185881) | Grasslands soil microbial communities from the Angelo Coastal Reserve, California, USA - 14_0927_05_20cm (SPAdes) (version 2) | ecosystem: Environmental > Terrestrial > Soil > Grasslands... | reverse complement strand
GATCGCGCGGGCGGTGCGGGTGGGCGCAGCCTTGACCGCCCTCGCGCTCGGCGGCCTCATCGTGACGCTGCGCCGGCAGGAACGGAAGGCCACGTGAGCCGCCTCCTGCCCTTCCCCATCTTCCCGCCGCAGGCGTCGACGCTCGCGCCGCGTACCGATCACCTCCTCTACTTCCTCCTCGCGATCAGCGGCCTCATGACGGTGCTCATCGCCGGCCTCATCCTCTACTTCTCGATCCGCTACCGCCGCCGCCCCGGCAACGAGCGCGCGACGCAGGTGCACGGCTCGAACCGGCTCGAGATCGCGTGGTCGGTCGTGCCCCTCGGCATCTTCCTCTTCACGTACGTCTGGGGCGCGAGCATCTACTTCTGGGCCTACACGCCGCCGACCGACGCCCTGGAGGTCTACGGCGTCGGCAAGCAGTGGATGTGGAAGTTCCAGCACCTGAGCGGCCAGCGCGAGATCGACGAGCTGCACGTGCCGGTGGCGCGGCCGGTGAAGGTCCTCCTCACCTCGCAGGACGTGATCCACAGCTTCTCCGTGCCCGACTTCCGCGTGAAGCAGGACGCCATCCCCGGGCGCTACACCGAGGCGTGGTTCGAGGCGACGCTGCCGGGCACCTACCACCTCTTCTGCGCCGAGTACTGCGGCACGCTGCATTCGCAGATGATCGGCTCCGTCGTCGCCATGGAGCCGGCCGCGTTCGAGCAGTGGCTCGCGGGCGGCGTCACCGCCTCGCCCGCCGAGCGCGGCCAGAAGCTCTTCCAGAGCCTCGGCTGCAACACCTGCCATCGCGCCGATGCCCTCGCCCGGGGGCCCGACCTGACGGGTCTCTTCGGCCGGCAGGTGCACCTCCAGGGCGGCGCGGTGCTGAAGGCCGATGAAGCCTACATCCGCCAGTCGATCCTCGACCCGGCGGCCGAGGTCGTCCAGGGGTACGAGCCGATCATGCCGACCTTCAAGGGCCTGGTGACGGAGGAGGGCATCCTGGACCTCATCGAGTACATCAAGTCCCTGGGAACCACGGAGAGGGCCGGACCATGACTGCCGCACCGATCGTCGTCGCGCCCGGCGCGCCGGAGAACTACCTCACCGTCGACTACGGCGTGCGCTCCTGGCTCCTCACGCGGGACCACAAGCGCATCGGGCTCCTCTACCTCATGTCGATCACGGCCGCCTTCTTCCTGGGCGGCTTCTTCGCGCTCGGCCTGCGTCTCGAGCTCCTGACGCCGGCGGGCGACCTCATGCGCGCCGAGACCTACAACAAGTTCTTCTCGATGCACGGCATCGTGATGGTGTTCTTCTTCCTGATCCCCTCGATCCCCGCGGTGCTCGGGAACTTCCTCCTGCCGCTCATGATCGGCGCGCGCGACGTCGCCTTCCCGCGTCTCAACCTGGCGAGCTGGTACATCTACATGCTGGGCGCGGCCTTCCTCACCTACACGATGGTCAGCGGGGGCGTCGACACGGGCTGGACGTTCTACACCCCCTTCAGCACCCTCTACTCGACCACGAACGTCATCTCCGCCGCCCTCGGCATCTTCATCGTCGGCTTCTCCTCGATCCTTACCGGCCTCAACTTCATCGTCACCACCCATCGCATGCGGGCCCCGGGGCTCACCTGGTTCCGGCTGCCGCTCATGGTGTGGGCGCTCTACGCGACGAGCATCATCCAGGTGCTCGCCACGCCGGTGCTCGCCATCACGCTCACGCTCGTCGCGCTCGAGCGGACGCTCCACCTCGGCATCTTCGACCCGGCGCTCGGCGGCGACCCGGTGCTCTTCCAGCACCTGTTCTGGTTCTACTCGCACCCGGCCGTCTACATCATGATCCTCCCGGGCATGGGCGTGGTGAGCGAGCTGATCACCACCTTCGCCCGCAAGCGGACCTTCGGCTACACGTACATCGCGCTCTCGAGCGTCGCGATCGCCGTCCTCGGCTTCCTCGTCTGGGGCCACCACCTCTTCATCGCCGGGCAGTCGATGTACGCCTCGATGGTCTTCTCGCTCCTCAGCTACCTGGTGGCGGTGCCGTCCGGGGTGAAGGTCTTCAACTGGACCGCGACCCTGCACAAGGGCTCGATCGAGTTCCGCACCCCGATGCTCTATGCGCTCGGCTTCATCGGGCTGTTCACGATCGGCGGGCTCACGGGGCTCTTCCTTGCGGCCCTCGGGCTCGACATCCACGTGACCGACACCTACTTCGTCGTCGCGCACTTCCACTACATCATGGTGGGCGGGATGGTGATGGCTTACCTCGGCGGCATCCACAACTGGTGGCCCAAGATCAGCGGGCGGATGTACCCGGAGAACTGGGGCCGCGTGTCCGCGGTCATCATCTTCCTCGGCTTCAACCTGACCTTCTTCCCGCAGTTCGTGCTCGGCTACCTCGGCATGCCACGCCGCTACTGGTCGTATCCGGACGAGTTCCAGGTGCTGAACGTGCTGTCGACCGCAGGCGCGTCGATCCTGGGCCTCGGCTACGTGCTGCCCATGTGCTACCTCGTCTGGTCGCTGCGCTACGGCGAGCCGGCACCCTCGAACCCGTGGGACGCGACCGGCCTCGAGTGGCAGACGCCGTCGCCCCCGCCGCGCGAGAACTTCGAGCGGACCCCGGTCGTCACGCGCCCGCCGTACGACTACCCCGGCCCGGAGGCGCAGGTTGGCTGACCACGCGGCCGCCGTCGACCACGTCGCGCACCAGTTCGACGACGCCGAGCAGCAGAAGCTCGCGGCCGAGCTCGGCATGTGGATCTTCCTCGCCACCGAGGTGATGTTCTTCGGCGGCATGATCCTGGCGTACACCGCCTACCGCTACTTGAACCCGACGGCCTTCGCGTACGGGTCGAGGCAGCTGAACGTGGTGATCGGCGGCATCAACACCGGCGTGCTCCTGGTCAGCAGCTTCACGGTGGTGCTCTCGGTCCACGCCGCCCGCACCGGCGCACGCCGGCTGCTCCTCGTGGCGCTCGGCGCGACGATCGTCCTCGGCCTCGTGTTCCTCGGCTTCAAGGCCTACGAGTGGCGGCACCACTACCACGAGGGCCTGGTCCCGGGGATCCGCTTCACCTACGCCGGCCCCGAGGCGGCCGGCGTCGGCATGTTCTTCTGGCTCTACTTCGCGCTGACCGGCGTCCATGCGCTCCACCTGACGATCGGCATCGGCGTGATGGCGGTCATCGCCGCGCTCGCCTGGCGCGGGCGCTTCACGCCCGCCTACCACAACCCGGTGGAGATCGCGGGACTCTACTGGCACTTCGTGGACGTCGTCTGGATCTTTCTCCTGCCGCTCCTCTACCTGGTCGGGAGGCACGCGCCATGAGCGGGCCGCGCCTCTACGTGCTCGTCCTCGTGGCGCTCCTCGGTCTCACCGCGCTCACCATCTTCGCCTCGTACCTCGACCTCGGGCCGTTCAGCGCCCCCGTGGCGTTCACCATCGCGGCGACGAAGGCGGTCCTCGTGATGCTCTTCTTCATGCACCTCAAGGACTCCCACGGCGTCCTCTGGCTCGCCGCGATCGGGGGCTTCTTCTGGCTCGGCATCCTGGTCGTGCTGACCATGAGCGACGTCGCCACGCGCGGCGTGCTGCCGATCCCGGGGAAGTAGGCGCGCCCGCGCGCGCTAGCGCCGCGTCGCGCGGCGTCTGCCGGGCGCTGTCCTCAGGCGCGTGGCCACCCGCGGGCAGCTGAACTCGCCCTGGGGCCTCGCGATGGCACCGGCCGCATTCGGGCGCTTCGGCGGCGATCTCCTGGTCGGGAACTTCGGCGACGGTCGGATCACGGCCTTCGAGCGCGAGCCGAACGGGAGCTTCCAGTCGCGCGGCCAGCTGCGAACTGCGGACGGCAGCGCGCTGACGATCGACGGCCTCTGGGCGCTGCAGTTCGGCAACGGAACGGCGAACAACGGGCCGACCGACACGCTCTTCTTCACCGCCGGCCCCGACGACGAGAATCACGGCCTCTTCGGGACGATCCGAGCGGGCGGATGAGAAGTCCTGACCCCTAGAGACGGAACGCGTGCCGCATGCTCCGCGCGCGGCGGGCCAGCCCGAGTCGTCGGACCCCGAGGAGCTGCTCGGTCGTTTTCAGCAGAGCGTAGTGGGTGAACGGCCGATCCGACGTCGCGCCGGGCGGCGTCGACGGGCTCACCACGATGGTCACGACGTGGCAGGATTCGTCGGCAGGGTTGGCCGCGCAGTCCTCGCCGACGCCACCGCCCGCGCCCTCGTCGAAGGTGATGAACACGGCCATGCGACCCGCCTGATAGGCGGCGCTGTTCAGGATCTTCGGCAGCTCGGTCGAGAGCCACATGTCGCCGTTCTGGATCGCGATGGGGTCCGGGCCGTCGTGCATGTCGTGAACGGTGTTGGGCGTGACGAAGGCGAAGGCCGGGAGCGTGTCGTTGTCGAGGTCGGTCTGCAGGTCGGTGTAGGGGACGTCGAAGGTGCTGCAGCCGGAGAGGCTCGTGAGATAGGGCGGCGGGTTGTGGCGCACGGCGTAGCCGACGAAGCCCGTCGTCTGGCAGTTCATGAGCATCGACTCCATGTAGCCCTTCCACGACGGCACCTGGGCGAAGATGCTGGCCGCGTCGGTGCTGCACGTCGCGCTCGGGCTGCAGTCGCCATCGAACTTGAGCAGGTCGGGGAGCGCGAGGCCGGTGACCGCGCCGATGTAGTTCGGAAGGCTCACGTGCGTGATGTTGCGGTAGTTGGTGGCGAGCCCGCAATCGGCGATGAGAGCGTTGATGTAGGGCGCGTCCGACGAGCCCACGATCTGGCCGAAGCTGTGGTTCTCCATCCAGATCCAGAGGACGTGCTGGTAGCGGCTGGGGTGGCTCCGGCGGAGGCCGCAGAAGGCGCCCATCGGCGACTGCGCCCGGGCAGGGGCGGGTGCGGCGAGCATGCAGGCGGCGAGGGCGAGCGCGGCGGCGAGCTTCGTCATGGCGACGGAGCCTCGCGCAGCCCGAGCGCCGTTGTCAAGAAGGAAAATGCCTACCGGCTCGCCGCCAATTGCTCCGCCCGATGCTCGGCTTCCCGCAGAACGCCGCCGAGTGCATCCCCGCAGAGCAACGAGAGCTCGGCCTTCGCGGTCGCCGCGGCGGCGAGCGTGACGGCCTTCTGCAGCGTCTTCGACGCCTTCCGCGCGAACGTCCTCGCCTTCTTCCCGTTGCTCGCGCCCGCGCCATGATCGGCCAGGCTCATCGCCTGCGTGATGCGACGCCGGACCGGGCGGGGCAGCGTTTCATCGGCGCACGGCTGGACGACACTTCTCAGCATGCAGCCCACGCCCTCGAAGCCGCTGTCGGGGCAAGGGGTCGTCGTGGTCGTGGTCGAAGAAGTGGTCGTTGTGGTCGTGGTCGTGCACCCGGCAAGGGCGGTGCCGACGCAGGCTCCGCTGCCGTCGCAGGTGTCATCGTCGGTGCAGCCGTTCCCGTCGTCGCAAGACGTGCCGCTCCCGTTGAACTGGCACGTCGTCGTACAGCAAGAGGTGAACGCGCCGTTCGCCGTTCCGTCATCGCACTGCTCGGGCGCTTGCACGATGCCGTCGCCGCAAACCTGTCCCAGGTAGCGCGCGACGGCGAAGTCGGTGTCGCTGCCGTTGTACGAGTAGCCCGCCGCGGCGAGCTTCCCGTCGGGTTGAAGGACGAGCGCATTGGCCTCGCCGAAGGCGCCCGGCACCGGCGTGATGACCTTCCCGCCCGTGCCGAAACTCCCATCGAGGTTCCCATCGGCGCTGTAGCGCACGAGGGCGAAGTCCTGCTCGCTGCCGTCGTTGGTGTAGCCGGCCGCCACGAGCTTCCCGTCGGGCTGGAGGACGAGCGCAAAGGCCTCGTTCTCCATGGTGACGATCTGGGTAGTCACCTTCCCGCCCGTGCCGAAGCTCGCATCCGGGCTGCCACTGGCGTTGTAGCGCACGAGGGCGAAGGCGGTGTTGCTCGCGCCGGACGTGTAACCTGCCGCCACGAGCTTCCCGTCGGGCTGCAGGACGAGCGCAAAGACCTCGTCGTCGATGCTCCCGATCGCCGTCGTGACCTTCCCTCCCGTGCCAAAGCCCGTATCCAGGCTGCCATCGGCGTTGTAGCGCACGAGGGCAACGGCGTTGTTGCTGCCCCTGTCCGAGTAGCCCGCGGCGACGAGCTTCCCATCGGGCTCGAGGACAAGCGCAAAGGCCTCGTCGTCGACGCTCCCGATCGGGGTCGTGACCTTCCCTCCCGTGCCGAAGCTCGCATCCAGGCTGCCACTGGCGTTGTAGCGCACGAGGGCGAACGTGGTCTTGCCGGCGCTGGATGCGTAGCCCGCCGCCACGAGCTTCCCATCCGGCTGAAGGACGAGCGCGGTGGCGCCGCTCCCGGTCCCGATCGCGGTGGTGACCTTCCCGCCGGTGCCGAAGCTCCCATCCAGGCTCCCGTCGGTGTTGTAGCGCACGAGGGCGAAAACGGTGTTGCTGGCGTTGTACGCGTGGCCCGCCGCCACGAGCTTCCCGTCGGGCTGAAGGACGAGCGCGCTGGCCACGTCGTAGCCGTTGAAGATCGGGGTGACGACCTGCCCGCCGGTGCCGAACGCCGGGTCCAGATCGCCCGTGTTCGCCCGAGCGGCCGGCGGCAGCGCCAGCGCGGCGGCCCACAACAACACCGAGAGCGTGTGTCGCATCATGCCCACGTTCGCACCATGGCAAACCGAGAGGGCGTCAATGGCAAGAACCGTACCCACACGGCGGTACCTCGGGGGCGCGGGACGCGCCCGACGCGCCCTGACACATCTGTGCCATCGTGAGTGACAGCGGCGCGTCGTCTTGACGCAGAAACCCCCCGCGCCATACTCCGCGCATGCCGAAGCTCGCCATGGCGTTGCCCGGCGCGGCGTGGCGCCATGCGGTCGGCGGCGTGCTCCTGCTCCCGGCGCTCTGTCTGGCGACCGACGTGCGGGTCGTGGCCGTCACGCCGGGCCGGAGCGCCGATGTCGTGATCGAGCGCGGCGCGCCGGTGACGATCGAGGTCGGCGAAACGGTCGAGGGGGTCAAGCTGCTGAGGGCGGACGCGCTTGGCGCGGTGCTGAGCGTCGACGGGATCACGAAGACGCTGCCGCTCGTGGGGGACCGGGCGTCCGTCGGGGATACCGCCACGAGCGGCAGCGTAACGCTGGTGGCCGACGCGCGCGGACAGTTCTTCACGAGCGGAACCGTGAACGGACGTTCCATGCACTTCGTCGTCGACACGGGGGCCACGTTGACGACGCTCTCTCGGGCGGATGCGCGGCGCATCGGCCTCGACTTTCGTCGGGGCACGCCGATTCGAACGACAACCGCCAACGGTGTCGCGAACGGATGGCGAATGTCGCTCGACTCGGTGCGCGTCGGCGACACGACGGTGCGCGACGTCGATGCGATCGTGGTCGACAACGACACTCTGCCGGTGGGACTGCTCGGCATGAGCTTCCTCGATCGCTTCGATATGCATCGGCAGGGCTCGACGCTGGTGCTGCGGCGTCGCCGCTGAGGGCGCACCGCGGGCGACGTCGACGGCATCCCGGGGCGCCGAGGGCGCCGTTCGCCGAGCGCCCGGGGGTGGCGCAACCGTGACGTCCGTCACCCAGCGATGCGGCAGGTGCCGCGGCGCTGCCGTCAGCGGTTCCTCGGCCGCCACGGAAATCCGGCCCCGGGCTACGGGCACGGGCATTGCTCGCTCCGCGTCGACTTCACCCGACCACCACGGAGGCCCGCATGCGCCCATCCCGCGTCTTCGCCGCCACGCTGCTCGCGCTCGCGCTGAGCACGATGTCTGCCCGGGCGGAGGATCCTCCGCCCACCGGCCCGTCGCCCTGCGTCCAGGAGTGCGCGACCGCCGCCAGGGCGGCGGCCGAGACGTGCCAGGCCGGAGGCGGGACGCTCGAGGCATGCAGGCAGGCCGCCGAGGCCCAATACCTGCAATGCACCGCGGGCTGCCCGTCGGCGCCGCCTCCGACCACCGGCGGCACGCCCTGTCTCGAGCAGTGCGGCGCGCAGGCACAGCAGGCCTTCCAGGCTTGCCGCGCGCAGGGCGGGACGGTCGACAGCTGCACCGAGACCGCCAAGGCGGGCTACCTCCAGTGCGCGTCCGCGAACTGCGCGAACCAGGCGCCGCCGACGTGCGAGGCGCGCTGCACCGCGCTGGCGGACGGGATGCAGCAACACTGCCTCGACGAAGGCAACGGCGCGGACAAGTGCGCCACGGTTCGCCAGTCCGCCCTCGACCGCTGCACACAGGAGCTGTGCAGCTCGACGGCGCAGACGTGCGAGGACCGATGCACCGACTTCTCCCGCGGCGTCTTCGCCGAGTGCATGAGCGCCGGCGGTACGTCGACGGATTGCGCGAACCAGGCGGCCGACGCCCGCGCGCACTGCATCAGCGAGCACTGCCAGCCCACCCCCGGGCCGACCTGCGAGGATCGCTGCCAGGCGCGCGCGAAGGCCGCGGCCGACGAGTGCGTCGCCGCGGGCCATCCCGCCGACGCATGCACGACGCTCGTGCAGCAGCTCCTCGCCCACTGCGTCGACGAGAACTGCGCCGAGCCCGCGCCCGACTGCCGCGACGACTGCGACGAGCACGCCGAGCAGCAGTTCGAGGCATGCGTGGCCGGCGGCGGGAGCGAGGAGGCATGCCGCCGTGCCGCCGACTCGGCCGAGGGCGCGTGCGTGATGCACTGCGGGGACGGCTCCTCCGAGCCCGACTGCCCCGCGCGGTGCGCGAGCGCGGCAGAGGACCTGAAGCAGCACTGCGTCGCGGAAGGGAACGACCCGGCGGAGTGCGCGGCCCGGGCCGCCGAGGCGGCCCGCCACTGCGTGGCCGAGAAGTGCGACGGCACGCCGGAGCCGCCCACGTGCCCCGCACTCTGCGAGCTGCACGCGCGCGCCGACTTCGGGCGCTGCGTCGCCGCCGGCGGATCAGCGGACGACTGCAAGTCGCAGGCGATGGACGAGTTCCACGGTTGCGTCGCGCTGCACTGCCAGCCGCCGCCTGCATGCGGGCAAGGGTGCGACGCGCGCGCCGCGCACGTCGAGCGCCGCTGCGTCCGGCACGGCGGCAGCGCGGAGGAGTGCGCCGCCGCCGCGGCCACCGTTCGCACGGCCTGCCAGGCCAAGTGCAGCCCGCCGCCACCCGACAGCTGCGATGTGGACTGCGAGCAGCGTGCGCAGGACGCCAAGGACAAGTGTACGGCCGACGGAACCGACCCTGCGCAGTGCGACTCGCTCGCGCAGGGCATGCTGGACCGGTGTCAGCAGGACTGCGGCACCGCCCCCGACCAGACCTGCAGCGAAGAATGCGAGCAGGCCGCGCAGAACCGGCACGACACCGTCCTGCACGCGACCAGCAACGAGACCAGGGCGACGCGCAAGGGCCAGCGTCTCTTCCGGCGCTGCAGCCGGACCTGCGACTAGCCCGGCGAGGCTCGACGATCGGTCTCACCGCAGCGGCGTCCAGGCGCTGCGATCTGCTGGATCGAGCCAGGCGCGCACCCGGACCTCGATCTGCTGCGTTGCCCCTGGATGATCCTCGCTCACGGCGAGCGCGAACGAGCAATCGAGCAGCTCGCGCACGCGGAGGAGCGCCTCGAAGTGCTCCCAGCTCAGGAGGTCGAACCTGTACGCGGCACAGAACCCGAGGAGCTCTTCGACGGGGAGTCCGAAGCGGCGCTGCCGGATGGCCACACTGACGAGGTCCCACTCTGCGGGACCCACTCCAGCAAGGTCGAAGTCGAGCAGCAGCGGTCCCCGGGCGGTGAGGACCACGTTGAGGGGGTCACCGTGCACCAGCCCGCTGCCGAGCGCCGAGCGCAGGCGTGTGAGGGCCACGCGCGCTTCGTCGCAAGCGGTACTGAGGAGCGATACGTAGTCGCGGCGGGCCGTGACGCGGGAGGCGTAGAGCGCGAGGCGTTCCTCGACCCGGCCGACGGGATCCCAGAGCGAGACGAGTTCCACGGGCAGCGGCAGCTCATGGAGCCGACGGAGGGTGTGCGCGAGCCACGCCCAGTCGAGATCGCCGCCGATATGCTCGACCAGGGGCCAGAAGGTGACTGGCCCGTGGCCGGTCGCGATCGGGCGTGTTCTGACCGCATCGGCCGGAGCCAAGACCGGCAATCCCGCTCGCGCGAGGTGACGCGCGATTCGGAGCTCCGCGTCCAGGCGCTCGGGCGAGTAGCCCGGACGGCCGACGCGGGCGACGAGCCCGGCAGCGGGCAGCGCGACCACAGCGCAGTGACCCAGCCGGAGGACCCGGGCGTCGCCGGGCGCAATCTCCAAGGCCGCGCAGGCCTCGCGCACGGCAGCCGCCGGCCAGGAGCCACGCGCCGCCCTCCCAGGCGCTCTCATGGCCGGAGCATGCGCTTCGACATTTCGAACATGCGGCGCGCCAGGAGGCGCCCGACCACCACATCACCTTGTACCAGGTGGGCACGATGATTAGCCAGAATCGCCGCGCCCGACACCAGGCCGAGCAAGGCCAGAAGATCGGCTCAGTATACGAAGTTGGCCCAGGGATGGTCGGCGCCGGGGATCCGACTGATGTCCCCGGCGTCCGCGACCTGCGCGATCGGGCCGTACGAGCTGCCGGCGGGGATGAGATAGGCGACGGTGCCCGAGGTCCCGCGCACGCAGTTGCGGACGATGAAGCAGCTGGGAGCCTTTTCGTCGACGACAACGCCGCTGGTGGCACCGACGATCTGGTTCCCGTCGATGAGCGCCTCCACCGCGCCGGCGAGCACGACGATACCCGTCTGCGCGTTCGCGATGTAGTTCTCCTCGACGCAGCACCGCGCTCCGCGGATGGTGATCGCGGCTCCCGGCACGTCGCCGATGTCGTTCTCGGAGACGACGCTCCCGGCGCCCACGTCGATGCCCCCCACCTTTACCAGGCGATTGCCGATCAGCACGCCCCGGTTCCTGATGGTGAAGCCCGGGCCGTCGTTCTCCATCGCGAAGTTATCCTCCATCACGGCGTCGCCCGGCGAGAAGAAGCACCCCCCGTTCCCGTTGAAGTTGGTGCATTCCTCGATGACGCCATGCTGACCGACGCTCACCAGCGAGCCGCGGCAGGCGCGCACGTCGCAGTCGAAGACCACCCCGCCGGCGCCCAGCGCGCACGTCCCTCGAGCAGCGGGGTCCGTGGTGGAGTCGCACGAGTCGAACCAGCACTCCTCCACCAGGCTGTCGGCGGCATTTACCAAGTCGATGCACGTGTTCTGCCATCCCTTGAACCCGGCGTCGTAGATCCCGATGCACCGCTGTGCCCGCGGCGATGTGATACACGCCAACGTCCCCGGCGCACCCAAGAACGTGAATCCGTCGCATTCGATCTCGACGTGGTCGGACTGGACCTCGATGGCGGCCTTCCCCGCCACTCCCGTGATGTTCCCGGTCAGGTAATACACGCCCGGCGCGGCGATGACGTACTGGGCCGTCACCGACCCCGGCAGGCTCTCCACGGGGATACGCGCTTCACCGAATCCCTCGTCGGTGCGTGCGATCTTGTCGTACACGTCTTGCAACGACGTCCCGTTCGAGGCGGGGCGTGGCGGCGGAAGCGCGCGTGCAACACGGGCCAAGGCCGCGGCGCCGGTGAGGCCGAGGCCAGCGATCAGAAGACGGCGGTCGGGATTGCGTGCCATGATGGTCCCCCTTTGAGTCAGGCCACCCTACCGGGGGCCCTGTGGGGAGTTGCAATGAAAAGTAGCCCTGAACGTTTATCCCCAGCGCACCGCACGGCAGCTTCTCCATGAGCCTCCGTACGTCTCGAAGTAGGGCGCGCCGCTCCGCCGCGGCGGACCGTCAGCCGAGGATCGGGTACGCCGCGAGGTAGTCCATCTCCACGAGCCGGGCGCCCGGCATGCGCGCGGCGAGCGCGTGACGGATGGGCGCGACGTCGGTCGGCCGCGTGAGCGGCGGCATCCAGTCGTCGTGGTGGCAGAGCACGACCGTCCGCGGGCGCAGCAGCTCGACCTCGGCGGCGATGAATTCCGCGAGCGTCCCCTGCACGGGCTCGCCGTCCACGTTGCCCCGGCCGACCGCCGCCAGGACCGCCACGTCCGGGCGCAGGTCGCGCAGGATCCCGCTCCAGTGCCCCGACGTGTCCTTCCAGAGGATCGACCCGGCCGGCGTCTCGATCAGGTAGGCGAGCGAACCGCCCTCGCTGCGTGGGTGCCGATCGCTCGCCTGCATGTGCGCCGCCACCTCCTCGCCGAAGGCGCCGCCGTGCAGCATCTCGAAGCCGCGTTCCACGCGCGACACGCGCTCCTGGTGCGCGACGCCGAGATCGCCGAGGCAGGCCTCGTCCACCGTCGCCCCCATGTGCGCCCAGATGCAGGAGTGGAGGCTCGGATACACGCGGACCCGTATGCCGTCGCCCAGGTCGAGCGGCTCGCCGCCGGCGACGGCGATCAGCTGCTCCTCGGCGACGGCGTCGACGTCGTGCAGCAGCCGGACCGTCTCGTGCGAGCCGATCACGGTGGCGCCCGTCCGCGCCGCGATGCGCTCGGCGCCCCAGAGGTGATCGAAGTGGGAGTGGCCGACGAGCACGTAGTCGGCGCGCGCGACCTCCGCGGCGGTGAGTCCGACGGGCGGCGCGGCAGGCACGCGGTCCATGTAGGCGTCGAGAAAGATCACCCGCTCGCCGACCGTCAGCCGGAAGGTCGCGACGCCCAGCCAGTCGAGGGTCACGCGCATGCGTCACGGGAACACGAGCCGCGTGCCACGCGCGCGCAGGTTGCCGGCGCGGGTGAACTCGAAGCTCCCGACGTCGACCTCGGCGTCGAACGCGCCGGGCGCCGCGCCGGCCAGGTTCAGGTTGTCCCCCCGCACGCGGAGCGTCACCTGCCGCCGGCCGCCGATCGAGAGACCGGTGATGCCGCCCGCGAGCGTGCCCGACGGGTCGCGGAAGCGCAGCATGGTCCCGGCGGCGTTCGGCACCAGCCGCGCGGCGGGCACCGTGGCCATGAAGAAGCTTCCGCCCGAGTTGCCGAGCTTGACGGTGACGTCGGCGCCCGGAAGCCCGAGCGCCGCCAGCGTCGACGGCATGAACGCCCTCAGCATCAAGCGGTCGCTGCCCGGTCCACGCCGCGTGAGGACGAGCCGCCGGAGATCGAACGCGGAGGTGCACGCGATCACATAGGTATGCGTCCCCGCCGCCACGTCGAGCAGGATGCCGCCCGGCACCGTCAGCGGGGGGCCTACCACCGTCCCGTCCCGCACGACGCGGCTGCAGGCCGGGAAGCCGCCGTCGAGCTCGAGGACCGCGTCCGTGTCGGCGTCGACGGCCAGCGTGAGTGCGTGGGCGGGGTCGAGACTCGCGCGAGCCATGTCGAGGCGTGCGGAAGCGAGGTTCCGGAGCGTCAGGTCGACGCGGTTCTCGGCCGGGATCGCGGGCGCCGCACCCCAGGTGCGGTTCGCCTCGGTGTAGGTGAACGGCGGCACCGAGCCTGCCGTCGTCCCCGGCGTGCTCGGCGGGTCGCCCATGCCGAAGGCGTGGCTCAGCGCATCGATCACGCCCTTGGCCGGCGTGCTGCCGCCCGCCGTGCTCTTCAGGCGCACCTCGGAGACCCAGTACGCGTGGTCGTGGACGAGGCCGCGGGAGGCGTCGTCGGAAGCCGGCACGGAGGCGAAGGTGACGTGCGGCGGGTTGCGGTCGACGGAGGCGGTATCCAGGAAGCCCGTCGAGAACGGATAGTTGTAGCCGTTGATCGCCTGCGCCAGGTGGTCCGACGGGCTGAAGACGAGAAAGCGAAAGCGGTAGCCGAGCTGGTCGAAGCCGCGGATGCCCTGCTCCGGTGCGCCCAGGTTCTGCGCCCGCGGTCCGGCAATGGGCACGAGTTCGTCCGAGCTGGCGGCCACGTTCAGGTACGGGATGTTGCGCGCGTTCTCGAGCCACAGGTTGGTGAGCGTCTCGATGCCGGCCGTCGGCGGGGCGGGCGGCACCCAGATGCCGTCGCCGGGCGGCCCCATCTGCGTGAAGGCCTTGCCAAAGAGATCCGGGTAGAGCGTCGGCAGGCGGTAGGTGCAGTAGCCGCCCATCGAGTAGCCGCTCGACGCCATGCGGTCCGCATCCAGGTTGAAGTGCGCGGCGACGTCGTTCCACATCTCGAAGGCGTCGTACTCCGCCTCGTGGATACACCAGCCGTCGGGCCCGCGGCCGAGCGCCGTCGCGACCAGGTTGCCGCGTGCCTCGCCGATCTGCTGCACGATCGTCGCGCCGTGGTACTGCCAGTAGTGCTCGCCGAGCGAGTGGAGATTGAGGGTCAGACCGGCGGGCGTGCCGGGGGAGTAGGTGCTCGGGATATAGAGCGAGTACGGCTGGAGCTGGCCATGGTACTGCGGGAACGTGCCGAAGTCGGGCTCCTGCGGGATGTCGCCACGGCCCTCCCCCAGGTCGAGGCGACTCGGGAAAAGGCGAATCTGGAGCCCGGTCGCGGGCACGGTGGACTCCGTGACCCCCATGTCGAGCTTGTCGAAGTCGATGTCATGGGCGAAGTCGGTCGGCGTCTTGTTGCGGATCGACACCGCCTGCTTGGTGTCGGGCGGGACGTCGCAGTGGATCGTGTCGGGCGGGTTCTGGCAGTGCATGACGGCCTCGCCGAAGCGGAAGGCGAGGTTGAAGATGCCGCACGGCGTGGGATCGAGCAGCCCCGCGCCGCCGGGCGTGGTGGCGCTCGCCGATTGCTGCGGCCGCAGCCATCCGCCCGTCATCGGATCGTAGAGCCCGGCGGCCACGGTCGCGCGCCACGTCCCGCTCGGGTTCGAGATCGTCCGCGGCACGATCACGGTGATCTGGTTCGCCTCGAGGTCGGTGATCAGGTCGGTGAGCGGCGTCGTGACCGGCAGGCCCACGACGGGGAAGCGGGTGTGCTCCGCACCCGTGCCCCACACCGTGATCGCCTCGTCGGTACCCGGGAACGGCGCGCCGGGGTCACGCGGCAGCGTCAGCGCGCCGGTGGCGGCGTTGTGGTCGGTGTCGAAGGCGATCACGACGATCGTGCTGTCGGCCTCGAGCAGCGTGTTGAGCGTGATGCGGTAGGCGACGGAGTCGGGGGCGACGGCGATGCGGAGCTCGACCAAGTCGGCGGCGTTGCCGCCGTACCGCACGGTGTTCGTCGGGTAGGTGATGTCGCCGACGCGCGGGCTGAGCCCGTTGGCGCCCTGCCCGTCCGTGTCGCTTCCGTAGTCGTCGTACAGGAAGTCCTGGTAGAGGTACTCCCCGGCGACGTACGCCTCCTGCCCCGAGACGAGCAGCGGCGGCGCCGTGAAGCGCGGGTTGCGATTCTGGAGCTGCGGCGCGACAGGAGTCGGCGCATAGAGGACGTCGGGACCCGGCCGCGCACCGCTCGAGACGCTGGGCAGCGAGCCGGCGCGGGCCGCACCGGCGACCGCAAGCACGACGGCGCCGGCCCACAGGGCCCGCTGGCGATACACCCGCTTCTCTCGCATGGGTCCCCTCCTCGGCGGTGCCGTGCGGTATCGCGCGCCCTGTCTCGCGATCCATACCGGAAGGCCCGGGAACCGGGACGGAAAAAGCGGGGAAGAGTCCCTCCAAAAGAAGGGAGCCCGGCTAGCGACCCGTGAAGTGCGGCGCGCGTCGCTCCACGAACGAGGCGACGCCCTCGCGGAAGTCCTCGCTGCCGAAGGAGTCGACCATCTCGGCGTCGGCCACCCGGATCGACGCCTCGAGGTCGCCGAGCTGATCCGTCCAGAGCTGCCGCTTCATGATGCGGAGCGAGCGCGGCGAGCACTGGGTCGCGAGCTCGCGCGCATACTCCCGCACGTGCGCGAGCAGCGAGTCGTGCGGGACGACGCGGTTCACGAGCCCCATCGCGAGCGCTTCCTCGGCGGCGACCAGACGGCCGGAGAAGAGGAGATCGCACGCGTTCGCCATGCCGACCAGGCGCGGCAGGATCCAGGCACTGCCGTGCTCGGCGACCAGGCCGCGGCGCGGGAACAGGAAGCCGAGGCGCGCGCGATCGGAGGCGAAGCGGAGATCGTAGTACAGCACGTACGACACGCCGAGGCCGGCCGCGACACCGTTCACGGCGGCGATGATCGGCTTGGTGAGCCCGAGCGGGTAGCTGTACTCGCCGCGGAACACGGCGGGCAGCGAGGGGTCCGGCTCGACGCGCAGATCGTCGCCCACCGCCTCGACGCTGTGGCCGCGCTGCAATCCCTGGAGCATGTCCATGTCGGCGCCGGCGCAGTAGCCCTTCCCCGCCCCGGTGACGACGATCACGCGTACCGTCTCGTCGCGGTCGGCGCGGAAGGCGGCGTGGCGCACCTCGGCGCCGAGACGCATGGTCCACGCGTTCAGCGTCTCGGGGCGGTTGAGGGTGATCGTCGCGATCCCGTCCGCCACATCGTAGAGGATCTGCTGGTAGTCCATCGCGCCCTCAGCATAACACCGCTGTCTTCGCCGCGACCAGGCCGTGTAGAACCAGGCCGTCCGCGCTGCCCTTGCCCCGCCCGAGGGCGATGCCGGCGTCGCGCGAGACCACGCCGAGCCGGTGTCCCGAGAGGGGCCTCAGCAGCGCCTGCACCAGCTGGCGCTCGCACTGGAAGCACCGCACGCGCAGCTCGTCGCCGGCTCGCCGCGCGCGATCGAGGACGGGCGCTGGGAGCCGGCGGGACGACCCTTTCGGCGTCAGCGCAGAAGCCGCCGGGCCAGGACGTCCTGGATGTCGCGTCGGCCGTCGAGCACTGCGAGGATCCAAACGACCCGATCGCCCATCACGAGCCGCGGGGGCCTCGACTGGGCCTCCGCGGGACGGTAAGGATCGGTTTCGCGCCATGCTCCATTTCATCGGGCACACCCTCGAGGATTCCGCCGCCCGCGACGAGGCGCCGGCGGGCGTGACCGAGGCCGAGGCCCTCGACGCCTACTCGGCGATCGTGACGTCGGTGGCCGACCGGCTCGCCCCCTCGGTCACGAGCCTGCGCGTCGCGCAGCGCCTGCGCGGTGGACGGCGGGCGGAGGGAGCCGGCTCCGGCGTCATCATCACGCCCGACGGCTTCGCGCTGACCTCGGCCCACGTCATCCAGCGCGCCGACGGGGGCACCGCGTCCTTCGCCGACGGCCGCGAGTTTCCCTTCCAGGTGGTGGGCAGCGATCCGCTCTCCGACCTCGCGGTCATCCGCATCACCGCCTCGGACCTGGCGCCGGCCGAGCTCGGCGACGCCGACCGGCTGCGCGTCGGCCAGCTGGTGGTCGCGATCGGCAACCCGCTCGGCTTCGCCGGCTCGGTGACGACCGGGGTGGTGAGCGCGCTCGGCCGCTCGCTGCCGACGCGCGCCGGCTCGGCCGGCCGCATCGTCGAGAACGTCATCCAGACCGACGCGGCGCTCAACCCGGGGAACTCGGGCGGCGCGCTGGCCGACAGCCGCGGGAGGGTGGTCGGCATCAACACCGCGGTCGCGGGCATCGGGCTCGGCCTGGCCGTGCCCATCAACCGGACGACCGCGCGCATCCTCGCCGCGCTCATGCGGGAGGGCCGCTTCCGGCGCGCCTATCTCGGGATCGCCGGCGGCCGCCGGCCGCTGCCGCCGCGTCTGGCCCAGACGCTGCGGCGGCGCGCCGGCGTCGAGGTCGTCGAGGTGGTCGACGGGAGCCCCGCCGCCGGGGCCGGGCTCAGGCGGGGCGACGTGATCGTCGAGCTCGCCAGCGAGCCGGTCGAGGGCGTCGGCGACCTGCAGCGGCTGATGGCGGCGGAGCTGATCGGCCGGCCGGTCGCGGTGCGCGTCCTGCGCGGCGGGGAGACGGTCAACCTGAGCGTCACGCCGAGCGAGCTCGCGAGCTGAGGCGGACGATGGCCGACGACGGCGTGGAGCTGCTGCGCAGCTACCTCGAGGCGGTCGTCCGGCGGGCCGAGCACCACCTGCTGCCGTTTCCCGACGTCACGGGCCACGTGCTCGTCGAGGTGATCCTGCGCCACGAGCGCGGCTCCCTCGCGTGTCGTGTGCCACCTCCGGGCAGCGAGCTGCCGATCGAGCTCGGCTTCAGGATGGACGGATACGCCTACGCGCTCGCCTACACCCACGCGGGCGGCGGCCGCCTCGAGCTGCGTAACGGCGAGGGCGCCGCGGTCTGCGCCTTCCGGAACTGCGAGACCTGGGCGTGGGTCAACGCGGCGTTCAACAAGCTCTAGCGGCCTCGCCCGTCACGGCAGCTCGAAGAGCAACGCCTCCGCGCCGTCGACGCCGCGCAGCGTGACCGACCGCTCCTCGCTCAGCGCCGCTCCGTCGCCCGCCGCGAGCCGCGCGCCGTTCACCTGCGCGGCGCCGCGTGCCATCTGGATCCAGGCGTGCCGGCCCGGTGCGAGGGCATGCACGACGTCTTCTCCGGGCGACAGGCGCGCGAGGTGGACGAGGACGTCCTGGTGGATCCTGACCGAGCCCTCGCGGCCGTCGCGTGACCCCACCAGGCGGAGTCCCGCCGCGGGAAACGAGCGCTGCTCGTAGCTCGGGGCGAGACCCGGCTGGTCCGGAAGGATCCACACCTGGAGGAAATGCACCGGCTCCGTGCCGGACGGATTGAACTCGCTGTGCGTGATCCCCGTGCCCGCCGTCATCCGCTGCACGTCGCCCGGCCGGATGACCGAGCCGCTGCCGAGGCTGTCCTTGTGCTCGAGCGCGCCCTCGAGGACGAAGGTGAGGATCTCCATGTCGCGGTGCGGGTGGGTGCCGAAGCCCTGCCCGGGATCGACCCGGTCCTCGTTGATGACCCGCAGCACGCGGAAGCCCATGTGCCGCGGGTCGTAGTAGCGGTCGAAGGAGAAGCTGTGGCGGCTGTCGAGCCAGGAGAGCCGGGTGTGGCCGCGTTCCTCGGCGGGGCGCAAGGCGATCATCGGTATCCTTCGCTCACGCCCCGGCCAGTGTGCGTCGCGTACGGCTTCTCATGCGGGCGGCAAGCGACTCAGCCCGCGTGCCTGTACCGTAGGCGCGCGTCAGTCGTCAAGAATAAAACCTGGTCTACCTGCTGTTGACCCTGCCGGTCCGGGCGAGCTATGGCCGCTTCCCGCCATGGACCGCCTGGTGACGTGGCTGATCGCCCACGGCGGCCGGGTGGTCGGCGGCGTCCTCCTGGTGTCGCTCGGCCTCGGCCTCGCGGCCGTCCGCCTGACGCTCGAGTTCCGCGAGGGCGACCTGCTGCCGCAGGGCCACCCGTTCATCGCCGTCCACAACCGCTACCACCGGAACTTCAGCGAGGCGAACGTCCTCGCGGTCATGGTCGAGGCGCGTAGCGGGACGATCTTCACGGCCCCGATCCTGGCCACGATCTTTCGCGCCACCGAGGCGGTCGACCGGCTCCCCGGGGTGAACCACGACCAGGTCACGTCGGTGGCGCACCGCATGACGCGCTGGGCGCGCGTGCGGCCGGGCGGCATGATCGCGAGCGAGCCGATCATGCTCCGCCCGCCGACGGGCGACGCGGAGGCGGCCGAGATCCGGCGCCTCGTCCTCCAGTCGTACGTCTTCGGCTCGATGGTCTCCATCGACGAGCACGCCGCGCTCATCCGCGCCGGCTTCGACGAGCGCCGCCTCGACTACCGCCGCCTGTTCGACGCCGTGAACGCGACGGTGCTGTCCCTCGCCGACGAGCGCGTGGCCGTCTACGTGAGCGGGCAACCGCGCCTGAATGGATGGATCCTGCGCCTGGAGAGCGAGGTGCTCGCCGCCTTCGCGGTCGCGATCGTCCTCACCTGGGTGCTGCTGTACGCCTACTTCCGCGACTGGCGAGGTGCGCTCCGGCCGACCATCTCCGGCGGTCTCGCGGCGCTCTGGGGATTCGGCCTCATGCGGCTCACGGGCTTCGCGCTGAACCCGTTGACCCTCGTCATCCCGTTCCTCATCACGGCGCGCGCCGTCAGCCACTCGGCCCAGATGCACGACCGCTACTACGAGGAGCTGGCGCGCGGCCAGCCGAAGGCGGGCGCGATCGGAAGCTCATTCGTCGGCCTCTTCGCGCCCACGATGGCCGGCATCCTGACCGACGCGCTCGGCGTGCTCGCGATCGGCATCGTCGCCATCCCGGCGCTCAGGCAGCTCGCCGTGACCGCGACGCTCTGGCTCCTCTCGCTGATCGTCACCGAGCTCCTCCTGAACCCGATCGTCTACAGCCGGCTCCGCGCCCCCGAGCCCCGGACCATCGGCGCCCGCGAGACGAGCTGGCTCGCGCGGGCGCTCGACCGGCTGGCCGACGGCGTCCTCGGGCCGCGCGGCCGCTGGGTGGCGCTCGGCAGCGGCGGCGCCGTGCTCGCCGTGGCCGTCGCGCTCCTGCCGGGCATGCAGATCGGCGATCCCGGCTCGGCGTCGCGTATCCTGGCCGCCGGAGCCGAGTACAACCGGAGCCACCGCGCCGTGCAGGACGCCTTCGGCGGCAGCGAGCCGTTCATGGTGGTGGCGGAGGGCGACGGCCGCGATGCGCTCCAGCGCGTGGGCGTCCTCCGCACCATCGAGAGCTTCCAGCGCTTCCTCGAGCGCACCCCGGTCGTCGGGGCGAGCTTCTCGCTCGTCGACATCCTGAAGAGCATGGGGCAGCTCTTCCACGAGCTCGAGCCGCGGTGGGCCGTCATCCCCGAGGAAGAGCGGGCCATCCGCACGATGTTCTTCACCTACTGGGGGTCCGTCTTCCCGAGCACGAGCACCCAGTACTTCACGCCCGACTTCGCGACCGCGCCCATCACCTTCTACTGCCGGGACCACACGGTGGAGCACGTGCGCGCGCTGGTCGCCGCCGCGCGCGAGTTCATCGCGACGCATCCCCTGCCGCACGTCCAGTTCCGCCTGGCAGGCGGCTTCATCGGCGTCATGGCCGCCATCTACGACGAGATCCTCCGCAGCCAGGCCCGCATGACCGCCGCCTCGTTCCTGGTGATCTTCCTGGTGCTCGTGCCGACCTACCGCTCGGTGACGGCGGCGGTGCTGCTCGTGGTTCCGCTCGCGCTCGCCAACGTCATCGTCAACGCCTACATGGCGGCGCGCGGCATCGGCCTCGACCTGAACACCTTGCCGGTCATCGGGGTCGGCGTCGGCTTCGGCGTCGACTACGGCATCTACATCCTGAGCCGCGTCGCCGAGGCGATGCGCGGCGGGACGTCGCTCGAGGGCGCCACGCACGAGGCGCTGCGCCACGCCGGGCGTACCGTCGCGTTCACCGCGCTCACGATGACCGCGGGCATGCTGTGCTTCACGGCGACGGCGCTTCGCTTCGTCGGCGAGATGGCCGCGCTCCTGGCGCTGTGGATGGTGAGTAGCGCGGCGACGGCGCTGGTGGTGCTGCCGGCGCTGCTGGTGGTGATCCGGCCGCGCTTTCTCGTCGCAGGACGCGACGAGGCCGGCCGGTGAGAGGTCAGCTCGCCGCGTTCTGCAGCGTCGTCGCGGCCTGGTTCCAGAGCGACGTGATGTTCGTGCCGACGAGCTGGACCGCCGCGATCACGGCGATGGTGATCACCGCGAGGGCGATGGCATACTCCGCGAGGTCCTGCCCGCGCTCATCGCGAATCAACTGCCTCGCGAATCTCATGTCAGCCCTCAACTCGCGGCATTCTGCAGCCCGGTCGCCGCTTGGTTCCAAAGCGTGGTGACGCGTGTGCCGACGAGCTGGACCGCCGCGATCACCGCGATCGTGATCACCGCGAGCGCGATCGCGTACTCCGCGAGGTCCTGCCCGCGTTCATCCCGAATCAACCGCCTGGCCAATGTCATGTCAGCCCCTTCCCGGGGTGCCCGCACTCGAGCGCCGGAGCGGCGCTCGTCCCCGGGGACCCGTGATCCAAGAGTGTAGGACCGTAGCAAGGTCGATGCCTCGGCGGAAAACGGGTCGCCCCGCCGCATCCCCCTTTAGATTGAAGGTTTCGCCTTCCCGCCGGGCACGGTGGACCGTTACAAACCTGACGGTTGCGACACATGCGCGGTCACGCCGGCAGAGGATGCCGGGTCGTGCGATCACGGTTGTCGGCGGATCCCTTTTCCACTAGCCTCCCCGCTCCCCGTCCGAAACCATGGTCCGGCCGACGCGCTCGTCATCGAATCACCGGCCGCGAGCCCAGAGGAGCGGGCGGCATCGGGAAAGAGCGGAGGCCGTTCGTCGTCCGAAGACCGTCGGCGGCGTGCTACCTGCGCTGGCCCTCGCGCTCCTCGTCGTCGCGGCCTACCTCCCAGCTCTGCACGCGGGCTTCATCTGGGACGACGACGCGTACGTCACGGCCAATGCGACGCTGCGGACGCTCGACGGGCTCCGGCGCATCTGGCTCGAGCCGGGCGCCGTCCCGCAGTACTACCCGCTCACCTTCACGAGCCTCTGGCTCGACCATCACCTCTGGGGAGTCCAACCTCTCGGCTATCACCTCGTCAACGTGCTCCTGCACGGCGCCAATGTGATCCTCGTCTGGGTGATTGGGCGGCGGCTCGCGCTGCCCGGCGCGTGGCTCGCGGCGGCGGTGTTCGCCGTCCATCCGGTGCACGTCGAGTCGGTCGCCTGGGTCACGGAGCGGAAGAACGTGCTCTCGGGCGCGCTCTACCTCGCCGCCTTCCTCGCCTACCTGCGCGCCGCCGGCGGCGCGCGCGCGGCCTATGGCCTGGCCCTCGGCCTCTTCGCCGGCGCGCTCCTGGCGAAGACGGTCACCTGCACGCTGCCGGTCGTGCTCCTCCTCGTCCTCTGGTGGAGGCGAGGCCGCGTCGACATCACGCCCCTCATCCCCTTCTTCGTGCTCGGAGCGGCCTCGGGGCTCGTGACCGCCTGGATGGAGGCGCACCACGTCGGCGCGACGGGGGCGCTATGGAGGCTGTCGCTCCTCGACCGCTGTCTGATCGCCGGCCGCGCGCTCTGGTTCTATGCCGGCAAGCTCCTCTGGCCACATCCGCTCGCCTTCATCTACGCGCGCTGGCACGTCGACGCCGCGGTCTGGTGGCAGTACCTGTTCCCCCTCGCGGCGGCCGCGACCGTGGCGGCTCTCCACCTCGCACGAGGGCGGATCGGGAGCGGGCCGCTGGTCGCCGTGCTCTGCTACGTCGCGACCCTCGCGCCCGCGCTCGGGTTCGTCAACGTCTACCCGATGCGCTACTCGTTCGTCGCCGACCACTTCCAGTACCTGGCGAGCCTGCCGCTCATCGCCCTCGCCGCGGCCGGCGCGACGCGCCTTCCCCGGCCGCAGGTGATCGGGGCGGGCGTGCTCTTGGTGCTCGGCGCGCTCGCGTGGCGGCAGGGCCTCGTCTATCGCGACGCGGAGACCGTCTGGCGCGACACGCTCGCCAAGGATCCCGACTCCTCCATGGCGCACATCAACCTGGGCATGCTGCTCTCCGACGACGGGCGCGTCCCGGAGGCGATCGTACACTTCCGGGAGGCGCTGCGCATCGACCCGGAGGACGGCGAGGCGCACGACGACCTCGGCAACGCGCTCGCGTCCGAGGGCAAGCTCGACGAGGCGATCGCCGAGTACGGCGCCGCGCTCGGCATGAAGGGCGACCACGCCCTCGTACACAACAACCTCGGCAATGCGCTCGCCGCCTCCGGGCGGCTCGAGGACGCCGCCGCCCACTATCGCGAGGCGATCCGCGAGAAGCCCGGCTACGCCGATCCGCACAGCAACCTCGGCAACGTGCTCGCCGCGACGGAGCGCCTCGCCGACGCCACCGCCGAGTACGAGGCGGCGCTCCGACTCGACCCGGGCTACGCCGATGCGCACGCCAACCTCGCCGCCGTCCTCGCCGCCCAGGGCGATCTCGACGGGGCGATCGCCCACTACCAGGCGCTGCTCGCCGCGAGGCCGCGCTCGGCGCAGGCGCACTACGACCTGGCGACGGCGCTCGCGGCGCGCGCGCGGCAGACCGAGGCGACCGCACACTACCGCGAGGCGCTGCGCCTGCGTCCGGACTGGCCAGAGGCGCTCGACGGTCTCGCGGCGAGCTACGCGGCGGACGGGCAATGGGAGGCCGCCGTCGCGACCGCCGAGCGCGCCGTCCGAACGGCCACCGCCGCGGGCGAGACCGACGTCGCGGGTGCGATCCGGGAGCGGCTCGCACGCTACCGTGCGCGCGGCGCGGAGCGATAGCCCGATCGCGTTGCCCGTCGCTCGGGCAGACGCGCCCCGTCACGGAGTCACGGCGCCCTGAGCCGTCTTCACCAGCCGTTTCCGGCCGGACGGGCGGTCTAGGGGAATTCCCTAGTATCCATTGGCGGAATCACCAATTGCGGAATTCCCTACAGTCCGCGCATAGCGCACAGCGGGAGCCACCGGTGCAATCAGGGAGAACCCGCAAATGACTCGTTCCCGCGACGCTGAAATCGCCCGGCGCAACCGCCAAGAGTTGATAACGGCCAAGCTCAGCAGGCGCGACCTGATCAAGCTCGGGCTGCTGACGAGCAGCGGCCTCCTGGTCGCGAAGCGGGGGTTGAGCGCGCGCACGGCGCGAGCGGATGGTGGGATGCGGAGTCCACCGACGACGCCGTTCGTGGTTCCGCTTTCCATCCCCCCCATTGCGGAGGCGATGTCCTCCTTGACGCCGGCGCCCCAGGCGGCGCCGAACACGGCCGCGGGCGAGGCCCGCCAAGCCACCCATCAGCGCTGGGACGAGTTCCTGCCAAGGGAATTCTACGAGATTCACGAGCGGGAGGCCCCGCACAGCTTCCACCCGGAGCTGCCCGTCAACACCATCTGGGGTTACGACGGCACCTTCCCCGGGCCCACCTACCAGGGAAGGTACGGGCAGCCGGTCCTGGTGCGCATGCACAACGACCTGCCGGCGGATCACGTCGGTTTCGGCATTCCTCAGACGTCGACCCACCTGCACAACGGCCATACTCCATCCGAAAGCGACGGCTTCCCGGCCGACTTCTTCGATTCGGGGCTCTTCTACGACCAGCACTATCCGAACGTCTGCGCCGGCTTCGACGCGTTTCCCCCGGCCGGCGACGCGCGCGAGACGATGAACACGCTCTGGTACCACGACCACCGTTTCGATTTCACGGCGCAGAACGTCTACAAGGGACTCGCCGGCTTCTACCTGCTCTTCGACGAGCGAGACTCGGGCGACGAGAACGACCCGAACCCCCTCGCCTTTCGACTCCCGAGTGGAGAGTTCGACGTCCCGCTGCTGTTCGCCGACAAGGTGTTCGATTCGGACGGACAGGTCTTCTTCGACTTCTTCAACCTCGACGGCATCCTCGGCGACAAGTTCATGGTGAACGGCAAGATCCAGCCGTTCTTCAAGGTCGCCCGGCGGAAATACCGCTTCCGTCTGCTGAACAGCGGGCCGTCGCGCTTCTACGAGTTCTTCCTCAGCAACGGCCAGCCGTTCGTGCAGATCTCGAATGACGGAAACCTCCTGCCCCAACCGCTGCCACGCACCAGCTTCCGGCTGGGCGTCGCCGAGCGCGTCGACGTCATCATCGACTTCACCAACCTGCGCATCGGCGACCGCATCTTCCTCGAGAACCGCCTCGAGCAGACGACCGGCCGCGGCCCGACGGGGAAGATCCTCCCGCAGTCGAGCGCCACGCAGCTCCTCCGGTTCGACGTCGACCGCGACCCGCCCGAGTCGGACCGCAGCCGCATACCGGCTCGGCTGCGCGAGCTGCCGCCGATCGACATGCGGGAGGTGGTCGCGACGAGGACGTGGCGATTCGAGCGGAAGAACGGCGCCTGGGCGATCAACGGCAAGTTCTTCAACGTGAACGAGGTCCGTGCGACGCCGCGGAAGGGCACGGCCGAGGTCTGGGTCCTGCAGAACAACTCCGGCGACTGGCAGCACCCGATCCACATCCATTTCGAGGAGTTCCGCATCCTCTCGCGCAACGGCGTCTCGCCGCCGCCCGACGAGGTGGCCCGGAAGGACGTCGTGAGGCTGCAGGGCAACGAAGAGATCAGGCTCTTCATGCGCTTCAGGGACTTCCACGGGCGGTATCCCATGCACTGCCACAACGTCGTGCACGAGGACCATGCCATGATGCTCAGGTGGGACATCGTGCCATGAGGACAGCATGAACCGGAGAACGTTCCTCGCCGCCGGAGCCATGTCCGCGATCGGCTGCGCCGCCCTCAGGGGCGGCCCGGGAGCCCGCCAGGCCGTCGAGCGGCGGAGCCGCCTCCCGAACGTCCCACTGCAAACCCACGAGGGAAAGACGGTCCGGTTCTACGACGACCTGGTACGGGGGCGGATCGTGACCGTGAATTTCATGTACGCGCGATGCCAGAACATCTGTCCCGGGATGACCAGCAACCTCGCCATGGTTCAACGCGCCCTCGGCGAGCGCGTCGGCCGGGACATCTTCATGTACTCGATCACGCTCAAGCCGGAGGAGGACACGCCCGCGGTGCTGAGGAGCTACGCCGCCGCCTACGGCGTGAAGCCGGGGTGGCTGTTCCTCACGGGACAGCCCGACGATGTCGAGACGCTCCGCCGGCGGCTCGGCTTCGTCGACCCGGACCCCGCCCTCGATGCAGACACGTCGCAGCACATCGGCGTGGTCCTGTACGGGAACGACGCGCTCGAGCGGTGGGCGGCGTGCCCGGCGCTGACCGATCCCGAGGAGATGGCGAAGTACATCCGGTGGATGGAGGGGCGGAAGCGGCCGGCGTGAGGGCTGAACGGCGGGTCTGTCAGCTCACTCGATCGGCACGCGCCCGCCGATGCCGACCATGCGCAGCCGGCCGGACGGCTCGCGCAGCTCCACACCCTCGGCGCCGATGCGGGTGGCGCGCCGGTCGCCCAGCTGAGCCCCTTCGGTCAGCGTGATCGTCTCGGTGGGCGTGCGGAACATCGCCTGGCGGACGTCGCCGAGGAGGCTGACTCCCTCCAGCGTCGCGGTGGTCGGGGCCGGCGCGAGGACGGAGGATGCTGCCGGAGTTGACACCGGGGCCGCGGCGCCTGGCTGAGCGTCTGGCACGGGCATCGCCGCGGACGCGGCGACCACCGCAGCCGATCGGATCCGCCCGTCGTCCGCGGGCGACGGCGCCGATGGCGGACGCCTCATCGGGATCCCGATCAGCACCGCGGCACCCAGGGCAGCGGCCGCCACGCTCGCCTTGCGCAGCCAGGTCTTCGGTGACGGCGCCACGTGCTCGCGCCGGTCGAGCGCGACGCGCAGGCTCAGCGCGGCCTCCCACCGCGGACGCTCCGCACGGGTCGACGCGACCCACGCATCGGGCGCGGCCGGACCGAGGACGGTCAGCGCGGGGCTCGAGGCGGAGTGCATCGACGAGCCGATCAATCCCAACGACTGCGGGCCCAACAACGGCGGGATTTGCGACGCCAGCGCGGGGAGGCTCGCCGTCGGAGCCGGCGCTCGAAGCACGAGTTCCCGGCGAGGCCGGTAGCGAACGCGGCGCTCCTCGGCAAAGGCGAGGATGATCTTGACCGCCAGACGGTTCGGCTGCGCCCGACCCGACTCCCACCGGGAGATCGTGGAGGGCGCCCACCCGAGCGCGCGGCCGAACTCCGCCCGCGTCATGCCCAGGGCCTGGCGGATGGCGCGGATCATCTCGTGCGGTTGGCCGCCCACGAGGTGCCGAATGGAGCAACCCCTATGCCCGGCGCGCAGGTGTCGCTACGGCTCGAAATCGCTGCTGGCGGACGCCGAAGCGGTCAGGAAAATGTCAGGCGTTCGTTCAGGAATGAACGAACCTGTCTACCACCAGGACCAGAATTCGACCCTGAGGTAGCGTGCCAGGCGCCGTGTGATGAGGTCGAATGGCCGACGTCTGCCCGCGGAGATCTTGGCGTTTCCCGTCATCTCCGGCTTCAGGAGCAGCGACGGATTCTCGAGCCGCGTCACGACCAGGATCGTTCTCCCCCACTCCCCTTCATCGGGTCGCGTCGCAACCGGAGCCACGGAGGTGACCTCCCCATCGAACCTCATCTCGGGATAGGCCCTCGCCTTCAGCACCACTCGCTGTCCCACCCGAACGTCGGCTATCTCCTTCTCGGAGATCGCGATCTCGGCCCTCACCCGTCGCAGCTCGTGCACGCTGGCGACGAGATCTCCGCGGCTCACATGGCGCCCGATCTTTTCTTTCAGCCTGGGCGTCGTGATCACTCCCCCGCGCGGGCTCACCACGGTGAGCAGCCCGAGCTGCTCCTCCACGTGGGCACGCTCGGCCTGCAGGCGGGCGACCTCGGCCTGGAGGGCTTCCCTCTCCTCGGGGCGGCTGCCCGCGAGGAGGAGCCTGAGCCGCCCCCGCACCTCGTCCAGCTCCTTGGCCCTGACCGCCACTTCTTCCCGCGCCTCGTCGAACTCCTTCCTGGAGACGAGGTTGGGATCCATCTCGAGCATCGTCAGGTGCTTGCGTCCGTACCGGAGCCTCTCCTCCGCCCTCAGCACGGCGGCCTGCGCCACGTCGATCTCCTCCGGCCTGGGACCCGCCTGCGCCATCCGGAGCCTCGCCTGCTTCTCGTCGATCTCGGCCGCGATCTTGCGAAGCTCGGCACGCGTGTCGCGGTCGGACAGACGCGCGATCACGTCGCCCTGCTCGACGACCTGCCCCTCGTCCACCGGTATCTGCTCGATGACCCCGTCGACCTCGGCTCTCACGTCCGCATTCTCGACGGGCAGGATCCTGAACTCCCCCGAGACCCTGAGCTCCATACTCGCGAACAGGAGCACGGCCACGAGAGCCGCCAGCACCACGGCGTACCGTGCCGCCCGCCTCGCCGATGTCCGCATCGGCCGCCCCCGCCCGGGGACGGCCCGGAGTCCGGCGAGCCCCCTGGCCAGGGGCTTGCGGAACATGCCCACAACTGCGGCGGCGAACAGGAAGAGTCCCCAGGCCTGGTAGCGGGAGACCAGCAGGCTCCCGACGCTCGACATGACGATGCCGAGAAGCGCGCTCGAGTAGGTCGCCGCGAGGACGCCGTACGTGAGGTATATCCGCCGTTCGCGGGGGGCAATGTCGTTCGCTCGCTCGACCGTCGCCGCCCAGAGCGCCCGCACCCGGGTGCCGAGATAGCCGAGAGCTCTCTGCCTCAGATTCGGCACCTCGAGATAGTCGCTCAGGAGGTAGTAGCCATCCAGCTTGATCAGCGGGTTCAGGTTGAAGCACGTCCTAACCAGGGAGCTGACCATCACGACCAGCGCAACGTAGTGGAGTCCACCGGGATCGGTCACGCGCCACACCACCGTGGCCACCGCCCAGAGACACATCTCGAAGTAGGCGCCGGCGAAGGTCACCCAGAGCCGGCTCGACTTCCGCGGGAAGAGCCAGGCGTCGCTCACGTTGCAGTAGAGCGCGGGCTGCAAGTAGAGGAGGAGGAAGCCGATCTCGTGGACCTTCCCGCCGAAACGCTTGCAGGCGAGTCCGTGCGCGAACTCGTGGGCTGCCGTGACCGTCACAACCGCGAGCCACGCCAGGATCAGCGCCTGGAACCGGTACAGCCGCGACATGTCCCGCCCGATCTCTCCGCTGCTCGCGATGCTGATGCCCGTCGCCAGGAGGATGAGTCCCGCAGAACACGCCAGGAAATGCGGCGTGAAGAAGAACCCGAGCTTGCCGACCAGGCGATCGAGGAGGCGGTCGGGGTCGAACGCTCTCAATCTCAGGTAGAAGAGGCTGCCACGAACCCTCCCCGACCGCGGCACTGGGGTGGCGGTTTCACCGGTATCGAGCAGGCCGAGTCGGAGCAGCTTCTCGACGAACTGCTCGAGGGAGTCTGACGGGATGGTAGCCGAGAATCGCTGCTCGACGTTGCGTCGCGCCAGATCGAGCGGCGTTCTCCCGTCCAGCTGCTCGGCCAGCCGGAACTCGGGCTCCCGGAGCCGAAAGAACCGGGCGCTAATGGGATCCTTGACGACGAAGATCGCCTCGCCGGCTGTCTCCTGCCGGCTCACGACGAGGCCACTCCTGAGCTTCAAGTGCTCCGACGGCATACGACACGAGGAGGCCCCGTGCGCGCGAGGCCATAACGCCGTCGCGATGCACCGGTCAAGGGAGTTGCAAGGCGGCTTTATTGCAGATGCTATAGCAGGCTACCCGGCAGGGAGCGCGGACGGACGAGCTTTCGCCCGCGGCGTGGCGCACGCTCCGGGCAGCGCACGGGCGGTGCGGCTCGTCTACGCCCCGAGCGGCAGGTGTCTACGCCTTTCCCGGCTCAGAGGTTCGGGCACTTCGTCAGGCAGGCGACAAAGGCGCTGCGGCAGTCCACGGTCGCGGGGTTTGCACATCCCACCACGCACGCGTCGTAGGCCGCCCGAGCGGCGGTGAGGCACGCCTGGTCCGCGCCGCCGCACCGTGCCCCGGCGTCAACCCACTGGTTTTGGCAGCCCTTCACGCACGTGCTGCGGCTGCTCGAACCGCCGGTCTTGCTCGTGCACTTCGTCTTCTTCGCCAGACAGCTAGCCGCGCACGTCACGCCCTTGCCCGGAGCGAAGCAGCTGGCGAACGCCGTCTCGTACTCGGCCTCGCACTCGAGGGCGCTCGCGGAGACGAGACAGATCTTCTTGTCGGCGGTCGCCTGCTTGATGCACGCGCCGGTGCTCGGGCTGAACGCGGGCACCAGGGTCGTCGTCGTGGTCGACGACGCGACGGTGGTCGTGGTCCTGGGAAGAGTCGGCGCCGTGCTCGTGGTGGTGGTCGTGATGGGGCTCGGCGCCGTGGTCGTGGTCGTGGGCCGGCTCGGTCTCGTCGTCGTCGTGGTGCTCGGCCGGCTCGGTCTCGTCGTCGTCGTGGTCGTCGGGCGGCTCGGTCTCGTCGTCGTCGTGGTGGTGGAGCTGCTCGGTGGGTCACCGAGCGTGGTCGTCGTGGTGCTCGGCTCTCCGAGCGTCGTCGTGGTGGATGTGGGACGCGGGCGCGTGGTCGTCGTAGTCGTGGTCGTGGGACGCGGGCGCGTGGTCGTCGTCGTGCGCTGGGGTGTCGTGCACGCGACCACGCACGCGTCATACTTCGCCCGCGCGACGTCGAGGCATGCCTGGTCGCGGCCCACACATTGGCCGCCGTCGGCGATCCACTGGTTCTGACAGGTGCTGACGCATGAATGGCCCGAGGATGCGGCCACGTCGAAGCTGGCGAGCGCGACCGCCACCATGGCGAGTGCGCCCGCAGGGAGCATTCGGAGCCATACCCATCTCGCTGCGGCCTTCGTCATGTCGTTCGAGTGCGTCGCCATGAGGGTTCACCGGCTGAGCAAGAGAGGTGCCCCCGAAAGGCGCGTGAATGCTTCGTGGACCCGCGCCGCCGCCGCCGGCTGCGCTGCACCGTTGCAACACGATGCAATCGAGCACTGGCGCGGATGCGCGCTGCCGAAGAGCGGCGGTGGGCAGCTCTAGGATTGCCGGGGGTCCGCAAGTACAATCCGGCCGGGAGTCGCCCACCGATGACCTACTGCGTCGCGATCCAGGTGAACGACGGCCTCGTCTTCGCCTCCGACACGCGCACCAGCGCGGGCGTCGACGACGTGCGCACGTACAGCAAGATGCACGTGTTCGAGTTCCCGGGGGAGCGGTCGCTGGTGGTGCTGTCGGCCGGGAACCTGGCCACCACGCACGCGATCCTCGCGCAGACGAGGCGCGACCTCGAGAACCCGGGCGCGCCGCTCTCGTTGCGCACCGCACGCTGCATGTACGACGCCGCGGAGTACCTCGGCGGCGTGTCCACGCGCGCGCAGACGGACACCGCCGTGCAGGGCCAGTACGGGGGGGTCGACCTGCGCGTGACGCTCATCCTGGGCGGGCAGATCCGCGGCGAACCACCCGCGCTCTATCTGATATACCCCGAGGGCAACTGCATCTGGTGCTCGCCGGAGACCCCGTACCTGCAGCTCGGCGAGAGCAAGTACGGGAAGCCCATCCTCGACCGCATCATCCGGCCGGAGGTGCCGCTGGAGGACGCGGCGCGCTGCGCGCTCGTGTCGCTCGACTCGACGATCAAGAGCAATCTCTCGGTCGGTCCGCCGCTCGACCTCGCGATCCTCCGCCGCGACACGTTCAGCATCGCGCAGAAGCTGCGGCTGGAGCCGGACACCGGCTACTACGCGAGGCTCAGGGAAGCCTGGGGCCGGAAGATCGCCGACGCGCTCCGCAGCCTTCCCAAGTTCGACTGGGAGCTGCCGCCCAGGTAGGGACCGCCCGCGGTCAACCGCGGAAGAACGCGACGCACAGGGCTTCGTTCAGGCGGTCGAGGCCCTTCTGGATCTCGTCCATGAACTCCTTGAGGCTCGACTCCACGAGCCCGTCGAGATCCACGTCCTGGACCATCAGCAGCGTGCGTTCAAGCTCCTGCTCCACCTCGGCATGGGACGGCAGGCGGGGCAACGTGGCCCGGATGCGCAGGAGGCAGCAGGCCACCGACCGAGGGAACTCGCGGTTCTGGAGCAGGAAGCGCGTGACGGGCGCCGCGGCGACGCGGCTCCGCACGTGCCGCCGGTAGGTCTGGTCGGCCGTCAAGGACCGCAGCACGCTCATCCACTCCACGGCCTCGAACGATCCCGCATCCTCGGCGCGGATCACGCGGGTGGACCGGGCGTCGAGGATGCGCGTGGTCATGTCCGCCTGCTCGAGGTTGGCGCCCATGCCGAGGAAGTGGAAGCCCACGTCGTGGTTCATGTTGAAGGCAAGGAGACCGTGGATGCCGAGCGCGCCGTCCTGGACACTTTCGAGGAGCACGTGCCGGCGTGCGCGCCCCAGCGAGCGCTCGCCCTTGTCCTGCACGTAGAAGTAGAGGTCGTTCACCCGCTCCCACACCTCCCCGGGCATGTAGTCGCGTGTGGTCCGCAGTGATTCGCGCGCGCGGTGGAGCGAGCACAGGATCGAGCCCGGATTGCGCTCGTCGACGGAGAGGAAGCGGACGACGCTGTCTTCCCCGTTGGCATCATAGAGCTGCGCGAAGAGCGCGCGGGCGCCGACCAAGTCGACGAGCGGCTCCCAGCCGAGCTCCACGCGCCGCGGCAGGTCCATCGAGAGGATGGTGTTGACGTTGATGAGCCGGGCGGTGTTCTCCGCCCGCTGCAGGTAGCGACCGAACCAGTAGAGGTTGTCGGCCAGCCGCGAGAGCATTCAGGCTGCGTCCTCGACGTCGACCACCCAGGTGTCCTTGCTGCCCCCGCCCTGCGAGCTGTTGACCACCAGCGAGCCCTTGACCAGCGCCACGCGCGTGAGCCCGCCGGTGGTCACGTACGGGTCGTCGCGCGACAGGATGAAGGGCCGGAGATCGAGGTGGCGGGGCTCCAGCCCGTCGTCGGTGAGGGTCGGCGCGGTCGACAGGATGATCACGGGCTGCGCCATGTAGTTGCGCGGGTCGGCCTGGATCAGCTCCCGGAACTTCTCGCGCTCGGCCCGGGCGGACTTGGGGCCGATCAGCATGCCGTAGCCGCCCGATTCGTTCGCGGGCTTCACCACGAGCTCGCCCAGGTGGGCCAGCACGTGCGCGCGATCCTTCTCCCGGTAGCAGAGGTAGCTCGGCACGTTCGGCAGGATCGGATCCTGATCGAGGTAGTAGCGGATCATCTCCGGCACGAAGGCATAGACCACCTTGTCGTCCGCCACCCCGGCACCCGGCGCGTTGGCGAGCGCCACGTTGCCCCGCGTCCACGCCCGCATCAGCCCGGCGACGCCGACCATCGACTCGGCGCGGAAGGTCTCCGGGTCGAGGAACAGGTCGTCGATGCGCCGGTAGATCACGTCGACCCGCTTGGGGCCGTAGATCGTGCGCATGTAGCAGCAGTCGTCGTCGCCGACGAAGAGGTCGGAGCCCTCCACCAGCTCCACGCCCATCTGCCGCGCGAGGTACGCGTGCTCGAAGTAGGCCGAGTTGTAGACGCCCGGCGTGAGCACCACCACCAGCGGGGCGTCGCCCGGCCGCGGCGAGAGGCCGGCCAGCGTCTCGTAGAGCTGCGCCGGATAGTCGTCGACCGGCAGGATCGTCGTGGTCTCGAAGAGCTCCGGGAAGACGCGCTTGGTCACCATCCGGTTCTCGATCATGTACGAGACGCCCGACGGCACGCGCAGGTTGTCCTCCAGGACGTACAGCGTGCCGTCGCGGTCGCGGATGAGGTCCGAGCCGCAGACGTGCGCCCACACACCGCCCTTCGGCTTCACGCCCTGACACTGCGGCCGGAAGTTCTTCGAATCGGCCAGCAGCGCTTTCGGGAACACGCGGTCCTTGACGATCTTCTGGTCGGCGTAGAGGTCCTGGATGAAGCAGTTGAGCGCCGTCACACGTTGCTTCAGGCCCGCCTGCGTGCGCTCCCACTCGGTGCGCGAGATCACCCGCGGCAGGATGTCGAAGGGCCAGGCGCGGTCCACGTTGCGACCGTCGGAGTAGACCGTGAAGGTGATGCCCATGGCCTTGATCGTCAGCTCGGAGGCGAGCCGCCGCGCGGCGAGCTCGGCTGTGGAGAGGCCGCTCAGGTACTCGACCAGCGGGCGCGCCGCCGTCCGCGGCTCGCCCGCCGCCTCCAGGAGCTCGTCGAAGGCTTGGGAACGGTAGTGTCGCCAGTCGATGGGCATGCGCGTGCCTCAGGCCCTCCGGAGGTCCAGGGTGGAGGGATGCTCGGGGTCGACGCGCGGCGGCGTCGCCGCGTACGCGCCGGGCGTGTGGCCGAAGGGCTCGAACCTCGAGAGTCGCCGCGATTCCGCCTCCCGCGCGTTCACCGGAAAGGCTTCGTAGCTGCGGCCTGCAGGGTGGGCGACGTGATAGGTGCACCCGCCGAGCGCGCGGCCACTCCACGTGTCGTACAGGTCGAACGCCAGGGGCGTGTGGACGCCGATCGTGGGGTGGAGGCACGCCCAGGGCTGCCACGCCCGGTAGCGCACGCCGGCCACCTGGACGCCGGCCGTGCCGGTCGAGGCGAGCGGCAGCGCGCGCCCGTTGCAGGTGACCCAGTGGCGACCGGGCGTGAGGCCCGACGCCGTGATCTGCAGCCGCTCGAGCGAGGAGTCGACGTAGCGGGTGGTGCCGGTCGCCCCGGGCTCTTCACCGAGCACGGGCCACGGCTCGAGGGCGTGTCGCACCTCGATCTCCACGTCGCCGTAGCGCGCGGCGCCGTAGCGCGGGAAGCGGAACTCGTACTGCGCCTCGAACCAATCGAGGTGGAACGGAAACCCGGCGCGGTCGAGGTCCGCCACCACCTCGGTGAAATCCATCCAGATGAAGTGCGGGAGCAGGAAGCAATCGTGGAGCATCGAGCCCCAGCGCACGAGCGCGCGGCGGTACGGCTCGTCCCAGAACCAGGCGAGGAGCGCGCGTACGAGGAGCTGCTGCACGAGGCTCATGCGAGGGTGCGGCGGCATCTCGAAGGAGCGGAGCTCCACGAGCCCGAGGCGCCCGCTCGCCGATTCGGGGGCGTAGAGCTTGTCGATGCAGAACTCCGTCCGGTGCGTGTTGCCCGCCACGTCCACGAGGAGATGACGCAGGATGCGGTCCACCAGCCAGGGCGGGAACTCACTCCCCCTCGGCGGGAGCGTGGCGAGCGCGATCTCGAGCTCGTAGAGCTGGTTGTCGCGCGCCTCGTCCACCCGCGGGTGCTGCGAGGTGGGGCCGATGAAGAGGCCCGAGAACAGGTACGAAAGGGACGGATGGTTCTGCCAGTAGCGGAGGAGGCTGCCGAGCAGGTCCGGGCGGCGGAGGAACGGGCTGTCGAGCGGGTGCGCGGCACCGACGACGATGTGATTCCCCCCGCCGGTGCCGACGGCGCGGCCATCGATCAGGAACTTCTCGGCGGTGAGCCGCGCGAGCCGTGCTTCCTCGTAGACCGCGAGCGTGTTCTCCCGCAGCTCTCCCCAGGAGTGCGCCGGGTGGATGTTCACCTCGATCACACCGGGGTCGGGCGTGATCTGGATGCGGTTCAGGTCCGGGTGCGGCGGCGGCGGGTAGCCTTCGATCCGCACCGGCGCCTCGAGCTCCGCCGCGACGTCCTCGATTGCCGCGATCAGGTCGATGTAGTCCTCGGCGGTGGCGACGGGTGGCAGGAAGACGTTGAGGAAGCCGTCGCGCGCCTCGACGACGAGCGCGGTGCGGACGGCGAGCGCTTCCCCGTCGCGCGGCCCGTCGCGTCGCCGGTCCCGACTGGTCTGCGGGTACGGCTGCCGCCGAGGCTCGACGTCGGGCAATGGCCCTTGCGGCGCGGTGGGATCGCGGGCGAGCACCGACGGGAAATCGCTCGCCGGGAGCCACGGGAGCTGGTCGAGCGGCAGCCGGAGCCCGACCGGCGAGTCTCCCGGGGTGAGGAAGAGCGAGCCGCCGCGGAACGTCCAGCGCTCGCTCAGCCAGCGCGCGTCCGACCGCTGCAGCGGTAGGACATGGCCCCGCGGCGTGCCGAGGCCGCGCTCGAACACCTGCGCGAGGCGCGCGCGGTCCTCGGGATCGCGCAGACGGTTGTCGAGCGGGTCGACGTTGACCGGCAGCCGCCGCTCCTTCAGCAGGTAGTGGAAGGGGTCCTCGTAGGCGGGAAGCGCGCAGGCGGGGTCCACGCCGAGCCGCTCCGCCAGCCGGCGCGCGAACCGCGCGGCCAGCTCCTCGGTCGCAGGCGCCGCGGAGGTGGGGGCCGGCAGGCGCCAGAGCGGTTGCCCGTCGCGGCGCCAGTAGAGCGAGTACACCCAGCGCGGCAGCGACTCGCCCGGGTACCACTTGCCCTGGCCGTAGGTGACGAGGCCGCCGGGGGCGAGCCGCTCCCTCAGCCTCTGGATGAGCGCCGCCGCGAGCCGCTCCTTGGTGGGTCCGACGGCGGCGACGTTCCACTCCTCGCCCTCCATGTCGTCGAGCGAGACGAACGTCGGCTCGCCCCCCATCGTGAGCCGGACGTCGTCCGCCCGCAGCCGGCGCTCGACCGCGTCGCCGAGCGCGTCGATCGCCGCCCATTGCTCCTCGGTGTACGGACGGGTCGAGCGCGGCGATTCGGCGATTCGCGAAACCGACATCTCGTGGGAGAAGTCGACCTCGCATTCCTCGACCGTCCCCGTGATCGCGGCCGCCGTCTGGGGCTCGGGAGTCGCCGCGAGCGGGAGATGCCCCTCGGCCGCGAAGAGACCGGAGGTCGGGTCGAGCCCGAGCCACCCGGCGCCCGGGACGAAGACCTCGGCCCAGGCGTGGAGGTCGGTGAAGTCGCGTTCCGGGCCGGAGGGGCCGTCGAGGGACTTCACGTCCTGCTCGAGCTGGATCAGGTAGCCGGAGACGAAGCGAGCGGCGAGGCCGAGGTGGCGGAGGGACTGCACGAGCAGCCAGCCGCTGTCGCGGCAGGAGCCCGAGGCCTTCGCCAGCGTGTCCTCCGGCGTCTGCACGCCCGGCTCGAGCCGGATGAGGTACCGGACCTCGCGCTGCAGGCGCTGGTTCAGGGCGACGAGGAAATCCACGGTCTTGCACGGACCTCGCGGGAGGGAAGCGAGGAGCGCCTGCAGCCGCGGGCCGGCGGGCTCCCGCCGGAGGTACGGGCGCAGGTCCGCCTCGAGCGAGCGCTCGTACTCGAAGGGCCACTCTCCCGCGTAGTCCTCGACGAAGAAATCGAAGGGGTTGAAGGCGGAGAGCGCCGCGACCAGGTCCACGGTCACGACGAACTCACGCACCTCGCCGGGGAACACCACGCGCGCCTGCCAGTTGCCGAACGGGTCCTGCTGCCAGTTCAGGAAGTGGGGCCGGGGCTCGACTTTGAGCGAGTACGAGACGACCGGGGTCCTGGTGTGCGGCGCGGGCCGCAGTCGGACGGTCTGGGGAGACAGGGAGACGAGCCGGTCGTACCGGTAGGCCGTGCGATGACGGAGCGCGACTTGTACGCTCACGGCTCCCCGAGGACCGGAGCAAGCCACGTGCCCGAGCAGCAGCCGGTTTTCGTCAGCATCCACCCCTCCCGAGCGCCCGTTTCTTCGGCAGGCGACCGTCTTTTCAGCAGCACGACGGCGGTTCCCGTCATCGCCGCAGCAGGGACGAGCCGCGCATCCCTTCGGGCGGGGCAAAGCCCATCACGTCCGTCACGGTTGGCACGATGTCGTAGTACGAGACCGCGAGCGGCGCGTCCCGATGAGGGAATGACGGACCCGCCGCGATCAAGATTCCACGGGCGCTGTGCCAACCTCTCCACATCGGATGGGTCAGATTCGCCTCGAAGCCGTGATCGGAGAGGACGATCACGTTGGGCGCCTGGCCGTAAGCGGCGATGAGACGGCCCAGGGTACGATCGACGAAGGCGAGGTAGCGGTCCACCACCGGACCGAGCTCGGCGCTGTCCTCCGCCGCCGGTCGCATCTGGCCGTAGTCCTCGGGGAATCGATACTGCCAGAACGCGTGGCAGACCTTGTCGAAGCCGGGCAGGTAGACCGCCAGTACGGGCAGGTCCGGGCGGACGTGAATCAGCCGCTCGGCAGATTCCAGGGTCCGGCGGTCGATTTCCACGGCAATGCGCAGCACGTTGATCGGATTCACGACCGCGTCTGCCGGCGGGGGTCGATCGACGCGCGGGAGGAGCTCGGCGAGCAGTCGTGCATCGGGAGGCTCGTCGTCGGAAAACGGCGCCAGTAGCCCCGCGCGGCGCGCCGCCGCCGTGGCGATGTCCGGCCCGCGAGCAGGGCGCGAGCTGCCGAGCTGCCAGGTGTCGCGGCCGGCCCAGCTGGAGACGACGAACTCCGCCTCGCCTCCGGCGGGATACGTGAAGTCGAAGCGGATCACCCCCGTCTCGACGCCGGCTCTCGAAAGCATCTCCCACACCGGCGGCGAGTGCAGGGCCCGACGCGGTGGATGCCGGATGTGGACGACTCCCCAATCGGACAGCGTGAACTCGAGCAGGAAGAAGGGATCGAGCAGCAGGTCGACATCCGTCGGTGCGACGAGATCCGGAAGGCCCGGCACCTCCACCATCATGTCACCGAAGACTCCGTTCTCTTCCGGCGAATGAGCGGTGAGGATGGCCGCCCAGGCCGGCACCGACCAGTAGGGCGGCCAAACCGCCTGCATGTCGCCACGGATCCCCTCCGAGACGAGGCGCCCGAACGTGGGGAGGGCGCCCCGGGCCAGCATGGGCTCGAGCGTCTCCCAGTTGCCTCCGTCGAGACCGACGAACAGGAGAGGCGGCGCGCCACCCGTCGCGCCCGGGCGCGCGATGAGCGTCGTCGCGCTCGGGCTTTCCGGCCTGGCCGGGATGGACACGCGGAGCGGGAGGACGGCCGCGCCGGCGAGCGCCGTCGCAGCGAGGCCAACCGCGAGCGAGGTTGTCGGCGGCCGGGCCCGACGCCCGAGGACCCAGCCGTAGGCGAGGCGGAGGACCACGCAGAAGACGAGATACGCTCCGATCGCTGCCGGCGCGTATCTCGCGTAGTGCTTGGCGCTCACGACGTGCTTGAAGGTCCCGGATTCGACGGCGGCCGCCGCCGCAAGGTAGACGGGCGGTAAGAGCGCCCCCATCGTCAGACCGACGGTCCACCCGACATCGCGATAGAGACGCCGCCGGCCAACCTGCCATCCGACGACGATCAGGGCCGCAAGGAGCGAGCAGAGCGCCCCGATGGCGCCGAACACCCCGAGGAGCACGGCGGCGAACGTCAGCCAGCCGAGCGCGGTGCTCGGGTCTGCGTGGTGGTCCTGCAGGAGGCGCGGCGCAAAGAGGCACAGGCCCATCGCTGCACCCCAGAGCGCACCCCATCCCAGCACGCCGAGAATGAAACGCAGCGCGCCGTTGATGGATCTGCCTGCCACCGCCGCCCCTACCTCCTCTCCTCGTGCTGTCGGAGGATACTAGCGGATAGCGCTCGATGGACAAGCGAGGCGAAGGAACGACCTGTCGCAACGAGTTCGCGCCTCGCGTGTTCGCCGCGGGGCGCATGGGACCGATCCGTGCGGCGCTCCTGCTTTCCCTGGGTGCATTGGTGCTCGCCGCACAGCTTGGGGCGGCCACCAAGGCCGTGCTCGTGGGACCGGACGGCACCCTGACCTTCCGCGACATGGAAAGCGGGACCGACACCACCACCGTGACGGCCGGCGACCGCGTCCAGTGGCAGTGGGTGTCGGGCTTTCACTCGACCAGCCGGTTCGACGCCCCCGAGACCTGGGACTCCGGCGTGCAGTCCGCGCCCTTCTCGTTCTCACGGCGTTTCGTCGTTCCCGGCACCTACCCGTACGTCTGCACGGTCCACGAATTTCTCGGGATGACCGGCACGGTGGTGGTGCTGCCCGCGACCTCGACGACTGGGCCGCCAACCTCGACCACGACGGTCACGTCGACGACTGTCACGACGACCACCACCCTGCCTGCGGTGCTCCAGTGCGAGGACACGGTGGCCCGACGGCTCGCGACGCTCGGAACCGACATCGTCGGCTGTCACATCCGGACGGCTCGCCGCGTCCTTCGACGCCAAGGTATCCGGCAGGCGGCCTGCGAGCGCCACGCGCGGGCGCGGTATGCGCGCGCGGTCCGCAAGCTCAACCCCGGCCGCTGCCCAGGGTGCCTGCTCGGCAACCTCGCCCCCTTCCGAGATCGGATGACGTCGCTGCTCGACGATCTCGCCCCCCGCGTGTTCTGTGCGCCCGGCCTGCCCGTCGCCGGGTCGCAGCCGGCGGCCCGGCGGCTGCACCGGTGCGAGGACGGGACCGCGAGACAGCTCGCCGGGCTGCTCCGCGCTCTGGTCCGCTGCCGCATTCGGGCGGCCGACGCCCCGTTCACCGGACAGCCGGTTGACGAGATCGCGTGCATAGCAGCGGCGAAGGACCGGTTTGACGGCGCCATCGGGAAGCTCCGCCTGGGTCTGTGCCCACCCTGTCTGGACCCCGGCCGCCTCCGCGACGAGTTGGAGTCGGCGGTCGGTGGGTTGGGCGCCGCCGTGTACTGCGCCGCTTCGTGGGCCCAACCCGCAAATCGGCGGGCATTCCCGCTTCCTCGCCGGAGCCTCCGGGCCGCTTGACACGATCGTGAGCGCGGCGCTAGAGGGCGTCTTGTCAGCAAGGAAGCTCGGCAAATCTGCCGCTAGCTCCGGAGCGTGCTCGGACGGCATCGGGGGGCTCGCCGATGAGAGAGGTGACTGCGCAGCGCTTCGGGTGCTGGCACGGTGCGCTGCTGATCGTCTCGCTGGTCGCGACGACCGGCTGCCTGCTCTATCGAGGCGACAGGCAGCCGAACCTCATCGGAACGGGAGCCAGGGCAACGGCGCCGGACGCACCCCGCATCGAAGTCGTCCTCCACCATCGGCACACGATCGACGGGAAGGATGCAGGCGGCCAGGCCACGGAGTTGACGTTCAAGCAGATGAAGAGTTCGTGGGAGAGGGTGCAGAAGGAGACCCCCTTCCTCGCCAACGCAGGAAGCGGCATTGCCAAGGCGGACTTCGTACTCGATCTCGACACGGAGGTCGCGGAGCACGGGAAAGTAGCCGCGATCGTCTCGGGTGCGACGCTTCTGCTCTTCCCCGGCTTCATCTCGTCCAACGTCATGGTGAAGGCGACGCTCAAGAATCCGACGGGCGAGACGCTCGGGACGCACGAGGCCTCCGGCCAGGTGAAGGGCATTTTCCACCTCCTGTTCGCACCGATCCTTCCGATCGTGGCCATCACCGCGCCGGGAAAGGAGCTATACGACGACACCTTTCGTGACGTGCTGATCCAGGTGGCGGGGGACCTCGGGCGAAGCGATGCGCCTCGCTGAGCTGATCGCTGCAGCCGGGCCGTTGCTCGTTGGTACAGGCTGCACGCAGATATCGCTCGACAACCCGCTACGCTACCGGGACGTCGCACCCGAGGAGCGACTTCACGTTCCGTGCTACTACGCACTCGATCCGGCGACCGACGCCCTAGTCCTGAAGGAGGGCGGCTACCGCGTCAAGATGGGGCCTGCCATCGCGGAGCAGATGCGGGCCGCGCTCGCTGGCCTGTGCCGAGGAACGGGGCGGGTGCGTGACCGGGAGGAGTTCCTCGGGCTCACCCGCGACGAGCCGGCCGTGCTGTTTGCCGTGACGGCGACCGCCAAGATGGACGCCAAGCTCTTCACGTGGGCGGTCAACGCCGGGCGCATCGAGGGGCAAGCGCTGGTTGCGGGGCCCGGCGACGCCGAGCCGCTGCGTTACCCGTACTCGGGGAGCGGCGAGAAACGGCAATACTTCGCGGAGGCCGGATCCGGTGCGGAGGGTCTACGCCGTGCACTCGGTGAAGCGACCCAGGATCTTGCAGATGCGGCGAGAAGGGACCGCGCACTGATCGAGCGCCTCGCGCACGCGACGAGGGCGGTCAAACCCGCCGCGCCGTAGGGATTCGGCGCGCTTCTATAGCGCAACGTTGCTCAGGGCCGAGATGTTGCCCGCCACGTCCAGGGTGCGAATGGCAAAGTAGACGGTCGAGCCGGAGACCCCGCCGACCACCATGCTCTGCTGCGAGCCTGCCGGCTCGGGAGCGGGCGCTCCCGCCAGCGAGGTCGCGGACCAGAAGCTCGAAGAGGTGATCGGCTGGTTCGACCACCTCACGTCGTAGCGGTCGGCCGTGCCGACCATGTAGTCGTCGCCCGGCGCCGTCCAGGCCAGCTGAGGCTGTGGACCTCCCACGACGCGCAGGTCCAGGATGGAGGCAGGCCGCCGGGCATCGACACCGTAGGTGCCCGTGTTGTGCTCGTCGTGGCGGTAGTGCCACCAGCTATCGTTCAGCGCCGTGTCCCCGGCCACCTTCCAGGTGAAGACAAATCCTTCGCGCGTCGGAATCGCGTAGACGAGCTGACCGTTCATCAACGGGTCGGCGACCACGCCCGCGAAGGCCTGCCACTGCCCGGTGTACTTGGGGAACCCGGGCGCCTCCAGCCCGCTCGCCTGGAAGGCGTGGATGAAATAGGTGTCGTTGCCTTCGATGGCCGAGCGGCCGAGGCCGAGCCCTGCCACGTCCGCCGTGATCGGCGAGGCATAGAAGGGGAAGCCGTCGACGCGCCTGGGCCAGCCCGGAAGGACCTGGCCGTCGCGCGGGTCCCAGGCCTTCTCGTAGACCTGGGGCAGGCCGGCGACGCCCGGGACCTGCAGCGAGGCCACGATCGACTCCACTCCGGTGTTGTTCATGATGAAGGCGGGTGTGCCGGTGCCGTAGAGATCACCGAGGCCGCCGGTGCCGGTGAGGACGAGCGTGTGGCTATCCCCTGGGCGGTAGGGGGGAAGCGACGAGCAGTCGGAACTGGGGCAGGAGAAGTCGAACCGCCGCTCGACGCTGCCGTCGGGCTTGATCGAGTAGACGCCGCCGGTGATCGGCCCGGTGATGATGCGCGGCCCGCTGCCGAAGTCGGCGATGGCTGGCGGGCTGGTCGACTCGCCGACGAAGTCGATCGACTGGTCATAGGCGAAGGATGCGCTCTGCACGGTGACCGGCCAGGTCCCATCCGGCGGGTGGATGTACGGACCGCCGGGGTGGTTGTTGCCGTCGGCGTAGAGGCCGTACAGCCAGGTCGCGGCGGCGTCGTTGCTTGGATTGAAGCCCAGGAGCGACGTGCCCAGGTCCTCGGTGCTGCTTCCCTGACCGTTCGACTCGAAGGAGGGCACGAACACCTGCGGAGCCCCGAGGCCGAGGACGTCGGCGACCGCGACCGGGTACATCAGCTTCGGATCCCTGATGTAGCTCCCCGGGTCGACGGTGCCTCCCTGATCGGTCAAGTAGGAGGCCGGCAGCTTGATCTCGACCGGCCAGCCCGGCACCGTGGCTCCGTCCGGACGGAACGCGTAGACGAAGCCGTCGAAAGCGGTCATGAGGATGTCGAGCTGGCCGGTCCCTTCGAGGTCGGCCAGCACGGGCGGTGACCAGTTGCCCCGGTCCGGGTTTCGGCTGTGTCCGGTGGCGGCGCGAGGCGTTGGTACCGCCGTGAAGGGCTCCCAGTTGGCGCGGTCCTGGCCCACCGGGAAGCCGGGCAGCAGGCGCCCGCGGCTGTCCCAGGCGTAGACCTCGCCGTTGGTGCTGGTGGCGACGATCTCCAACTCGCCGTGGTGGAAGAGGTCACCCACCGCGGCGCCACCCGAGAGCGGGTCGCGCACGTTCGCCAGGTTGGCGTTCCGATAGGCGCGGGCGCGGTAGTTCTCGGGGTTGAGGGGGTCGAGCTGCTTGAGCATCTCGGTGTGGACGGGGAAGCCCGGCACCTCGGTGCCGTCCGGCCGCCAGGCGTTCACCTCGCCGTTGCCGTTGGGGACGATCAGGTCGAGCTCGTGCCTGCCCTCGAGGTCGGCATAGGTCGGGGCGGCGTCGCCGTCGGCCCTGTCGACGCTCTTGGGGTAGCCCGCCATCAGGTCGGGGTCGTGGCGCAGGCCGACGCTCCGGCGGTCCTCGGCCTTGAGGCCGTTGGCGTCGTTCACGCGGAGCCGGATCGTCATCGTGTACTGCTCCGCCCCGTCGGGCTGCAGGGTGGTAACAGGCGTGTGGGTGTAGAAGCTCGGCGGAACCTGCTTCAGGTCGATGGTTCCGAGCTTCCCCGAGATGCCGGTGCTCACCTTACGGCTGGCCACGGTGTGGAAGTCGCCGTCGGCGGGATCGGCGCCCAGCGCCCACTCGAGCACATAGCTGACCGAGCCGCCGGAGTTGAACCTCGAGCGGGCGAGGCTGCCGTCCACCTCGAGCGTCGGCGTCACCGTGGGGTCGATGTAGGAGTACCACTGGGGGGCGGTGATGTCCGCGGTGGGCGGGATGTGCCCGGCCATGATCATCGCCGTCGCCGCACCCACGTCGGGCCGCCCGTAGCCGTACTGCGTGGACCAATTGGTATGGGTGGCGTCGGTGGCGCTGTTCGGGTTGCCCGGCCACTGCGGCTGCTTCGTCCCGGGTGGCGCCCCAGGGCCCTCCGGCTGCGGCGGCTGGGCGTTCGGGATGATCGGCTGGGCGGTGTCCATCAGCACCTGCTTGATCTCGTTCGGGGTGAGCCGATCGAAGCCCGGAACCAGGCCGCTGTCCCGGAGGTTGAGCGCGGCCGACTGGACCATGGCCAGGATCCCAGCCTGGAAGGGGGTCGCGCCCGAGGTCGTGTACTCGCCGCCCGAGAAGACGTTGTGCGTGCCGTAGCTCGTGACGTTGCTGCGGGCGCGGAACCAGCTCGTGCTGCTCCCGGTCAGGTCCATGGCCGCCGAGTTGCCGGGCAGCGCGTGATCCCAGAGCATCCCGTCGGTGTGGTCCATGGCATCGAAGTCGTTGGAGTCGAGCGACATCACGACGCCGTGGTCGTAGGCGTAGTTGATGGCGTCCTGCACGAAGCGGCTGTAGGTGTAGTTGACGACCACCGAGCTGACCGCGGTCACGCCGATGTCCGCCGCGTAGAGGAGCCCTTCGGCCCATTTGTCGGAACGGCCGAGCGCCTCGGCGCCGGTCTTGATCGGCACCACCCGGCAGCGGGGACAGAGGCCAACGCCGGCCCAGCCGTTGTCGGGGACGCCGACCAGGAGCGAGTGCAGCCCGGGCGCGTGGTTGTAGGCCATGTCCTCCGTCTGCGGGTCATTGTTGTTGCGGTCGCTGTTCCAGCCGTTGATGTCGTTCGGATAGCCGTTGCCGTCGTTGTCGAAACGGCCCCCACCCGGACACTGCGCGACCTGACCCTTTTGGATCCGGCAGTGGCCGAAGACGGCGATGAGGTCTTCGGGGGAAAGGTAGGGCGTCCGCGTTCCCTGGACGTTGACGGCGTTCAGGTATTGATGCTGGCCGCTGCTGACGCAGTTGCGGCTGGTGCCCTCCACGTCGATGGCCAGTCCGCCCCCTTGGGCGACCGGGGTATCGGACGCTACGCCCGCGGGGCAGGACGGGTTGGCGCGCGGGTCGTGCACCCAGTCCCGGATGTCGAAGCGGCCGTTGCCGTCGAGGTCGTAGCAGCCGGGCCAGACGAGGCTGGTCCCGTCGGCGCGCTCCGGACAGGGCAGCTCCCCCTTGTTCAGCCATTCGTTGTCGAGGGCGTCCTTGATTGAGTTGGAGCTGTAGTTCACGCCGCCTTCCATGTAGGCGATGAGGATGTCGTCGCGCCCGACGTTGCCCTGCGCCCAGGCGCCCGTGAAGTTGACCCCAGACATGTGATCGGGGTCGAAGGCGGCCGTCGCCCAGCAGGGAAGCCCGCCGTCGGGGTGCTGAAGGATCGGCGGAGGGCAGGGATACTGCGTATCCGAGAGCACACCGAACATGTCCCACTGGTCTGCGCCCGGGTCGGAGTAGCAGTCCGAGGTGAAGGTGGCCGCGTTCTCGCAGGGCGCGAATTGGGGGTCGTTGGGCGGCGTCTGCGGCCAGGCGGCATGAGCGGCCACCGCTGGCACAGGGAGGCCGGCCAGGAGGATGGCCAGCGACCACAGCAGTCTTCTCACCATCGCCGGCATTGGCGGCTCACAGCGGGGAGCGTGTTCAGCTGCTCGACGGCTGGGACACGGTCACGATGACAGCACCGGCAAGCGGAGCCGGAACGGTGTGGAGGGGTTGACGGTGATAGTGATGGTATGCGGAGCGCGCGAGCCGACATACGCCTGGTCGGACGCGGCCAGCACGAGGCGCAGCCGATGCCCGGCCGGGTAGCGGTGTACGACCCCAGGCAGGTTGAGGTGGACCGCCTGGCTGAGGTCGGCGATCCGGATGGGAGATACCAGGCGGTGGACCAACAGCACCGAGTCGTCCGGCGCGACGTCGTAGATCTTGCCGAAGAGGACCACCTCAGTGGCCGGCAACTGGCTGTCCGATCCTGTGGCGCTTAGGCTGAAATCAAGGGTTGGGATACCCACCGAATCGAGGTCCGCCGCCAGCGGGGCCGAGATGAAGGCCGCAAACGTCCCCGGAGGATCGGTCGGCGGGATCGAGCTGAAGGGCTCGTTCGACTGCACCGCGGAGGTTTCCGAGTAGCTCGACGGCTCTCCGTCCGCCGGGTTGACGAACGTCTGCGAGCCGGCCGCGATCTGGCGCCTCGAGGAAACCAGGCTGCCATCGCCGGAGAGGTACCAGCTCTGGATCGTACCCACGGGCCACGCGGAGGCGGAACCGTAGGCCGGCTGGGCCGAGCCGCTCGGGTCGTACGGGACCCAGTCGCGGAAGTACTCCACTCCAGGGCCGGTCGGCACACCGGACCCCTTCAAGTAGTGCGAATACCAGTTGAGCCACAGCTGGTCGAGGTAGCCCTTCGACGGATCGGCGTCATTGACCTCTCCCGGCGCCGACGGACCGCTGTGCCCGCCGAACCCGAGCACCAGCTTCACTGGTGCGCCGTGTTTCACGAAGCCTTGGTAGTTGGCCACCGCGTCGGCGATGGTGAAGAGCGTGTCCGTCTCCCCCTGTACCAGCAAGGTCGGCGGAAAGCGTGTCACGTTCGGGTTGGAAAAGAACTCGTACTGGGCCGACGCGTGGCGGAGGAAAGCGATCGTGTCGGCTGTGAGATAGCCGGCCGCAAGGGACTCGGTGTTGATCACGCAGACTTCGGGGTCGAAGCCAGGACAGGCAGGGTCGGGCGGCTGGCCGCTGGTCCAGCCACTCGTCCCCGGGTTGAGGGCGGGCTGGGCATTGCCGTCGGCGAAGAAGAGCTCGCTCCACTCGTACTTGCTGGCCCCGGGCGGCGAGTTTGTATAGATGAAATTGCGGGCGTCGTTGTTGGGTCCCAGGGAGTAGCTCAAGTAGTTCTAGGTGATC
>Ga0209156_10000210_pt1 | contig 47633 bp, 57 predicted proteins | sample GraSoiAngelo_124_FD_185881 | JGI IMG/M metagenome (GOLD analysis project Ga0209156, IMG submission 185881) | Grasslands soil microbial communities from the Angelo Coastal Reserve, California, USA - 14_0927_05_20cm (SPAdes) (version 2) | ecosystem: Environmental > Terrestrial > Soil > Grasslands... | reverse complement strand
GCCGGGAAGTCGACTTCCGCACCCGAGCTTCTCACGGGTGCCAGGCGGGTCGATGAGTTCGTCAATGCGGACGTAATTGCTTCCGAGCGCGGCGTGTCGGATATCGAGGCAGGGCGCATCACGCTGCGCCGCCTCGCCGAGCTGGCCAAGGAGGGTCGAGACATGGCTTTCGAAACGACGCTTGCCAGCCAGTTGCTGCTGCCGCGAATTCGAGCCATGCAGCAGACGGGTTACTTGTATCACCTAGTGTTCTTCTGGATTCCGGATGCGGACCTGGCGGTGCAGCGCGTCGCCGCCCGGGTTAGAAGCGGGGGGCATGCGATCCCGGAGGAGGTAATACGGCGCCGCTATGAGCGCGGGCTCGTGAATTTCTTCAACGCGTACGCGCCGGCCGCGGACTCATGGATTCTGGTCGACAACACTGGGCGGCCGCCGCCGAGGCGCATCGCCTGGCGCAACGTTGGCGACCGGATCTACGTAGGAGATAATCCAGCATGGACGAAGCTAAGCGCCCGGTACATGAAGCCGCACGTTGAGGAGCAGAAGGCCCGGCTTGCGCCCGAGCGCGCGTTCACGTCCGAGGATCTTATCGATGCAATCGACCGCGCCGTGAGAGCCGCACTCGCCCGGCACAAGGCGCTCGGGCAATCGGTAGTGGTCTGGCGCGACGGCAAGGTCGTCTGGCTCACGCCTGAAGAGATTGAGCTTTAGTCCCTCGCGCCCCAGAAGCGGCGTAGCTCCGCGACCAGGTCATTCGGCTTTTCCTCGGGAATGAAGTGCCCGCAGTTCAAGGCGCGGCCGCGCACGTCGGCGGCCACCTCGCGCCAGTCGGCGAGGCAGTCGAAAAGCGCCTCGACCACCCCGTGCTTTCCCCACAGCGCGAGCAGCGGCATCTTCAGCTTCTTTCGCAAGTCCTGCCTGTCGTGAATCAGGTCGATGCTCGCCGCGGCGCGATAGTCCTCGCAGGTCGCGTGGACGGTGCGCGGGTCCCTGAAGGCGCGGACGTATTCGGCCATTGCTTTCTTGGAAAAATGCTTCAAACCCGACTTTCCTCGGCCCAGGCGCTTGAAGATATAGAACGGCCCAAGCCCGGCCAGCATCCGCTCCGGCAGGGGCGCCTGCTGGATCAGGAAGAACCAGTGGTAGTACGCCTTCGCGAACTGCATGTCCGTGCTCTCGTACATCTTGAGCGTCGGGGAGATGTCGAGCACCGTGAGACTGCGCACGCGGCTGCCGTGATCGCGCGCCAGGCGATGGCCGACACGGCCGCCGCGATCGTGCCCGACGACGTGAAAGCGGTCATGGCCCAGCGCCGCCATGACTTGCGCCATGTCGAGCGCCATGGCGCGCTTCGAGTAGTTCGAGTGATCGGAAAGTCCCTTCGGCTTCGAGGAGTCGCCGTAGCCGCGCAGGTCGGGGCAGACCACGGTGTACTCGCGCGCGAGCCGAGGCGCGACCTTGTGCCACATGGCGTGCGTCTCCGGATAGCCATGCAGCAGCAGCACCGGCGGGCCTTCGCCGCCCGCCACCAGGTTGATGCTCGCGCCGCTCGTCCTGATTCTTCTTCTCGAGAACCCCTCGAACATCATGTGCTTCCCTTTCCTTGCATGGCGAGGGCTCCCGAGCGTCCGGCGACCTCGCCGTAGACCACCTCGTGGCGCGGCAGCGCCGCCACGTCGGTCGAGCTGTAGAGGGAATCCAGGCTCACCAGCTCGTAGCGCCGGGACCTCCAGCCCGCCAGGAGCGACTCGAACATGGCGAGGAGCTTTCCGCCTTCCAATTCGGCGTGCGCCGTGAACACATGATCCTTCACGGGGAGGTTCAGAAGGTGAGCGACGGGGTCGGCCTCCAGCCCGATCAGCTCGTCGAGAGTCGGCAGCGTAGTGGGGAATTGCGGGCAGCCCACGCGCTCCCCGTTCCACAGCGGCAGGAAGGGCCGGGTGCCGCGCGTGTCCGAGGCGTACGCAAAGCCGGCATGGTCCTGGAAACGCGCTGCATGCGCGTTGGTTTGCCAGCCGGCTGCTCCCCAGGTCCTGGGAATTTCCCGGAACACCGCTTCGAAGCGCTCGCAGGCGAGCCTCATCTCGCGCTCGGTCCAGGCGGCATCGCGGCGGGCGACGTAATCCTGCCAGCGCACGTGGTCCCAGCAATGGATCCCGACCTCGAAACCCGCGTCCCGCGCCGCGCGCATCGTGTCCGCGCACCGGCGGCCGATGTCCGGCCCCGGCAGCAGCGTGCCGTACAGGAGGGTGCGGACGCCGTAGTGTTCCAGGACCGAAGTCCTTTTGACCTTCGACAAGAACCCTGGGCGAAAAATGCGGCGCAATGCACGGCCGGTGTGGTCCGGCCCGAGGCTGAAGAGGAAGGTGGCGCCGGCGCCGTGGCGTTTCAATACTTTCACTAAACGAGGAACACCGTCGCGCGTGCCGCGGAAAGTATCTACGTCGACCTTCAGCGCAAGCTTCACTTGACCAGATGGCGCGCTTCGGCGACGTGCGTGCGGTACGCGTCGTAGATGTAGCGCAGGGCATCCTTCATTCCGACGCGTGGGCGCCAGCCGAGGTCGCGCTTGGTGGCAGCGATGTTCGGCACGCGGTTCTGCATGTCCTGGTAGCCGCGGCCGTAATAACGCTCCGCGCTGGTGCGCACGATCCGTACTTTGCGCGCGGCGTCGCGGTACTCGGGGTATTCGAGCGCGAGGTCCACCATCGCCGCGGCGAGCTCGCGCACCGACAGGTTGTTGCGCGGATTGCCGATGTTGTAGATCTTCCCCGAGGCGATGCCGCCGCGGTTGGCCATAATCGCCATCAGCGCGTCGATGCCGTCCTCGATATAGGTGAAGGCGCGCTTCTGCCGGCCGCCGTCGACCAGCTGGATGCGCTCGCCGCGCACGATGTGGCCGAAGAACTGCGTGACGACGCGCGAGCTGCCTTCCTTCGCCGTGCCGATCGAGTCCAGGCCGGCGCCGATCCAGTTGAACGGCCGGAACAGCGTGAAATCCAGCCCTTCCTTCTGGCCGTAGGCCCAGATCACGCGGTCCATCAGCTGCTTCGAGCAAGCGTAGATCCAGCGCTGCCGGTGGATCGGGCCGTACACCAGCGGCGAGGCGTCCGGGTCGAAGTCGCGGTCGGGTGACATGCCGTATACCTCGGACGTGGAGGGGAACACGAGGCGCTTGCCGTGGCGCACGCAGGCGCGCACGATCGGCAGGTTGGCCTCGAAGTCGAGCTCGAACACCCGCAGCGGCTCCTTCACATAGGTGGCCGGCGTGGCGATGGCGACCAGCGGCACCACGGTGTCGCACTTCCGGATGTGATACTCGATCCACTCCTTGTTGATGGTGATGTCGCCCTCGAAGAAATGGAAGCGCTGCTCGCCGAGCAGCTCCTCGACGCGGTCGGTCTGCATGTCCATGCCGTAGATCTCCCAGTCGGTCGCGGCGAGCACGCGCTGGGAGAGGTGGTGGCCGATGAAGCCGTTGACGCCGAGAATCAGGATCCTTTTCATTCTTTGAGCTCGACCTCCAGGAGGCGCAGGACTTTACCATCGCCGCACAGCGCGAACCATTCGTCGCCTTCGCGGTACGGCCCGGTTTTGCCATGAGGAGCTTGTCGATTCTCCAGGCGGGTTCGAAGAACTTTCATCGTCCCGCTGAAGGCGCCCGGGTAAGGTGGAGCGACGGCGCGCACCAGGTTGTGGATCTCGAGCGCGCTTTTCGACCAGTCGATGCGGCCGTCCTCGGGCCTGCGAGCGCCGAAGTAGCTGCCTTTCGACAAGTCCTGCTTCTTCAAGCTCGCCGTTCCAGCGAGAAGATGAGGAAGGCTGCGTTTAAGAACTGTCTCTGCGGCCTCGCTCACCCTGGCGAACACCTCCGCGGCGGTTTCATCCGGACCGATCGGCACGCGCTGCTGGTCGACGATGCGGCCCGCATCGGGCTTGGCAACCATCTCGTGCAGCGTGGCGCCGGTTTCGCTCTCTCCCATCAAGATCGCCCAGTTGACGGGGGCGCGGCCGCGGTATTTCGGGAGCAGCGAGCCGTGCATGTTGAAGGCGCCCTTCCTGGCGAGCGCCAGCACCTCGGGCGGCAGCATGCGGCGGTAGTAGAAGGAAAACATGAATTCCGGCGAAATCACGCGAATTCGTTCCCGCAGGTGATTCAGGTCCTCGGAAAGCAAAGTTTCGATGCCGCGACTTTGGGCCAGCTGGGCCACGCTCCCGAACCAGATGCGCTCGTCCGGAGCGTCACGGTGGGTGACGACGAGCGGCACCGCGACGCCGGCGTCGAGCAGCACGCGCAGGCAGCGCACGCCTACGTCGTGGTAGCCGAAGACGACGGCTTGGACTGCCACGAGGACGCCGGCTGCTGCCGCTCGAGGACCGCTTCCACCAGGTAACGCGGACGGTGGCGGACTTGCTGGTAAATGCGGCCGACATATTCGCCGACCAGGCCGACGCCGAACAGCACGATGCCGGTGAGAAAGAACTGCAGGATGTCGCGGTCCCACAGGATCTCCAGGTACGGCTGGCCGGCAAGCAGGCGCTTCACCATCACCACCAGGTAGACGACCACCGAGACGATGGAAACCGCGATCCCGAACAGCGAGAACAGCTGCAGCGGCACCACGGAAAATCCGGTCACCAGGTCGAAATTGAGGCGCACCAGGCGGTAGTACGAGTATTTCGAGATGCCGGCGGCGCGTTTCTCGTGCGCCACCTCGATCTCCGCAGGGTTGCGCGCAAACGTATACGCAAGCGCGGGAACGAAGGTGTTGACTTCCTCGCAGGTATTGATGGCGTCGATGATGTCGCGGCTGTAAGCGCGCAGCATGCAGCCCTGGTCGGTCATGTGGATGTGGGTGATGCGCCTGCGCACGGCGTTCATCGCGCGGGAACCGAAGCGCCGCAGCGCGTTGTCGTGCCGCTCGAGCCGCATGCCGCCGACGTAGTCGTGGCCCTGGTCCATCTTGGCGAGCAGCTTGCCGATCTCCTCCGGCGGATTCTGCAGGTCCGCGTCCAGCGTGACGATGCGCTCGCCGCGGCAGCGCTCGAAGCCCGCCATGATCGCCATGTGCTGGCCGAAATTGCCGTTCAGCAGGATCACGCGGGTGACCTCAGGGCGCCGCGCGAACTGCTCGCGCAGCAGAGCCGCCGAGCGGTCGCGGCTGCCGTCGTTGACGAAGATCACCTCGTAGCCGATGCCGAGACTGTCGAGCGCCGGATACAGGCGAGCGAAGAGCGCCGGCAGCCCGGCTTCCTCGTTGTACACGGGAATGACGACGGAAAGCCTCACGACAGCGCCTTGCGCACCGCTGCGCACACGCGAGACACGTCGGACTCGGTCATCGCGGGGAACAGCGGTAGCGTCACGATCGAGCGGCCGACCCGCTCGGCATGCGGGAACTGGCCGGCGCGCCAGCCGAGCGAGCGGTACAGGGCGAACAGGTGCATCGCCGGGTAATGCACGCCGACGCCGATGCCCTGTTTGCGCATCGCGGCGATGAACCGGGCGCGGTCTGCGTGCCTTGGCAGCACGACCTGAAACATGTGCCAGTTCGAGTTCTCGAAGTCTTCGAACGGGAGCTCGCACTCGAGCGAGCGGTCCCAGCGCTGGAAGTAGCGTCTGGCAAGCTCTCGCCTTCGGTCGGTGAATTCCTGCAGATGGGGAAGCTGCCCAAGACCGAGGCGAGCGGCGACGTCGGTGAGGTTGAATTTGCCGCCGGCGACATCGACCTCCATGCCGTCCTCGCCAAAGCGCGCCACGCCCTGCAGGCGCAGTTTTTCGCACAGGGGAATGAGGCTCTCCTCCGGCAGAACCAAGGCACCGCCCTCGGCGGTGGTGATGTTCTTGTTGGCATGAAAGCTGAAGGCGACGAGGTCGCCGAACGTGCCCAGGGCGCGTCCGCGCCAGCGCGCGCCGAACGATTGGGCGGCGTCTTCGATGACCCTGAGGTTTTTCCCTCTCGAAATCGAATACAGGCGGTCGCGATCCACCGGCAGCCCGGCGAGATCGACGGGGATCAGCGCGCGGGTCGCCGGCGTGAGCGCCGCCTCGATCTTCTCCAGGTCGATGTTGCGGGTGCGCGGATCGACATCGACGAACACCGGGCGCGCGCCGACCTCGAGCACGACATTGGCTGTGGCGACCCAGGAAAGGGGCGTGGTGATCACCTCGTGCCCGGGGCCGACGCCTGCCAGCCTCAGGCCGACCTCGAGCGCGGCGGTGCCGGAGGAAAAGCTGCGCACGGCGCGCCCGCCGCACAGCCGCGACAGCGCCGCCTCGAACGCCTTCACCTGCGGCCCGGAAGTGATCCAGCCGGAGCGCAGGACCTCGGCCACGCCGGCGATCGTTTCCTCGTCGATCGAAGGGCGGGCGAAAGGCAGGTAATCGGTCATGAACGGGCCACGATGAACACGCCGAGGACGATGATACCGATTCCCGCCAGCCGCATCGGCGTCACCGCCTCGCCGAGCAGGTACCACGCGGCGAGCGCGTTCACCACGTAGCCGATGGAGAGCATGGGATAGGCGATGCTCACCGGCACGCGCGAGAGCGCGACGATCCAGACGACTACGCTCACCACGTAGCAGGCGAGGCCTGCCAGGATGTGCGGCTCGATCGCGAGCCGCAGGCCGAGCGGCATGGCGTTGGTGCCGGCCTTCAGCAGCAGCTGGGCAGCGGCGTTCAGCAGCACGCCGACGAGGATCAGCGAAAAACTGGGTAGCGTCATGGCTTCCTCACGATGACGTAGCGCGGTCCGCGGGCCGCGACCTGCATGGGCAGGGCAAGCTCGGCGCGCAGGCGGTCGAAGTCGCGCGCCGCGAAGAATGCATAGGCCTCGGGCGCGGCGCTCCAGGCGCGGGCAAATCCGGGCAAGTCGGGGATGAATTTCTGCGGCTCCCATCGGATGGCTTCGCCGAGCTCGTCCTTGTAGCCGACCATGGTGAGCGTGCGCCGCAGGCTCCACGCAACGCTGTGATCGTACGCCTCCACGGCAAATAGGCTCGCCGCGGCCGGCGGCGAAATGGGCAGCGCCGCCACCGTGGGCGCGGCGCTGAACTCGGCCGCCAGCGTGCGGTGTCCGATGAGCGCGATCTGCGTGGCACCGAACCCGCCGAGGGCCAGCAGGCCGACGCAAGTGGCAATCGACCGGCGCCAGGCGGCGACCGAGGTCACCGCGAGCCAGATTCCCGCCGCGACCAGCCAGGGGATGTAGCTGGCGTAGCTTGCGGCCAGACGCGGTGCGAGAACCGCCAAGGCCAGCCCCGCCACGGCAAGCAGCGCGCACTGCGCAATGAGCACGCGGCGGGCTGCAAAGGCGGCGAGCCAGCGGCCGATCAGCAGCGCGAGCGGCGGGAACATCGGCAGGATGTAGGAGGGCAGCTTCGACCCCGACGCGGAGAAGAACGCAAACACCACCAGCGCCCACAAGGCAAAAAACAGGACCGCATCGAACCTTTCAGCTTTGTTTTTGACTGAATGAAACAGCGCGAAGCCAAGCGGCAGCAGCCACGGCGCCATGCCGGCGGCCAGGATCGGCAGGAAATACCAGGCGGGGTGCGCGCGGCCGTGCATCTCGGTGGCGAAGCGCTGGAAATGCTCCTGGATGAAGAAGAAGCGAAGGAACTCGTCGTTGGCGAGCGAGACCGCGATGAACCAGGGCGCGGCGATCGCGAGAAACAGCGCGACACCCGGAAAAATCCTCATTTTTCCAAGCAATCCCCAGTCGCGCTTGATTAGTACGTAAAGAGCAATCGTGCCAATCGGCAAGACAATCCCGATCAATCCCTTGCTCAGCACGGCGAGGGCGCATGCCGCCCAGAACAGGAACATGTGCCCGAGCGCGAACGCGAACACGGCGCAGCAGAGGAAGAACGTCAGCCCCATGTCCAGCGTATTGATCTGCCCGAGCATGACGTAGAGCGGGCTGCCGGCGAGCACCGCGGCGGCGTAGAGGCCCGCGGGCGCGCCGAAAAGACGCCTGCCTACAAATAAGACCATGAAAATTCCTGCAAAGCCGGCGAGCGCAGTCCAAAGCCGTGCCGACCAGTCCGCGACTTCGAACAGCGTGAAGAAGGCCGCCGTGGTCCAGTACTGCAGCGGCGGCTTCTCGAAGTACTTGAAGCCGTTCAGGCGCGGCGTGATCCAGTCGCCGCTCGCCAGCATCTCGCGCGGGATCTCGGCGTAGCGGCTCTCGTCTGCCTTGTAGAGCGGCCGCACGCCGAGCGTGCCGAACCACGCGACCGCGAGCAGCGCAAGCAGCAGCCGCACGCCGCGCTCCGTCACGCGAACAGCAGCGCGGCGGCGACCTTGCGCTCCTCGGCGACCAGGATGTTGTAGGTGCGGCAGGCGGCCTTGAGGTCCATCGCCTCTACGCCGATGCCCGCCGCCGCGAGCGGCGCCGTGAGCCGCGGATGCGGAAAGCGCTGGCGAGGACCGGTGCCGAGCAGGACGATTTCGACTCCAAGGTTTGTGAGCCAGGAAAAATCTTCCTCCCGCAGAGTTGAGAAACTTTTTGCTTCCCACGGCAGGACCCGGTCGGACAGAACGACGACGCTCGAGTCGTGGCGCCTGCCGTTCACCAGCACGTGGTCCTCGCCGTAGCCGGTGATGGTGTTGGCGGGGCTCGGGCCGGCGGCGTGAAGTTTCACGCTAGAATTCTACAATGCGTGAATTTTCAAGGATTAAGCGGCTGCCGGCGTACGTCTTCAACATCACCAACGAGCTGAAGATGGCGGCGCGCCGGCGCGGCGACGACATCATCGACCTGTCGATGGGCAATCCAGACGGGCCGACGCCCAGGCACATCGTCGACAAGCTGATCGAGGCCGCGCAGCGCCAGGACACGCACGGCTACTCGGTGTCGAAGGGCATCCCGCGGCTGCGCAAGGCGATCTGCGAGTGGTACCGCCGCCGCTACGGGGTCGAGTTCGACGTGGACTCCGAGGCCATCGTCACCATCGGCTCGAAGGAAGGCCTAGCGCATCTGATGCTCGCCTGCCTGGAGCGCGGCGACACCGTGCTGGTGCCCAATCCTTCGTACCCGATCCACATCTACGGCGCGATCATCGCCGGCGCCGACATCCGCTCGGTGCGCATGACGCCGGGCGTCGACTTCATCGCCGAGCTCGAGCGCGCGATCCGCGAGCTGATCCCCAAGCCGAAGATGCTGGTGATCGGCTTCCCGTCAAACCCGACGGCGCACTGCGTGGACCTGGCGTTCTTCGAGCGCGTGATCGCGCTCGCGCGCGAGCACGACATCCTCGTCGTGCACGACTTGGCGTACGCGGACATAGTTTTTGATTCATATAAAGCTCCATCCATCATGCAGGTGCCAGGTGCCCGCGACATCGCGGTCGAGTTCTTCACCCTGTCGAAGAGCTACAACATGGCCGGCTGGCGCATCGGCTTCATGGTCGGCAACCGGGACCTGGTGCACGCCCTCGCGCGCATCAAGAGCTACCACGACTACGGCAGCTTCACGCCGGTCCAGGTGGCGTCGATCGTGGCGCTGGAAGGGCCCCAGGATTGCGTTCTCGAAATAAAGAACACCTACGAAAAAAGACGCAACGTCATGGTCAAGGGCCTGCACGACATCGGCTGGATGGTGGAGATGCCCAGGGCCTCGATGTACGTGTGGGCGAAGATTCCGGAGTTCTACGCGCGCATGGGCTCGATCGAGTTCACCAAGCGCCTGCTCGAGGACGCCAAGATCGCGGTGGCGCCCGGGGTCGGCTTCGGCGACTACGGCGACGATCACGTGCGCATCGCGCTGATCGAGAACGAGCACCGCCTGCGCCAGGCGGTGCGGGGAATCCGCGACATGTTCCGCAAGGACGGGCTGCTCCGGGGCGCGGCTTGATCAGGCCGGCGCCGATCACCCTGGAGGGTAACGGGGTCAAGCTCGAGCCTCTTTCCCATCTCCACGAAGAACAATTGGCAAGCGCAGCGGCCGACGGAAGGCTGTGGGAACTGTGGTTCACCTCCGTGCCCGCGCCCGCGCAAACCGGCGTCTATATCGAAAAAGCGCTGGAGGGGCAAAGGAGCGGCGACATGCTGCCCTGGGCGGTGCGCGAGCTGAAAGGCGGCCAGGTTATCGGCAGCACCCGTTATCACGACATCATCGCTGCCGCCGATCGCGTCGAGATCGGCTACACCTGGTACGCGAAGCGCTGGCAGCGCAGCCACGTCAATAGCGCCTGCAAGCTGCTGCTTTTCGCGCACGCCTTCGAGGCACTGGGCTGCAAGGTCGTGGGCCTGCGCACCGACAATTTCAACCTGGCCTCGCAGCGCGCGATCGAAGCGCTGGGAGCGAAGAAGGACGGGGTGATCCGGCACCATTGGCCGCGGCGCGACGGCACGGTACGCGATACCGTGATGTACAGCGTGCTCGCCACCGAATGGCCGGACGTCAAGCGCCACCTCCAATTCCGCCTGAAACGAAATGAAGCCAATTAATGTAGGGCTGCTGGGCATCGGCACAGTGGGGGGCGGCACGTGGGACGTGCTCAGCCGCAACGCCGACGAGATCCAGCGCCGCGCCGGCCGCGCGATCCGCATTTCGCAGGTCGCCGACAAGGCCGTCGGCAAGGCCCGCAAACGCGTGGGCAAGAAGGCGAAAGTCCTGTCCGATGCCTTCCGCGTCGTGCGCGACGCGCAGATCGACATCGTCGTCGAGCTGATCGGCGGCTACAGCATCGCGAGAGAGCTGGTGCTCGAGGCGATCCGCAACGGCAAGCACGTCGTCACCGCCAACAAGGCGCTGCTCGCCACCCACGGCACCGAGATCTTCGCCGCCGCGCAGAAGCACGGCGTGATGGTGGCCTTCGAAGGCTCGGTCGGCGGCGGCATCCCGATCATCAAGGCGCTGCGCGAAGGCCTGGCCGCGAACCGCATCGAATGGATCGCCGGCATCATCAACGGCACGTCGAACTTCATTCTTTCCGAGATGCGCGACCGCGGCCTCGATTTCTCGGCCGCCCTCGGCGAAGCGCAGCGGCGCGGCTACGCCGAAGCCGATCCGAGCTTCGACATCGAGGGCGTCGACGCCGCGCACAAGCTCACCATCCTGTCGGCGCTCGCCTTCGGCATCCCGATGCAGCTCAAGAAATGCTTCAGGGAAGGAATCGAAAAGCTGACGCGCGCGGACATCGGCTACGCCGAGGAGCTCGGCTACCGCATCAAGCTGCTCGGCATCACGCGGCGCGCCGCGAAGGGCATCGAGCTGCGCGTGCATCCGACGCTGGTGCCTGCGCGGCGCCTGCTCGCCAACGTCGAAGGGGTGATGAACGGCATCCTGGTGAAGGGCGATGCGGTCGGACCGACGCTTTACTACGGCGCCGGCGCCGGCAGCCAGCCGACCGCCAGCGCGGTGGTCGCCGACCTCATCGACATCACGCGGCTCATCACCGCCGACCCCGGGCACCGCGTGCCGCACCTCGCTTTCCAGCCGGACCAGCTTGCCGACACGCCGATCCTGCCGATCGGCGAGGTCGAGACCTCCTGTTACCTGCGCCTGCGCGTGCTCGACCGGCCGGGGGTGCTCGCCGATATCACCCGCATCCTCGCCGGCTCGAAGATCTCGATCGACGCCATGGTGCAGAAGGAGCCCGGCAAGGGCGAGAGCCGCGTCGACATCGTGATGCTCACCCACCGCGCGCTGGAGAAGAACGTCGACCAGGCAATGGCCAAGATCGAGAAGCTCTCCACCGTGGTCGGAAAGGTGACCAGGATCCGCCTGGAAGAGCTCCTTTAGTGCTCTACGTCTCGACCCGCGGCAACGCGCCGCCGCGCCGCTTCACCGACATCCTGCTGGAGGGACTAGCCCCGGACGGCGGGCTGTACGTGCCCGAGGACTACCCGAAGGCCGATCTCGCCTCTCTAAGGGGAAAGAGTTACAGCGAGCTTGCCCATGCCGTCCTGGCGCAGTTCATGGATGACCTGCCTGATCTGAAACGGATCGTCGGATCCACCTACACGAAGAACATTTTTGGAACCGATGACATCACGCCGCTGAAGACGCTCGAGCCGGGCTTTCATCTTCTCGGCCTGTCCAACGGGCCTACGCTCGCCTTCAAGGACATCGCCATGCAGCTGCTCGGCAATCTCTTTGAATCGATTCTCAAAAAAGAACGTACGACTCTCAATATCCTGGGCGCGACCTCAGGCGACACCGGCTCGGCGGCGGAGCACGCGCTGCGCGGCAAGCGCGGCATCCAGGTCTTCATGCTGTCCCCGCACGGCCGCATGAGCCCTTTCCAGCGTGCGCAGATGTACGCGCTGCAGGATCCGAACATCCACAACCTCGCGGTGAAGGGCGTCTTCGACGACTGCCAGGACCTGGTCAAGCAGGTCAACGCCGACCGCGCCTTCAAGTCGAAGCACCGCATCGGCGCGGTGAATTCGATCAACTGGGCCAGGGTGGCCGCGCAAGTCGTTTACTATTTCAAGGGCTACTTTTCGGCTACCGAGGAGGATGACCAGGAGGTCGCGTTTGCGGTGCCGTCGGGCAATTTCGGCAACATCTATGCAGGGTATGTGGCTCGCGCCATGGGTTTACCCATACGAAAATTGATTCTGGCGAGCAACGAGAACGATGTGCTCGACGAGTTCTTCAGCACCGGCCGTTACCGTGTGCGAAAGAACGTGCAGGAAACCTCCAGCCCGTCGATGGACATCTCGAAGGCGTCGAACTTCGAGCGCTACGTGTTCGACCTCGTCGGCCGCGACGGCGCGCGCGTGAGGGACCTCTACCGCCGGCTCGACAACAGCGGGGAATTCGACCTGCCGCGCCCGGACGGTGAATTCGTCTCCGGCCGCAGCACGCACGCCGATCGGCTGCGCACCATCAAGCAGGTTTATGACAGGTTCGGGGTAATGATCGATCCGCACACGGCGGACGGCGTGAAAGTCGGCTTGGAGCATCGCGAACCCGGCGTTCCCCTTTTGTGCCTCGAAACCGCGCTGCCGGTCAAATTTTCCCAGACCATCCGCGAAGCGCTGGGCCGCGACCCCGAGCGCCCCAAGCGTCTGGAAAACCTGGAGAAGCTGCCGCAGCGCTTCACGGTCATCGAGCGTGACCCCGACGCCGTGAGGCGCTATATCGAGGACCATGCCTGAGAAAAACGTTCTCGGCGGCGAGCTGCGCGCCTGCAGCTATTCGCCGCTCACCGGCTACTTCCGCGACGGCTGCTGCGCGACCCGCGGCGAGGACGGCGTCGCGCACCTGGTGTGCGTGCAGGTCACCGACGAGTTCCTCGAGTTCAGCGTCGCAAAGGGCAACGACCTCGTCACGCCGCGTCCCGAGCTGCGCTTCCGCGGCCTGAAGCACAACGACCGCTGGTGCCTGCACGTCCTGCGCTGGGTCGAGGCCTGGGAAGCCGGCCGCGCGCCGCGCGTGATCCTCGAGGCGACGCACGAGAGCGTGCTCGACTATGTCCCGCTCTCGGCCCTGAAACGCTATGCACTCGATCTCAACTGACCGGCAAATGAACATCCGACGTGTAGTCACCGGGCATGACAAGCACGGCCGTGCCATCGTGCGTGTCGACGAAATCTGCGGGAACGTGGTCTCGCGCCGGCGGCGGCACCAGAGCTGCCTGATCTGGTCGACCGGCTCGTTTCCGGCCGACAACTCGGACGACGTCGATGGCGGCGCGCGCGAAATAGGCACGACACAACCGAACGGCACGCTGTTCAGGATCGTCGAATACGGGCCCGGCGTGGCGCCGCGCAACCATCGCACCGAGTCGATCGATTACGCCGTGGTGCTCTCGGGCGAGATCGACATGCAGCTCGATGGCACCGAGGTTCACCTGCGCGCGGGCGATGTCCTGGTACAGCGGGGAACCATCCACAATTGGGTCAATCGCGGCACGCAGCCGTGTGTCATCGCCTTCGTGCTGGTCGCGGCGAAGCCAGTGGAACGCGACGGAAAGGCGCTGCATGCGCTGGGTTGAAGCTGTTCTCGTCTCGGGTCTTCTTGCCGGGCAGGCGCTGGGGCAAACGGACTATCCGTCGCGGCCGGTGCGCATCGTCGTTCCGTCCCCGCCGGCCGGGGGAACCGACATCGTGGCGCGCGTTCTGGCGCAGCATTTCTCGAAGGCGTTCGGGCAGCAGTTCTTCGTCGAAAACAAGCCTGGCGCCGGCAACATGATCGGCATCGAAAGCGTCGCCCGCGCGGCGCCGGACGGGTACACGCTCCTCGTGACGGCGAGTACGCTCGCTCTCAATTCGGTGCTGTACAAGAAGGTGTCCTACGATCCGGTGCGCGATTTCGCGCCGATCACCCTCGCTGCGAGCGCCCCGAACATCCTCATCGTGCATCCGGCGCTGCCGGCCGGATCGCTGGCCGAGTTCATCGCGTTGGCGAAGAGCAGACCTGGGCAACTCACCTACGGTTCGCCGGGAATCGGCACTTCCCCGCACATGTCGATGGAGCTGCTGAAGAGCATGGCGGGGATCGACCTGCGGCACATTCCCTATCGAGGCACGGCGGCCGCCGTCACGGATGTCATCAGCGGACAGATTGCGGCAACGTTCGCCAACGCGCTCACGGCGCGGCCCCAGATCGAAGCCGGCAGAGTCCGCGCGTTGGCGGTATCCGGGCCGAAGCGCGTTGCTGCGCTGCCGGCAGTGCCGCCTGTTGCGGAGGCGGGCGTGCCGAACTACGCGGCCATGCAGTGGTACGGCTTGCTTGCGCCGGCCGGTACGTCTTCGGCCATCATTGCGCGTGTCCACGCCGAAGCCATCAAGGCGCTGCGCACCGCTGAGATGAAGGAAAGGCTCGCCATCGACGGCGCCGAGGCTGTCGGCAGCTCACCAGCCGAATTTGCGGTGCTGATCAGAAGCGAGCTGGAAAAATGGGCACGGGTCGCCCGCGCAGCGCACATTGAGCCCGAGTAACGGCGTGCTAGAAGCTGTCGATCTGGCGTGCGAACGCGGCGGCAGAAGCCTGTTCCGAGGGCTGTCGTTCGCGTTGCGCGACGGCGAACTGCTGAGGATCGCGGGGCCGAACGGCAGCGGCAAAACCAGCCTCCTGCGCATCGTGTGCGGGCTCCTGTCCCCCACCGCAGGCACTGTTCTATGGGACGGAGCCGAGATCCGGCGCCTGCGCGAGGAGTACGCGAAGCAGCTGGTCTACATCGGCCACGCAGCCGCGGTGAAGGACGACCTCACCGCGGCGGAGAATCTGCGCATCGCTTGCACGCTCGCCGGGCATCGCGTCTCACCTCGGCAAATACGGCAGGCCCTCGATTCGTTCGAATTGGCCGATCTCCCGGTGAAGCGACTGTCGCAAGGTCAGCGGCGGCGAGCGGTGCTGGCGAGGCTCGTCGTCAGTGAGTCGATGCCCCTTTGGCTGCTCGACGAGCCGTATGCCGCGCTCGACGCAGCGGCGGGTCGCCTGGTCGAGGAGCTGATCGACGGCCACGCGGCGCGCGGCGGGGCCGTGGCGTTCACGACGCATCAGGACACCCGCGTGCGCGCCTCTCAGGTGATCGACCTGGATGCTTGAAGCGGCGCGCTGCATTGTGGTTCGCGACCTTCTCGTCGCGTGGCGGCGCCGCAGCGACGTCGCCACGGCGCTGCTGTTCTTCGTGATCGTCACCAGCCTGTTTCCGCTGGGCATCGGCGCCGAGCCGGAGCTGTTGCGCTCGATTGCGCCCGGGGTGATCTGGGTCGCGGCGCTGCTTTCCTGCATGCTTTCGCTCGGGCGCCTGTTCGCCGCCGACCATGCCGACGGCACGCTCGAGCAGCTGCTGCTCAGTTCGGAGCCGCTCGGTGTCATCGCCGCCGCGAAGGCCTTGGCTCACTGGCTGGTGTCGGGGCTGCCGCTGGTGCTGATCGCGCCGCTCATCGCGCTGCAGTACGACCTCCCGGCGCCGCTCTATCCCGTGCTTGCATTATCATTGCTCCTTGGCACGCCGGTGCTCAGCCTGATCGGCGCGATCGGAGCAGCTCTCACCCTCGGGCTGCGCGGCGGCGGCGTGCTTCTGTCGCTGCTGGTGCTGCCGCTGTATGTCCCGGTGCTGATCATGGGGGCGGGAAGCGTCGACATGGCGGCCGCTGGGCTCGCCCCGGATGGACAGCTCCTGCTGCTCGCCGCGCTGCTGATCGTCGCGGCCGCGTTCGCTCCCTGGGCGATCGCGGCGGCGTTGCGGATTTCCATGGAATGACTGCACAAAGCGTCAAGTGGTTCTGGTATGCATCGCCGCAGACGTTCTATCCTGTCGCGGGAGTGATCGCGCGCTGGTGCGGCGCCGCGGCAGCCGTGCTCTGCGCGGCGGGGCTTTACATCGGCTTGTTCGTCGCGCCGACCGACGCGCAGCAGGGCGAGGCCTACCGCATCATCTTCATCCACGTGCCGGCGGCGTGGATGTCGATGTTCATCTACGTGGTGATGGCGTTCTGGGCGGCCATCGGCCTGGCGTTCAACACGCGGCTCTCGCACATGATGGCGAGCGCGCTGGCGCCCACCGGCGCGCTGTTCACCTTCATCGCGCTGTGGACCGGCTCGTTCTGGGGCAAGCCGACCTGGGGCACCTGGTGGGTCTGGGACGCGCGCCTTACCTCGGAGCTGATTCTGCTGTTCCTGTACTTCGGCTTCATGGCGCTGCAGGCGGCGATCGACGACCGGCGACGGGCGGAACGCGCCGGCGCGCTGCTCGCGATCGTCGGCGTGGTGAACGTCCCGATCATCTATTACTCGGTACAGTGGTGGAACACGCTGCACCAGGGCGCGTCCGTCAGCCTGACCCGGGCGCCGAGCATGGCGGCGACGATGCTGACCGGCATGCTGGTCATGGCGCTTGCCTTCTGGATGTACAGCATCGCGGTAACGTTGCTGCGCGTGCGCTGTCTTATCCTGGAGAACCGGTGAGAGAATTTTTTGCCATGGGCGGGTACGGGCTCTACGTGTGGGGTGCCTACGGGGTTACATTTCTCTTGATCGGGGTGGAGATTGCCCTGCTGGTGAACCGTAGTCGAAAATGCAGTGAAACCAAGACATAAACGCATGACGGCGATCGCCGTAGGCGTCGCGGCGCTGGGCATCGCTGCGGCGCTGGTGCTGAGTGCCTTCCAGAAGAACCTGGTGTTCTTCTTCACGCCTTCACAGGTTGCCGCCAACGAGGCGCCGCAGGGGCGCACCTTCCGCATCGGCGGCATGGTGGTCCGCGGCAGCCTGAAGCGCGAGGGCGTCAACGTCGAGTTCACGGTGACCGACACGGCAAAGAGCATGCGCGTGACTTACCGTGGCCAGCTGCCGGACCTGTTCCGCGAAGGCAAGGGCGTGGTCGCGCAGGGACAGCTCGGCGCCGACGGCATGTTCCGCGCCAGCGAAGTCCTCGCCAAGCACGACGAGAACTACATGCCGCCCGAGGCCGCGGATGCGGTGAAGAGAGCCCAGCAGACGGTACAGAGAAAATGACCCCCGAGCTCGGCCAGTTCGCCCTGTGTCTTGCGCTCATCGTTGCCCTGGCGCAGTCGTTCTTTCCCCTTCTTGGCGCGTCAAGACAGAACCTTGGCTGGATGGCGCTGGCGCGGCCGGCGGCGCAGGCGCAGGCGCTGCTCGTCGCCTTTGCGTTCGGCTGCCTGACGTACGCGTTCGTAGCGAACGACTTCTCGGTGGCTTACGTCGCCATGCACTCCAACACCGCGCTGCCCCTGCATTACCGCATCGCCGGCGTATGGGGCGGGCACGAAGGCTCGCTGCTGCTGTGGGCGCTGATGCTCGGCGTCTGGATGACGGCGGTGAGCCTCTTCAGCACGCATCTTCCCGAGGAAATAGTGGCGCGCGTGCTTGGCGTGATGGGACTGGTCAGCGCGGGGTTCCTCGCTTTCCTGCTCTTCACGTCGAATCCCTTCGACCGCCTGCTGCCGCCCGCGGCCGACGGCCGCGACTTGAATCCGCTGCTGCAGGATCCGGGCATGGTGCTGCACCCGCCGATGCTGTACATGGGCTACGTCGGCTTCTCGGTCGCCTTCGCCTTCGCCGTCGCGGCGCTGCTTTCGGGCAGGCTCGACGCCACCTGGGCGCGCTGGTCGCGCCCCTGGACCACGGTCGCCTGGGCGTTTCTCACCGTCGGCATCGCGCTCGGCAGCGGCTGGGCCTACTACGAGCTCGGCTGGGGCGGCTGGTGGTTCTGGGACCCGGTGGAAAACGCTTCGTTCATGCCCTGGCTGGTGGGCACCGCGCTGATCCATTCGCTCGCGGTGACCGAGAAGCGGGGCGCCTTCCGCAGCTGGACCGTGCTGCTCGCCATCGTCGCCTTCGCGCTCAGCCTGCTTGGAACTTTCCTCGTTCGCTCCGGCGTGCTGACCTCGGTGCACGCGTTTGCGGTGGATCCGGCGCGCGGCGTGTTCATCCTCGCGCTGTTCGTGCTGCTCATCGGCGGGGCGCTCGTGCTGTTCGCGTGGCGCACTTCGCGCATCGGCCTGGGCGGCAGCTTCGAGCTCGCTTCGCGCGAGTCGGCGCTGCTCGCCAACAACGTGCTGCTCGCCGTCGCCGCCGTCTCGGTGATGCTCGGCACGCTCTACCCGCTGGTGCTCGACGCGCTCGGCGCCGGCAAGATCTCGGTCGGCCCGCCGTACTTCGAGGCGGTGTTCGTGCCGCTGATGGCGCCGGCGCTGTTCCTGATGGGAGTCGGCCCGCTCGCGCGCTGGAAGCGCGCGAGCCTGCCCGAGCTCGCGGTGCTGCTGCGCTGGGCGCTCGGCGTGAGCCTCGCGCTCGGCCTCGCGCTGCCGTTCGCCTTCGGCCGCTGGAGCGCGCTCGTCGGCTTCGGCCTCGCGCTTGCCGTGTGGGTCGCATCGAGCGCCTTCCTCGCGTGGAAGAAGAGGCCGGCACACTCGCGCGCCCATCTCGGCATGGTGGTGGCGCATCTGGGCGTCGCGGTGTTCGTCGTCGGCGTGACCCTGGTGAAGGGCTACGAAGCCGAGAAGGACCTGAAGATGAAGCCCGGCGACGCGCTCGAGCTCGCCGGCTATACCTTCCGCCTCGAGGACGTGTCGGCGGCAGACGGGCCGAATTACCGCGCCGCGCGCGCCAGGATAGCGGTGAGCCGCGCAGGCAAGCCGGTCACCGTGCTCTATCCCGAGAAGCGCGTCTACACCGTGCAGGACATGCCGATGACCGAGGCCGCCATCGATCCCGGCCTGACGCGCGACCTCTACGTCTCGCTCGGCGATCCGCTCGAAGGCGGGTACTGGCTGGTCAAGGCGCAGCACAAGCCCTTCGTCGACTGGATCTGGGCCGGCTGCCTGATCATGGCGCTCGGCGGCCTGCTTGCGGCGAGCGACCGGCGCTATCGCGTCGCAGCGCGCGAGCCGCGCGGTGCGGAGGTCACGGCGTGAGGATCGCAGCAGTTATTGCAGTATTCCTTGCCCTGATCGTGTTATTGGCACTCGGCCTGCGGCTCGATCCGCGGGAGGTTCCCTCGCCGCTGATCGGCAAGCCGGCGCCGCACTTCGAGCTGCCGGTGCTGCAGCAGCCCGGCAAGACGTTTTCCGAGAAGGACCTGCAGGGCAGGGTGTGGATCCTCAACGTATGGGCCTCGTGGTGCGTCGCCTGCCGCGACGAGCACCCGGTGCTGGTCGAGTTCTCGAAGAGCGCCGCGACACCGCTGTACGGGCTCAATTACAAGGATTCGCGCGACGATGCGCTCGGCTGGCTGAAGCGCTTCGGCGATCCCTACCGGCTGTCGGCGTTCGATCTCGACGGCAGGATCGGCATCGACTACGGCGTGTACGGCGTGCCGGAGACCTACGTCATCGACAAGCGCGGCGTGATCCGCTACAAGCGCATCGGCCCGGTCACCGGCGAGCTGGTGCGCGACAAGCTCGTTCCCCTGCTGAATGAACTTGATCGCGAGTAGCGCGTTTGCGATGTTCCTTGCCGTTTCGGTCGCGAGCGCGGACGAGGCGGCGCTCGACAAGCGCGTCATGGACCTCGCCGCCGAGCTGCGCTGCCTGGTATGCCAGAACCAGTCGCTCGCGGAGTCGAACGCGGGCCTCGCCGTGGACCTGCGCAACCAGATCCGCGCGCAGCTCGCGCGCGGTGCAAGCGAGCGCGAGGTGGTCGACTTCATGGTGGCGCGCTACGGCGACTTCGTGCTCTACCGCCCGCCGCTCAAGGCGAGCACGTTTCTCCTGTGGTTCGGTCCGTTTGTTCTTTTGATTGCTGGAATTTGCGTTTTGATCCGGCGCATCCGCCTGCAGGGCAAGATGAATCGCCAGCTCTCAGAGGCCGAGCGGCTGCGCGCCGAGCAGCTGCTGAAGGAATGATTCTCTTCTGGGCCGCGAGCGCGCTTCTCGCCGCGGTGGCGCTGCTTCTCGTGATGCGCCCGCTGCTGCGGCGCCGTGCCGCGGCGCAGGTTTCGCGCCGCGCGCTGAACCTCGCCGTGTACCGCGACCAGCTGCGGGAGCTCGAAGCCGACCTGCGCGCCGGCACGCTCGCGCAGGCCGACTACGAGCGCGCGCGGCGCGAGCTCGAAGCGCGGCTGCTTGAAGACGTAGAGAATCAAGCCGGGGAAACCGAGCCACATCACGGCGGCCGCGCGACGATGATTCTTGCGGGGGTCTCGATTCCCGTGCTCGCGCTCGCCGTTTACCTGGTGGTCGGCAATCCGGGCGCAATCGATCCGCAGGCGGCGCACGGCATCACCGCGCGGCAGGTCGAAGCAATGGTGGAGCGGCTCGCCACGCGTCTCAAGGACAATCCCGACGACGCCGAAGGCTGGAAGCTCCTCGGGCGCTCCTACGTCGTGCTCGGGCGCTTCCAGGAGGCGGCCCAGGCCTATGCCAAGGCAGCCGCACGCGCGCCGCGCGATGCGCAGCTCCTCGCCGACTTCGCGGACGCTCTCGGCATGGCGCAAGGGCAGCGCCTCGCGGGTGATCCCGAAAAGCTGATCGCGCGCGCGCTCGAGATCGATCCCGGCAACCTGAAGGCGCTGGCCCTCGCCGGCGCCGCCGCGTTCGAGAGGAAGGACTTCAAGGCGGCGGCGGCGTACTGGGAGCGCATGCTGCCGCTCGTGGCGGCGGATTCCGAGGACGCGCGCGCGATCCGCTCCAACGTGCAGGAAGCAAGAAGCCTGGCGAGCAGCACGAAGGCGCTGAAGGGCACGATCAGCCTTGCGTCCAAGCTGAGACAGAAAGCCTCGCCCGACGACGCGGTGTTCATTTTTGCGCGCGCCGCCGAGGGCCCGCCGATGCCGCTCGCGGTGCTGCGCAGGCAGGTGCGCGACCTGCCGGTCGCTTTCTCGCTCGACGACTCGATGGCGATGGCGCCGGGATTGAAGCTGTCGGGCTTTCCTCGCGTCGTAGTGGGTGCCCGGATTTCGAGGTCGGGGAGCGCCACGCCGCAGCCTGGCGACCTGCACGGGACCAGCGCGCCGGTGGCGAACGATGCGACCGGCGTCGCGGTGGTGATCGATACCGTTCGCTAGCGCATGCCGCCCTGCTCGACGGCTACGCCGTCGGCGGTAATCGAGCCGCGCAGCCAGCCGACGAAGGGCGAGCCCCAGACCTCGACTCGCCTCATCCCGGGCAGCGGCTCGTCGTTGCGATACACGTGCGTGTCGCCGTGCACGAGGAAAACCCGTCCCGGCCGCTCGGCGCCCATTGTGCGCAGGCGCTCGAGCAGCGTGTCGTAGCCATTCTTCCCAACAAAGGGATCCGCTTGCATCAGGACCACGAGCGTGCGTCCTCGACTTACCGCCTCGGCTTCATCGAGCCACGCGAACACTGCTTCCATGCGCGGCGCATATTCGGGCTGGCCGAGGTTGTTGTTGCTTCCCGGCACATTCACGGCGACGAACACCACGCCGCCTGTTTCCCAGCGCACGTGCTCGCAGTACTCGCCGCCTTGATGGATCAGCCGTTGATCACAAAAAAGCTCTCTCCATTTCCGGAGTCGTTCCATGGGATCGAACCCGCTGCGGTGGCAATCGGTCCAGTCGTTGTCGCCCGGCAGGAGGATGAACGGATGCTCGAGCCGCGCGAACTGGCGCTTGCGCGCCTCGAACCACTCGTCGGTGCAGGGTCCCCGGCCTGAAGTGATGTCGCCGACATGCGCGACGAAAGCGAGGTCGCGCGCATTCAGGTCGTCGATCAGCGCATCGAAGCGCTGCGCTTCCGCCTCGGAGTAGGGGGCATCGCCCGTCAGCGCAAAGACGATCGCGCCCGGCGGTGCCGGCTCCAGCGCCGCGCAGCCGGCGAGAAAAACCAAAATCAGGGACAGACCACGATTCTTTTTCAGATGCCGTACGCTTTTCGCAAAAGGGAAAGCGGATGCGCCTTTTCGGCCGCCTGCGCCTCGTCGCCCATGCCTTGCCGGATGTGCCGCGCGGCGATGGGGCAGTCGGAGGCTACGTAATCCGGATGCGGCTCGGCCATCTGCCTGAACACCGGCCGCCCGATCTTCATCGAGCTGGCGAAGTACTCGGCCTTCACGCCCCAGGTGCCGTCGTGGCCGGCGCAGCGCTCCACCGTGGTCACCGCGGTGCCGGGAATCGCCTCGAGTATCTCGCGCGTCTTCTGCCCCATGTTCTGCACGCGCGAATGGCAGGGGATGTGATACGAGACCTTGCCGAGCGGCTGCTTGAAATCGGTCTTCAGCAGCCCGTCCTTCCTGCGCAGCACGAAGTATTCGAACGGATCGAACATCGCATCGCGCACCGCCAGGGTCTGCGCGTCATGCGGGTACAGGAGCGGCAGCTCCTGCTTGAACATCAGCGTGCAGGAGGGCACCGGCGTGAGGATCGCGTACCCCTCGCGGGCATACTTCGCCAGCACCGGGATGTTGATTCTCTTCAATCTGTCTACGGCCTGGAGATCGCCCAGCTCGAACTTGGGCATGCCGCAGCAGGCTTCCTTCTCCACCACCACGTACGGAACCTCGTTGTGCTCGAGCAGCGCGAGCAGGTCGTGGCCCATCCCCGGTTCGTTGTAGTTCACATAGCAGGTGGAGAAGATCGCCGCCTTGCCCGGGGCATGTTTGCCATCCTTTACCGGAAAGGAGCCGCTTTCTGCAGAGTTCGATCTGAATCTTTCGCTCGTGTACGGCGGCAGCTCGCGGTCCTTGTGGACCCCAAGCACAGACTGAAGAGCTGCTCTTGCAACCGCGTTCTTGTTTACTGCATTGACGGTCTGCGCCACCACCGGGATCGCGGCGAGCTTGCCGAGCGCATCGGTGGAGGACAGCAGCCGGTCGCGCAACCTGATGCCTTTGCGGAACTTGATCGCTTTCGCGCGCAGCATCAGGTGCGGGAAGTCGACGTTCCAGGGATGCGGCGGCACGTACGGGCACTTCGTCATGTAGCACATGTCGCACAGGTAGCACTGGTCGACGACCTTCCAGTAGTCCTGCTTTGCAACGCCGTCGACCTCCATGGTCGCGGAAGCGTCCACCAGGTCGAACAGGGTCGGAAAGGCGGTGCACAGGTTCACGCACCGCCGGCAGCCGTGGCAGATGTCGAAGACGCGCCCGAGCTCCTTCTCGACCTTTGCCTGGTCGTAGAACTCGGGGTTCTGCCAGTCGAGCGGATGCCGGGTCGGAGCCTCGAGCGAACCCTCGCGCATCAATCGCTCAGCGAATCGAGGGCCTTCTGGAAGCGGTTGGCGTGGCTGCGCTCGGCCTTGGCGAGCGTCTCGAACCAGTCGGCGATCTCGCCGAAGCCTTCGTCGCGCGCCTGCTTCGCCATGCCGGGATACATGTCGGTGTACTCGTGGGTCTCGCCCGCCACCGCCGCCTTCAGGTTGTCGCGGGTGCGGCCGATCGGCAGGTTGGTCGCCGGATCGCCTACCGCCTCGAGATACTCGAGGTGCCCGTGCGCGTGCCCGGTCTCGCCTTCGGCCGTGGAGCGGAACAGCGCCGAGACGTCGTTCTGGCCTTCGACGTCGGCCTTGGCGGCGAAATAGAGATAACGGCGGTTGGCCTGCGATTCGCCGGCGAACGCCGCCTTGAGGTTCTCGTGGGTCCTGGTGCCTTTCAGCGCTTTCATTGCTATGCCTCCTCGGGAGGGAGTAAGGGAAGCATAGCGTACGAGCGCTTACTCAATAGATCAAATCAAAATTCGCAATTCGATCTATTGAGAATGGCTATCTGACGGAACAGCGTTCACGCCGTGAGGCCGGGCATCAGGCCGGATACGAGGCCGAGGACGCCGATGATGATGAGGTACAGCGCGACGATGTAGTTGAGCAGCTTCGGCATGAAGAGAATCAGGATGCCGGCGATCAGCGCGACGACCGGCGCCACTGCGATGCCCATGATCATGGGAGATCTCCTGGGGTCAGCGATAAAGGAATTCGCGGCCCATGGGATAGCTGTCGCGGGTCACGTTGCCTTTTGAAAACAGTACCTGGAAGAGGTGCAGGCGGCCCCGCGGCAGGCGGAATACCTCGGCGCAGCCGTACAGGTAGACGCGCCAGATGCGGCGGAAGCGCTCGTCGAAGCGCTGCGGATCGAGCTTGCGAATGCGCTCCCAGTTTCGGTCGAAGCGCTCGCCCCACGCGTCGAGCGTGAGAGCGTAGTGGCGGCGCAGGTTCTCGATGTCGAGCACCTCGAGGCCGGCGCGCTCCATCTCGACGATGGTATCGGCGAGGCTCGGGATCCAGCCGCCTGGAAACACGTAGCGGCGGATGAAGAACTCGGTCTCGAAGCGCCCGACGTGGCCGATGAAATGCAGCATGCCGAGACCGCCGGGCTTGAGAAACCTCGCATGCGCCTGCACCACCTCGGCGAGCTGGTCGCGCCCGGCATGCTCGAGCGTGCCGATCGAGACCACCTTGTCGTACTCGCGCCGTGCGTCGCGAAAATCGGTGTCGACGAGCTCAAGCTCGCCACCGAGCTTGCGCCGTGAAATCCCGGCGCGGACCATCTCGACCTGCGCCGTGGTGGTGTTCACGCCGGTCACGCGCACGCCGAATTTCTCGTGGGCGTGGAACATGAAGCCGCCGAAGCCGGAGCCGATGTCCACCACCGACTCGCCGGGCCTGAGCAGGAGCTTGCGCGCGACGTGCTCGATCTTGTTCCGCTGCGCTTCCTCGAGCGTGCGCGTGCCCTCTTTCCAGTAGGCGCAGGTGTACATCATCAGCGGGTCGTCGAGCCACATCCGGTAGAACTCGGTGCCGAGCGCGTAGTGGCATTCGGCGTTTTGCTTCGCCCGCGTCCAGCTGCGGTTGGAGCGCACGAGCTCGTGCCAGCGGTTGCGCACGTGCGCGAGCCAGTTCATCCGGTCGCCGCCCGCCTGCATGCCGTGCGCGAGCGCCGCCACAAGGCTGCCCTCGACGTCGAGCTCGCCGTCGAAATACGCTTCGAGAAGACCGATGTAGCCGTAGAGCGCGGTGCGCCAGCGCGCCCGTGCCTTGCGGAAAACGATGCGGAAGGCCTCAGAGTGGATGTCGCATGTTAACCGGGAACGCGACAAGCGTTAGAATTCCGGCCCGTGAGATCCCTGATCGAAACCGCGCTGCGCCAGGTCGGCGAGCGCGCCGGCATCCCGTTCGCGGTCCGCTTCGCCGAGGGGGGCGAGCACCGGACTTCCGACCAGCCGCCGGCCTTCACGCTGGTGTTCCGCGACGCGCGCGCGTACTGGCGCATCGCCGCCTTCGGGCACATCGGCCTGCTCGAAGCGTATTTCGACGGCGAGCTCGATATCGAGGGCAATCTCGCCAAGGCCATGGCGGCGGGGATGGAGGGCGGCATGGACCGCCCCAAGCCGCTGGTGCGGGTCCGCAACTGGTGGCACGAGTTGCGCTTCTCCAACGCCTCTTGGCGCCAGGCGCGGACCAACGCCGATTTCCACTATGCGCTCGGCCCCGAGTTCTACCGCCTGTGGCTCGACGACCCGCTGATGATGTACACCTGCGCCTACTGGAAAGAGGGCACGCGCACGCTCGAGGAAGCGCAGAGGAACAAGATCGACCACGTGGCGAGGAAGCTGCTGCTTGCGCCGGGCGAGGAGGTAGTCGACATCGGCGCCGGCTTCGGCGGCTTCATGTTCCACGCCCATGAGCGCTTTGGGGTGCGAGTCACCGGCGTCAATACCACCGCCTCGCAGGCTGACATGGTGCGCGGCGAGATCGAGCGGCGGCGGCTCGGCGGCACCCTGCAGGTGCTCAGCGATTTCCGCGATGCGCGCCGCGAGTACGACAAGGTGGTCTCGATCGGCACGCTCGAGCATGCCGGGCGCGACCAGCTCGCCGAGGTGGTGCAGGCGCATGCGAGGTTTCTCAAGCCCGGCGGTCTCGGCATGCTGCATTTCATCGGCCACGTCGGGCGCTTCGAGACCGAGTTCTTCATCCGCCGCTACGTGTTTCCAGGCGGCTGGATCCCGAGCCTCGCCGATACCATCGTCGAGATGGAGCGCGCCGGCCTCGAGGTGCTCGACATCGAGAACCTGCGCCGCCACTACGCTCTCACGCTCGACGCGTGGGGCGAGCGCTTCGACCGAAACTGGGAGCGCATTCGCAAGCTCGATCCGCAGCGCTTCGACGAGCGCTTCCGCCGCATCTGGCGCGTCTACCTGTACGGCTGCGCCGAGATGTTCCGCTCGCCCAAGGGGCACACGCACCTGTTCCAGGTCGTGTTCTCCAAGGGCAACGTCACGCAGGCCAGCTATCCGATGAGCCGGGGATTCCTCTACGAACAGCCTGCATACCACGAAAAAAGAAGCCTTAGCAGCGCGGCTTAGGGAAGGCAGCGGCCCGGTCGGGCTGGCGAAGGACACCTCGAATCTGTTCCGCGACCGCGCCGGCGCGGCGCGCCGCCGGCTCGACGTTCGCCACTTCAATGAAGTTCTCCTGATCAAGGAGGGCCATGTCGAGGCCGAAGGCATGGTCACCTACGAGGCGCTCGCGGCGGAATGCCTCGCGCACGGCGTGATGCCGGCGGTGGTGCCGCAGCTGAAGACCATCACCCTCGGCGGCGCGGTCGCCGGCGTCGGCATCGAGTCTTCCTCGCATCGCCACGGCCTGGTGCACGACAGCATGCTCGAGATCGAAGTCCTGCTCGGCGACGGCCGCATCGTCACCTGCACCCCCGACAACGAGCATGCCGATCTTTTCTTCGGCTTCCCGAACTCCTACGGCACGCTCGGCTACGCCCTGCGCGTCAAGGTGAAAACCGTGCCGGTGAAGCCGTTCGTCCGCCTTCAACACACGGAATTCAAGAATCCACTCGAGTTTTTTGAAGAACTGGGCGGGCACTTGGAGGCAGGAGAAGCGGACTTCATAGACGGCACCGTTTTCAATCCCGGGCAATTTTTCATCACGCTGGGAAGCTTCGCTGATTCCGCGCCCTACACCAGCGATTACACGTACGAGAAGATTTACTACCAGTCCATACGCGGAAAACGCGAGGACTACCTCACGGTGCACGACTATCTGTGGCGCTGGGACACCGACTGGTTCTGGTGCTCGAAGAACGTTTTCGCGCAGCATCCCCTGATACGAAGAATCTACGGGAAAGAGCGCCTGGGATCGCGCACCTACACAAAAATCATGCGCTGGAACAGCCGCGTCGGCGCGACGCGCTGGATCGAGCGCCTCGCCGGGCTGCACTCCGAGTCGGTGATCCAGGACGTCGACATCCCCCTTGCGCGCGCGGGCGAGTTCTTCGAGTTCTACGCGCGCGCGATCGGCCTCTGGCCGCAGTGGATCTGCCCGATCGGCCCGGCGCCGGGCAGCGGGCGCTTCACGCTGTACCCGATGCGGCCGGACTGGTATGTCAATTTCGGCTTTTGGGACGTGAAGCGCACGCGCTCGGCGTACCCTCGCGGACATTTCAATCGCATGATCGAGGAGAAGGTGGAGGAGCTCGGCGGCATCAAGTCGCTCTACTCGGAGAGCTTTTTCCCCGAGGATGAATTCAAGCGGATCTACGGCGGTGACGCGTACCGGCGGCTGAAGAACAAGTACGACCGGCAGGGCGCGTTCGCCGATCTGTACGCGAAGTGCGTGCTACGCCACTAGGGTTGGCCCGGCGCGCTTTTCTCCTGGGGCGCCTTGCCGGGCGCCGCAGTTCTGCGGATCGGAACGTACAGGACCGACGGCCGCACGCCGCCGCCTTGCGGGTACAGGTCCATCAGGTCGTACACGCTGCGCGGCATGTTGGTCGACACCTTGAGGCCGAGCTGGCGCGCGGCCTGGACGGTAATCGGAAAATCGTGGGTCCAGCGGCCCTCCGAGAGAACGGTGGCGAGCTGCACCGCCGGCTTCTCGGGCATGTGCTTCAAGAGGAGCTGCACGACGAAGCTCCCCACCTGGACGCGCGCCTTCTGCGCCATGTCGGCGAGAATGAGCATCTCGTCGCCGACTTTCGCGGGTCCTTTCAGCTGCACGACCTTCACGATGGAAGCCGCGGGCAGGTCGCCGATCTGCGGATCGACCGGCCCGAGCACGGCGTTGGCGTCCATCACGATCTCATCGGCGGCGAGCGCGATGAGAGTCCCGCCGCTCATGGCGTAGTGCGGCACGAACACCGTGACCTTCGCCTTGCGCTCGACCAGGGCCTTGGCGATCTGCTCGGCGGCGAGCACCAGGCCCCCCGGCGTGTGCAGGATGAGGTCGATGGGCTGGTCGGGCGGCGTCAGGCGGATGGCGCGCAGGATCGCCTCCGAATCGTCGATGCTGATGCTGCCGGCGACCGGGACGCCCAGGATGCTCGCGCTCTCCTGGCGGTGAATCATGGCGATGACGCGGGAGCTGCGTTCCTTCTCGAAGTTGCCGAGCAGCGCGGCGCGCTGGCTGTCCTGGCCGCGGGAACCCAGCAGCTGCAGCAGTAGAATGGCGACCAGCAGGAACCAGAACGCCGCGCGCGCGAGGTTCGCGACATGTTGCGACCAGATTCTCTTTTCGCCGTTCATTGTGCCCCCGTCAAAGCCGCCATGAGCCTACTCCCCACCCCACCGCCCCTGCAACCGCGCAAGCTTGCGGCCGCCTTGCTTCTATTCATCGCAGGTCCCCTTGCAGCCCAGTCGCCCGCCACGCACGAGCACGGCTTCCGCGACGCGGAAAAATGGGCGCAGGTGTTCGATGACCCGGCGCGCGATGCCTGGCAAAAGCCGCACGATGTGATCGAGGCGCTCTCGCTCAAGCCCGACGCCGTTGTCGCCGATATCGGCGCCGGCACCGGCTACTTCGCCATCCGGCTGGCGAGCATGCTGCCGCGCGGGCGCGTCTACGCGATCGACGTCGAGCCCGACATGGTCAGGTACCTGGCCGAGCGCGCGCAGCGCGAAGGGCGCAAGAACCTGATCGCCGTCGCCGCAAAGCCCGACGACCCGCGCCTGCCGGACAAGATCGACCTGATGCTGCTGGTGGACGTCTATCATCACATCGACGCACGCGAGCAGTACCTCAGGCGGTTGCGCCCTGCGCTCAAGCCCGGCGGCCGCATTGCCATCATCGACTTCCGCCTCGATTCGCCCGGCGGGCCGCCCAGGCAGGCGCGCATCGCCCCGGAGCAGGTCAAGGCCGAGCTGGCGAAGGCCGGCTACACGCTGTACGAAGAGCACAGCTTCCTGCCGCGGCAGTATTTCCTGGTATTTCACGCCGCAGAATAAGGCATGGCTTTTGATTCCCTTCCCGGTCTGCTTTCCGGCCTGGCGGTGGTCGTGGTCGCGGTGCTGTTTTTCCTGCTGCTGTTCGAGCCGGGGCTGCCGTACCGCTTTACCCCGCTGCGCCATCCGATCGACTCGCGGGAATTCGTCAATTTCCTGAGCGCGATCGTCAATGCCCGGCTGTTCTCGGCCGGCGACGTGCGCGTTCTCAACAGCGGCGCCTCGATCTATGAAGCCGAGCTGGCTGCGATTCGCGGCGCGCAGCGCAGCGTCCACCTCGAGGCCTACCTGTTCCTGCGGGGAAAGATCGCGCGCGAGGTCCTCGCCGCCCTGATCGAGCGCGCGCGCGCGGGCGTCGCGGTGCGGCTCGTCGTCGATCGCATCGGCAGCCTGGCGACGCCCAACCGGTATTTCTCCGAGCTGCGCGCGGCCGGCGGCAAGGTCTACTGGTATCAGCCGATCGCCTGGTACACGCTCAAGCGCTTCAACAATCGCACCCACCGCGACATCCTCGTGGTCGACGCCGAAGTGGCTTTCGTCGGCGGTGCCGGCGTCGCGGACTACTGGATCGGGCCCGCAGCCAATAACGCGCCGTGGCGCGACACCATGCTCCGCGTTACGGGCGAACTGGTGAAAGGTCTGCAAACCGCGTTCGCCGAGAACTGGCTCGAAGCCTCGGGCGAGATCCTTGCGGAGGAGGATTTCCTGCTCACCGACGTTGGCGAGCCGCGAGTCGTGCCGCCCGGCCCGGGCCTCGGCATGGTGATCAACAGCTCGCCGTCGGCGGGGCGCTCCACGCAGGCGCGCATCCTGTTCCAGGTCCTGGTGGCGAGCGCGAGGAAGTCGATCGAGATCTGCTCGCCGTATTTTCTCCCGGACCGCAGCCTTTGCGACGAGCTGCTGCGTGCCGCGGCACGCAGCGTATCGGTCAGCGTGCTGTTGCCCGGCAAATGGAACAACCATCCGATCGCGCGCCTCGCCAGCCGGCGCCGCTACGGCGTGCTGCTGGGCGGCGGAGTGCGCATTTTCGAGTACCAGGCCGGCATGATCCATGCAAAGGTGCTGATCATCGACGGTAAATGGAGCGTGCTCGGCTCGACCAATTTCGACAACCGCTCGTTCGTGCTGAACGACGAAGTCAACGTCGCGCTCCTCGACCCGGCGCTGTCCAGACAGCTGCAGGCGGATTTCGCCACCGACATCGGTAATAGCCGCGCCGTCAGCCTGGATGAGTGGCGGCGCCGGCCGCTGCTCGAGCGGGCCCTTGCCGCGCTCGGCCGGCTTGTCGAGCGGCAGGAGTGAGAGGCCCCCGGCGCTTCAACGGCGAAAGCGGCTGCGCGGGTCGAAGCGCGAGGCGTCGCGCAGCTCCTCGTAGAGCTTCTTCTCCCGCTCGGCGAGCGTCCCGGGCAGCACGATGCTGAGATTGGCGTAGAGGTCGCCGGCGCCGCCGTGCGGCTTGGGCAGCCCCTTGCCGCTGAGCCGCAGCTTCTGGCCGCTCGCCGAGCCGGGAGGGACTTTCAGCGAGACGCGGCCTTCGAGCGTCGGGATTTCGATCTGCGCCCCCAGTGCAGCCTCCCACGGCGCGATCGGCACTTCCAGATGCAGGTCGTGGCCGGCCACCCTGAACAGGGAATGCGGGCGCAGCGTGATGTTCAGGTAAAGGTCGCCCGCAGGACCGCCATTGGCCCCCGGTCCGCCCTTGCCGCTGAGCCGCAGCTTTTCGCCGTCGGTGACCCCGCGCGGGATGCGCGCGCGGATGCTGCGTCCATCGAGCTCGAGCTGACGCTCGGTGCCGCGCACGGTTTCCTCCAGGCTGATGTCGACATTGACCGCGTAGTCCTGGCCGCGGAGCGGCACGTTCCTCGCGCCGCGAAAGCCGCGGCCGCCCCCGCGAGTGAATGCGCCGAGCGACTCGAACAGGTCGGACAGGTCGATCCCGCCGAGGTCCTCGCCGGCGTTGCCGCCGAAGCGCTCGTACCAGTCGGGCGGCGGACGGAAGTCCTGCCCCGGGCGGTGCGTGCCGAGGCTGTCGAAGGCGGCGCGCTTTTCCTTGTCCCTCAGGGTCTCGTACGCCTCGGACACTTCCTGGAACTGCTCCTTGGCGTTCGGCTCCTTCGAGACGTCGGGGTGGTACTTGCGCGCGAGCCTGCGGTAGGCCTTCTTGATGTCCTCGTCGCTCGCGCCGCGCTCGACGCCCAGGATCTTGTAATAGTCCTTGTACTTCATCCTCTAAATATAGAGCGTGAAGCCCTAGCTGTGGGCCATCCGCTAGAATTTCCACCCCCATCCGGAGAGAACACGCAATGAAGATCCTGCTTGCCGTGGACGGCTCGAAGTACTCGCTCGACGCAGTCGACTGCCTGATCGACCACGCCGACTGGTACCGCGAAAGCCCCGAGGTCGAGCTGCTGACGGTGCATCTGCCGATTCCCAAGCTGCCGGGCTTCAGCCTGGCGGTCGGCAAGAGCCAGCTGCAGCGGTATTACCAGGAAGAGGGCGAGGCGAGGCTGGCCCCGGCGAAAAAAAAGCTCGACGCCGCCGGCATCAAGTACACCGCGCGCGTCCTCGTCGGCCCGATTGCGGAGACGATCGTCAAGCAGGCCAGGGAAAGCGCCTGCGACCTGATCTACATCGGCACGCGCGGCATGTCGGCGGCGAGCGCGCTGCTGGGCTCGACAGCGACCAAGGTGCTCAACCTTTCGGCGGTTCCGGTGCTGCTGGTGAAATGATCGTCAGAGCCGTAGTGTACGATCGCCTTGCATGAAGCCGACGCTGCAGAAGGATCTTTCGTCGAACCGCACGCTCACGGTCGACGAGGCCCGCTGCATCAGCTTCATGGGCAGGGAAGGCATGGTGTACGCCACGCCGCGCATGGTGAGCGATGTCGAGTACACCTGCCGCGACTTCCTCCTCCAGCACCTCGACGCGGGCGAGGATTCGGTCGGCACGCACGTCTCGATCGATCACCTTGCGGCGACCCCGCTGGGGCTGCAGGTCACAATACAGATAAATGTAGAGCAGATCGACAGAAGAAAAGTCGTGTTCCGTTTCTCCGTTCGCGACCCGATCGAGGAAGTCGGCCGCGGCACGCACGAGCGCTTCGTCGTCGAAACGTCGAAGACGCGCGAGCGGCTCGCCGCCAAGCGGGCGAAAGCCGGGCTCGGCTGAGCGCATGCCGGCCAGGCTTCTCGAGGGCGACACCGCGCTGCATAATTGGATCGATCCGCCGCCATGAGCCGCTACCTCGTGCGTCAGCAGGACGTAACGCCGTATTCCCCGGCCAATCACACCGGCACGCGGAATTTCCGCCTGATCGGGCCCGAGACCGTGGGCGCGAAGCAGCTGGAAGTCCTGGTAGGCGAGATCGAGCGCGGCAAGGGCGCGCTGCCCCACGCGCACAAGGGAATCGAGCAGGTGTGCTACCTGCTCGAAGGCAACGCGCACGTCGAAGTCGGCGGCCAGAAGTTCGAGATGAAGCCGGGCGAGGCCTGCTTCTTTCCCGCCGACGCGGTGCATCTGCTGATCGTCACCAGCGAGCGCGCCAGGGTCCTGGTCGTCTACTCGCCGCCTTATCTCGAAAAGCATGGCCGCTGAGCCCTGGCTGCCGCTGCGCGGCGTACGGGTGGTGGATTTCTCGATGTTCGTGCCGGGGCCGTTCGCCACGGCGATCTTCGCCGACCTCGGCGCCGAGGTGATCAAGGTCGAGCCGCCGCGCGGCGATCCCGGGCGCTCCTACGTCCCGGTGCAATTCAATACCGAGAACCGCAACAAGAGAAGTCTGGCTCTCGACCTGAAATCCTCCCCTTCCCGGGACGTCGTTGAAAAGCTGGTGAAGAAGGCGGACATCGTCATCGAGGGCTTTCGTCCCGGCGTCGCAAGACGCCTCGGCCTCGATTACGAGAAGCTGAGGACCCACAACCCGGAAATCATCTACTGCTCGATCTCGGGCTACGGCCAGACCGGCCCGTGGCGCGAGCGGCCGGGGCACGACGTGAACTACGTCGCCGCGGCGGGCGGCCTCGCCTTTCCGGGCCAGTGGCTGAAGCCCCCGGCGCGCTCCTCTTATCCCGTGGCCGACATGGGTGGCGGCGCCTTTGCAGCGATTGCCGTGCTCGCCGCGTTGCACGAAGGACGGAGCGCCTACCTGGATCTTTCGCTGTTCGAGGCGGCGTTTTTCATGGCCGCGATGCGCCACGGCCTCGACCCGAACGTCGATCCGCGAGCGCACCTCTTCCCGGTCAACGACGTCTTCGAGACCGCGGACGGCAGGCGCCTGACGCTCGGCATCCTCGAAGAGCACTTCTGGCAGAACTTCGTCGGCATCGTCCCGGAGCTTGCCGACGAGCGCTTTGCCAGCGATCAGAAACGCCGCGTGAACGGCGATGCGCTGTCGAAATTGCTGCAGAACATTTTCCTTTCCAGGACCGCGGAGGACTGGATCCGTCTGCTGGAAGAGAACGACGTGCCGTTCGATCTCTGCCTCGAGCCCGGCGAGGCCGCGCAGCTCGTCCACCTGCAGGAGCGGCAGGCGGTGGAACGCGGCTTCGCCAAGTTTCCCGTCTGGGCGAACCGGCGTCGCGGCGGCGAGATCCGCAGCGGCGTGCCGCGCCTTGGCGAGCACTCGAGGGAAATCCTGGTCGAGCTCGGCTTCAACGATGCGGAAATCGCTGCAATGGTGAAGGATGGACTTCTCGTTCTCGGCTGAGCAGGAGCGCATTCGCGAGGCCATTGCGAAGCTCTGCGCGCGCTTCGGCGACGACTACTGGCTCGAGCGCGACCGCGAGGGCGGCTTCCCGGCGGACTTCCACCAGGCGCTCGCGCGCGACGGCTGGCTCGGCATCGCCATGCCCGAAGCCTACGGCGGCGCGGGGCTGGGCATCGCCGAGGCGGCGGTGATGATGCGCGCCATCTCCGAATCGGGCGCAGGCTTCTCGGGCGCTTCGGCGGTGCACATGAATATTTTCGGCCTGAATCCGGTGGTCGTCTTTGGAGATGAGGCACAAAAGCGGCGCATGCTGCCGCCCTTGATCGAGGGAAAGCATCGCGCCTGCTTCGCCGTGACCGAGCCCGACACCGGCCTGAACACGAAAAAAATAAAGGTGAAGGCGGAGGAGAAAGGCGGCAACTACATCGTCTCGGGCCAGAAAGTCTGGATCTCCACCGCGCAGGTGGCGGAGAAAGTGCTGCTCCTGGCGCGCTCGGGCGCCGGGCTCACGCTGTTCTACACCGACTTCGACCGCGAGTACATCGAAGTGCGCGAGATCGAGAAGATGGGCCGTCACGCCGTCGACTCGAACCAGGTGTTCTTCGACGGCCTGCCGGTGCCCGCGGCGGACCGCATCGGCGAGGAAGGCAAGGGCTTCGAGTACATCCTGCACGGCATGAACCCCGAGCGCATCCTCATCGCCGCCGAGCTGGTCGGCCTTGGCCGCTGCGCGGTGAGCCGCGCCGCCGCGTATGCGAAGGGGCGAGTGGTGTTCGACCGGCCCATCGGCAAGAACCAGGCGATCCAGCATCCGCTCGCCGCGAACTGGATGGCGCTCGAGGCGGCGAACCTGATGGTCTTCAAGGCGGCCTCGCTCTACGACGCGGGCAAGCCCTGCGGCGCCGAGGCGAACGCCGCGAAGTACCTCGCCGGCGAGGCCTGCTTCGATGCCTGCCAGCAGGCGGTGATGACCCACGGCGGCTTCGGCTACGCGCGCGAGTACCACGTCGAGCGCTACCTGCGCGAGTCCTTCGTCGGCCGCATCGCCCCGGTCACGCCGCAGCTGATCCTGTGCTTCATCGCCGAGCGCGTGCTCGGCCTGCCGAAATCCTACTAGGGGAAACCATGGGGCGTTACATCCGCAGCCTGCTTCGATGGCTCATAGCGGGCGCCGCGCTCGGGCTCGCCGTTCCGATCGTTTTGCAGTTCCTCGCGAAAGCGCTGGACAACATGCAAGCGGTGCCGAACTCGGTGCTGTCGGCGTTCGATTACGTGCAGCTCATGTTCTGGCCGACGCCGATGATCATGCTGCCGGCCGACGAGCCGGGCTCGCCGGACCTGAATTCCTTCGGGCCATTCACGCTCGCCACGCTCGGCAACGCCGGCCTGTATGCGGCTCTCGCCGGCCTGACGTGGCTCGGCGTCAAGCGCTCGCGCTGGCTCCTGGCGCTCCCGGCGGCCGTCGTCGCAGGCATCTGGTACGCGGTGTGGAGCACTTGAAGCGCCCTGGACTCAGCCTCGCATGTTGTTAGCCCTTGATGTCGCCGATGCGGATGAGATCTGCCTGGTGGTCAACGACGCCGCCGCTGCCTACCGCGGCGTCATTCCCGCGGACCGCTGGAAAGAGCCCTATATGCCGCTCGAGGAGGTGCACGAGGAAATCGGCGCCGGCGTAGTGTTCTGGGGCTATCGGCGCGGCGGGCGCCTCGCCGGCGTGATGGGGCTGCAGGAGGTGCACGACGTGGCGCTGATCCGGCATGCGTATACGCGCAGCTCGGAGCAGGGCGCCGGGGTCGGCAGCGCGCTGCTCGAGCACCTGCGCCTGCAGACCGACCGGCCATTGCTCGTCGGCACGTGGAAGGCGGCGACGTGGGCGGTCAGGTTCTACGAGCGGCGCGGGTTCCGGCTGGTGTCCGACGAGGAGAAGGCGAGGCTGCTCAAGCGCTATTGGACAGTGCCCGAGCGGCAGATCGAGGAATCGGTCGTGCTGCGCTCGCGTCGTCGCGACTCAGTGCGCGGCGAGTAGCGAACCCCAGCCGTAGATCTTGTCCCGGATGCCGTACTGGCGCAGCGCATACCAGTACGTTGCCGTATTGATCGCGATCACCGGCTTGCCGAGCCAGAACTCGGCCATCGCGGCGACCTCGGCCATGGCGAGGTTGGTGCCGACCTGCACGATGGCATCCACCTTGCCGCGGTTGACGCGCTCGATGGCAGCGCGCAGCTTCTGCTTCGATTCGTGCGCGATCAGCACCGGGCTCCTGCATTTCAGGCCCAGCAGGTTGACCACCTCGTAGCCGCAGTCGGTGAAGAATTTCCGTACTTGCCGGTCGCCGATCGGCATGTAGGGGGTGATGACGCCCAGGCGCCTCACCGAGCGGCCGCAGGCGCGCAGCGCGGCGCGGCACGCGTCCGAGCCCATGGCAACCCCGCGCTTTGCCGTCTTTTCAAGCCTCCTCTTCAATCGTTGGGACCCCTGCAAGCCGTCCCAGAACGTCTCGGCCGACATGCCCAGCACCACGAGATCCGGGTCGCAGGACAGCACCGCCTCGAGGGCGGGGAAGAGCGCGTTGCGGATGTTGTCCATCATCGCCATGAAGCTGGCGTCGTCGGTGACGCGCGTGTCGGGGATGATGAGGCGCGAGTGGTGGTTGGTGACGCCCCAGGGCCGCATGGCGTCGAACTCGGGCTGCACCGAGGTGTTGGTCGAGGGCGCCAGCACGCCGAATTTCGCGCGCGAGCCGAGCGAGTCGGTCATGGGGATAGAATGCCATAGTCTTCTCAGAGGGAGGACCCGATGATCAATCGCGAGGAGTACGTGCAGAAGCTGAAGCACCAGATCGAGCAGTGGAACGCGCAGATGGCGCACTGGGAAGCGATGAGCCGCAGCGCCCAGGACCGCCACCTGAACCAGCTCGAGCGGTTTCGCGAGAAGCGCGATGCAGCGATGGCCGAGCTGCGCCGGCTGCAGAGCGCTTCGGCGGAGGCGTGGGCGGAGATGATGAAAGGCACCGACGCCGCCTTCAAGAGCATGCAGGAAGCCTTCGAGAGCGCGCGCAAGAAGTTCGAGAGGAAATGATCGACCGCATCGACCATCTCGTCCTCACCACCCGCGACAGGGACGCCTGCATCCGCTTCTATAGCGGGATCCTGGGCATGAGGCTCGAAAAATTCAGCACGCCGACCGAGGAGCGCCTCGCGCTCAAGTTCGGCAACCAGAAGATCAACCTGCACGAATGGGGCAGGGAGTTCGATCCCAGGGCGCACGTGCCGGTGCCCGGCAGCCTGGACCTGTGCTTCATCGCCGCCGTGCCTCTGGAGCAAGTCGTCAGGAAGCTGAAGGACGCGCGGGTGAAGATCATCGAGGGTCCGGTCATGAAGACCGGTGCTGTCTCGAAGCTGCGCTCCGTCTATGTGAGGGATCCGGACCTCAACTTGATCGAGATCTCCGAGACCACCTGAGAAACCGTGGTCTGTCCCTGTTTTTGTACCAGGATGCGCATCGGTGCTTTCCGCGCGCGCTTCATCTCAAAACCACGTGGCAACCTTGACGCCGCTCGCCTTTAGCGCCTGAACCAGCGCTTCGGTATGTTCCAGGTCGCGGGTTTCGATCAGGAACTCGACCTCGGGGCTGCGCACCGACGAGGTGCCGAAGATGCGCTGGTGCTGCACTTCGACGATGTTGCCGCCCGCTTCGGCGATCAGCGCCGCGACCTTCGCCAGGCTGCCCGACACGTCGGGCATCGTCACGCGCAGCCTGACCAGGCGCGCGTCGCGCACCAGCCCCCGCATCAGCACCGAGGCGAGCAGGCGGCTGTCGATGTTGCCGCCCGAGATCGGCAGGCCGACGCGCTTGCCGGCGAAGCGCTGCGGATACTCGAGCAGAGCCGCGAGCGCCGCGGCGCCCGCGCCCTCGGCCACCGTCTTCTCGATCTCGATGAGCGCCACGACGCCGCGCTCGATGGTTTCCTCTTCGACTACCAGAATCTCTTCCACCAGCCTCTTGACGATTGAAAAGCTGATCTCGCCGACGTCCTTCACCGCGATGCCCTCGGCGATGGTGTCGCCGCCGACCCGGACCGGCAGCCCCGTCAGCCGCTGCTGCATGGACGGATAGGTCCTCGATTGCGCTCCATAGATCTTTATTTTTTCATTCAGGCCTTTCGCCGCGATGGCGACCCCGGCGATGAAACCGCCGCCGCCGACCGGGACCACCAGCGCTTCGAGGTCCGGCATCGCTTCGAGCATCTCGAGGCCGCAAGTGCCCTGGCCGGCGATGACCAGCGGGTCCTCGTAGGGGTGCACGAAAACCAGGTTGTCCCGCTGCGCGCGCTCGAAGGCGTGCCGCGCGGCGTCGGCGAGCGAGTCGCCTTCCAGCACCACCTCGGCGCCGTGCACGCGCGTGTTCCTGACCTTGGTGTTGGGCGAGCCCTTCGGCATGACGATGACCGCCGGGATTCCCAGCCGCGCCGCGTGATACGCGACCGCCTGCGCGTGGTTCCCGGCGCTCATCGCGATCACGCCGCGCTTGCGTTCTGCCTCGGACAGCGACAGGAGCTTGTTCAGCGCGCCGCGCTCCTTGAACGAGGCGGTAAACTGCAGGTTCTCGAACTTGAGGAAGATCTCCGCGCCCGTCAGCTTCGAAAGCGTGCGGCTGTGCACGAAAGGCGTAGGCTCGACCGCGCCGGCGATGCGCTTCGCGGCGGCGCGGATGTCGTCGATGGTCACCGGCATGGGCGCATGTTACGCATCCGAGGCCAAGTGCGGAAATAGTCTCAGTAATCCCATCGGGTATTCCGTATGCTGGGTTCCTCTTCCGGACAGGAGTTCAAGCCATGGCGAGCCAAGATCGGGAAGACCCAGTGCAGGAATTGATTCGCCAGTATCTGCCGACCGAGACGCTGAGCGAAGCGCGCAATCTCCTGCACAGATTCCAGGAAGGCGAGGCGTTCAAGCTCTACGTTCTCAGGCGGATCTGGCGAGTGATTCCGGTCGGCCTGGTCATTGTCCTGGTCAGCCTTGCGTGCGCCGCCGCTACCGTGCTGTTTTTCGCCGCAGGCGGCTCATGGCTTGCGCTGCCGGCGTTTCTCCTGGCGCCCTTCATCCTGATCGGCAGCCTGTTCGTCCAGCTGTACGTCTTTTTCTCCTGGCTCGAGAGCCGGGCCCTGGCGCAGGCCTTCCGGCGCCGCGCCAGGCCGGCGCGGGGGCCGTTTGCGAGGTGGCTGGCGAAAAAAACCGGCGCGGACCTGGGAACGCTTCCTCCCGTGCCCTGGATCCTGGCGGCGGTAGTCCTGGCCGCGCCCCTCGCAATGCTGGCGCTGGTAGCGCCGATGGCGGCGTTGCTGCTGATCCCCCTGGCGCTGATGACTCCGATCCTTTATGCGGTGCTCGATCGGTGATACGGTATGAATACTGATCTGCGTATGTGGAATAACGTGCACAAGGGCGTGGTCGGCGCTCTGGTCGCCGTCGGGTGCGTTTGCGTTGCAGCGGGGAGCGCCGTAGCGCTCTATGCGGGCTGGGTCGTCTATGTCTTGATCGAAGACCCCAAGCGCATCGCGCTCGTCTCGCGTCTGGTGGACCTGAGCGGCAAGAGGCTGGAGGCCGCGCGCGGCAGCATCGACGGGCGGGCGTTCTCGATCGAGCTGGGGGAGCCCCTCTACTGGCTGGTTCTTTTGCTGATCGGGGTGCTGCTTGTGGCCATCGTCGCCGCCGTCGCCAAGACCCTGATCTCGGTCGGGCTCGAGCTTCTCAGAAGACATCTTTGAAGGATCCGGAGTGCCCGAGTACGCGTCGGCGTAAACTAGCCGATGGATGAAAGTTGACGCTCACCTAGCCGAGCAGATCGCCGCCGCGGCGGACCCCACGGACGAGCAGTTCCGGCTGCTGGTGCAGAGCGTCACCGACTACGCCATCTTCCTGCTCGACAGCGGCGGGCGCGTCATCAGCTGGAACGACGGCGCGGAGCGCATCAAGGGCTACAGCGCGGGCGAGATCGTCGGCCGGTCGATCGCGCTGTTCTATCCGCCAGAGGACCGTGACGCCGGCAAGCCGGAGCAGGGCCTGCGCTGCGCGGAGCGCGAAGGCCGCTTCCGGACCGAAGGCTGGCGCGTGCGCAAGGACGGCAGCCGCTTCTGGGCCGACGTGGCGATCACGGCGCTGCGCGACGCGCGCGGCGGGCTGCGCGGCTTCGCCAAGGTGACGCGCGACATGACGGCGCGGCACCGGGAGCGCGAGAACGAGCAGCGGGTTGCGGCGATGCTCGAGCGCCACCGCGGGCTCGCCGAGCTCAGCCTGCTCGCGCTTGGCGAAACCGGCGTCGAGCCGGTGCTGGAACGCGCCGTGGCGCTCACCCGCGACTTGCTGCAGGCCGAATTCGTGCGGGTACTGGAGCTGCTGCCCGCGGGCGAGGCGTTCAAGCTGGTCGCCGGCACCGGCTGGAAGCCGGGAATGGTAGGCAGCGCCACCGTGCCGCTGCGCGCCAACTCGATCCTCAGCTACACGCTCTACTCGAGCGAGCTGGCGCCCGACGCGGCAAACCAGCCGCGGCGCGCCGCCGTGATCGAGGACCTGGCGAGCGAGGACCGCTTCCCGCGGACCGGCATGCTGCACGAGCACGGCATCGTCAGCGGCATCAGCGTCATGATCCCGGGCCGGCGAACGCCCTACGGCGTGCTCGGCGCGCACAGCGCGGCGCGCAGGCGCTTCATGCCCGGCGACGCCGAATTCCTGCAGGCGGTCGCGAACGTAGTGTCGGCCGCGGTGCAGCGCCAGCGCGCGCACGAGCAGGTGCAGGCGAGCGAGGCGCGGCTGGTGGCATTCGCCGACCACAGCCCGGCGGTGATGTTCCTCAAGGACCGCGAAGGACGCTATCGCCTCGTCAACGAGCAGTTCCTGCAGCGCTTCGGCCTGCGGCGCGACCAGGTGATCGGCCGCACCGACCTGGAGCTCTTCCCGCGCGACCAGGCGCTGCGCTTTGCCGCCAACGACGCCGAGGTGCTGTCGCGCGGCATGCCGCTCCAGTTCGAGGAGTCGGCGCGCTACATCGAGGGCGAGCGGGTGAGTGTCGTCGCCAAGTTCCCGCTGCCCGATGCGTCGGGCGCGGTGATCGGCGTCGGCGGCATCGCGACCGACATCACGGAGCGCAAGCGCGCCGAGCAGGCGCTGCGCGAGCAGCGCACGCTGCTTGCGGAAGCGCAGAACCTGGCCGGCCTCGGCTGCTGGGAATGGGACCCGGCGAGCGGCCGCGTCAGCTGGTCGGACGAGCTCTACCGCATCTACGGCGTGGAGCGCGAGCGCTTCACGCCCTCGTTCGAGGGCTACCTCGAGCGCGTGCACCCCGATGACCGGGAGCAGGCCCGCTCGACGGTGGCGCGCGCCCTGACGGAGGGGCGCGGCTTCATCTTCGACGAGCGCGTCGTGCGGCCCGGCGGCGAGCTGCGCTACCTGCGCAGCCGCGGCGAAGTGCTGCGCGATGACCAGGGGCGGTCGCTGAAAGTGCTCGGGGCCTGCCTCGACATCACCGAGCAGAAGAACTCCGAGGCGGCTCTGCGCGCCGCGGCCGACAACCTGCAGGCGCTCACGCGCCGGCTGGTCGAGGCGGAGGAGGCCGAGCGCCGCCGCATCGCGCGCGAGCTGCACGACCGCGTCGGCCAGAACCTGTCGGCCCTCAATATCAACCTCGACCTCGCGCTCGGCGCCGCCGGCGCGTCGCCTCTGCGCCAGCGCATCGAGGATTCCGTGTCGCTGGTCGACGCCACGCTGCAATCGATCGAGAGCGTGATGGCGGAGCTGCGCCCGCCGCTGCTCGACGAATACGGCCTCGGAGCGGCGCTGGGCTGGTACGCCGAGGAGTTTTCGCGCCGCACCGGCATAGCCGTGGCGTTGCGCGACGGCGAGGATGCCGCGGCGGGCCTGCGCCCCGAGGCGGCGGTGGCGCTGTTCCGCATCGCGCAGGAGGCGCTGAACAATGTCGCCAAGCATGCGGGGGCGAGACAGGTGCGCATCGAGCTCGCCGGCGAGGCGGAGGAGATCGTCATGCGCGTAGCCGACGACGGCGCCGGCTTCGACCCGGCGGCGGCCGCGCGCGGCAAGCGCTGGGGCATGAAGACGATGCGCGAGCGCGCCGAAGCCGCGGGCGGCCGGCTCGAGGTGGACAGCGCGCCCCGCGACGGGACTACCGTTCGCGCGAGCGTGCGCAGATAGCCATGGCGATCAAGATTCTCATCGCCGACGACCACGGCGTGGTGGCCGAGGGCCTCAAGCACCTGGTCGAAGCCCAGGCCGACATGGAGGTGGTGGCCTGTGTCGGCGATGGCCGCGAGGCGGTGCAGCGCTCGCGCGACCTGCAGCCCGACGTGGTGCTGATGGACCTGTCGATGCCCGAGCTGAATGGCGCGGACGCGACGCGCGCCATCCTGCAGCGCGATCCCAGGTGCCGGGTGATCGTGCTGTCGATGTACTCCGACCGCGAATACGTGCGGCGTGCGCTCAAGGCGGGCGCAGCCGGCTATGTGGTGAAGCGCTCCGCGGCCAGGGAGGTCGTCGAGGCGATCCGGGCGGTACACGCCGGCCAGCGCTATCTCAGCCCGCGCGTCGCCGACGTGGTGATCAACGACTATGCCGAAGAGCGCGACGACCCCCTGGCGCGGCTTTCGGCGCGCGAGCGCGAGGTGCTGCAGCTCCTCGCCGAGGGCCGCACCGGCGCCGAGATCGCCCAGAGGCTGTCGCTGTCGCAAAAAACGGTAGAGACTTACCGCGCACGGCTGGTGGAGAAGCTGGGCATCCGCGACGTGGCGGGCCTGGTGCGCTTCGCCATCCAGCGCGGCCTTGTTTCGCTGGAGTAATGGCGTGTAGGGCGATCCCCGACGGGGGTTGTCCTGCGCTCCCGACTGCGTGGCGCCGCCTGCGCAGCTACGATCCCGCGGTCGAGTTCGCCTGCTCGCAATGCCCGCCCGCCCCCTTCCACAGCCGTCGTTGGCCGACCCGAGAATGCTCGGCTCTGTGCTCGTGGTCGAGGAACACGATGGCGTGCGCAGCGCGCTTCGCGACTGGCTCCTCACCTCCTTCCCTCCGCTGAGGCTGCGCGAGGCGCGCAGCATGGAAGAGGCCCTGCGGCTTGCCGACCAGGCGCAACTCGACCTCATTCTCGTCAACCTCGAGCTTCCCGGCCCCAACGGCATCGAGGCGACGCGCGCGCTGCGCAAGCGCCACCCTGATTGCCCGGTGGTGGTCATGTCGATGACCGATTCGGAGGCGCTGCGCCTCGCCGCCGCCGAGGCGGGCGCCGCGGCTTTCGTCTCGAAGCGCGAGCTGCCCAGCACGCTGCTGCCGATCCTGGATCGGCTGCTGAGGTGACAGCGCAATTTGCCGCTGGGCCGGATCCGCTATACCGTCAGCAGCGGTGCAGACTACCCGGCATACAACGGTCCTTTTCGCCGATGTGAGCGGGAGCACGAAGCTCTACGACTCGGTTGGCGACACCGCGGCGTTCGAGGCCATCGGAGCCTGCATCGATCGGCTGCGCCAATCCGCGGAAGCGGACGGCGGGCGGGTGGTGAAGACGATGGGCGACGAGGTGATGGTGCTGTTTCCGTCGCCGGATGCCGCGGCAAGCGCGGCCACGCGGATGCACACGGCCGTCGAGTCGCTTCCGACCGTGGGAAGCAACAAGCTCGCTCTGCGCATCGGCTTCCACACCGGGCCGGTGGTGCAGCGGGACAACGATGTTTTCGGCGACACGGTGAACGTCGCCTCGCGGCTCGCCGACCAGGCGGTGAGGGGGCAGATCCTGACCTCCCAGGAAACCGCGGCGCTCCTCGGCGGGTTCATCCGCAACTGGACGCGGCCGCTGTACTCGATCCAGATCCGGGGCAAGGCGGAGGAAGTGGCGATCTGCGAGATCGTCTGGCGTCAGAGCGCGGACGTCACCGAGGCGATCGGCTCCAGCGTCGCGCGCAAGCCCGCGCCGGTGACCCTGCGCCTGCAGTACCACGGTCAGGAAGCCATGCGCCGCCGCGGTCAGGACGCGATCATGATCGGGCGCGGGCCCGACTGCGAGCTGGTCATCTCCGATCCGAAGGCCTCGCGGCAGCACTGCACCATCGAGCGCCGCCAGGACAGGTACGTGCTGCAGGACCACAGCACCAACGGCACCTACGTCACGGCGGACGGCGAGAGGGAGATCCTTCTGCAGAGGGAGGACCTCACGCTGAGCGGCCATGGCTCGATCGCTTTCGGCCAGCCGCGCGCGAGCACGACGGATATCGTCGAGTACTTCTGCGAGCAGGTCCCCGGGTAGCCTAGACGTCGAGAGCGTCGAACCGCCGCGCCTCCGACAGGTGCTTGCGCCAGAAGGGCGAGTCGACCCGATCCTTGCGCACTCGCTTGCCGGTGGACGGGGCGTGAACGAACTGTCCGTCGCCCACGTAGATGCCGACGTGCGAGTTGCGCTTGCCTTGAAGGTCGAAAAACAGCAGATCGCCGTGCCGCAGGTGCGACACGCGAACGCGCGCGGCGGCCTGGCGCTGCTCCGCGGCGCTGCGCGGAAGAATGACGCCCGCCTGGCGGAAGCTGAACTGGACCAGCCCGCTGCAATCGAAACCGCTGGCGGGAGCGGCGCCGCCGGTCCGGTAGGGCCTGCCGACCATCTGCGCCGCGAATGTCGAAGCGCGGTACGCCGTAGCGAACCCGACTTCTATGCGCGCTGCGGCGTCACCCTCCGCGCATGCGGGAGCGGCAGCGATTGAAGCAAAACTGGCGAGCGCTGCGATCCACAGCCCCTTGATTCCTTTCAGCGTCATGCGCGTATCGCACCACGCTGGAGAACGAATGGAAAGGGCAAAATTCTTGAACTTGCCGGGCAAGGCCTCGCTTTGTGAACTTTGCGCCTGTGAGGAGTTCTTTACTGCTCGGGCGAGCAAACATCTGGCATGATTTCCAACGTGCCGAAGAAGACAGCGATTCCCAGGAACGAAACGAACGAGTACCGCCCGAATGATTCGGGCAAATTTCTTGCACAATGGCTGAAGGAATCCGCGCGCAGAACGCGGCAGCCTGCAAGCCCGGATCCCCAGCTCGCTGCTCCTGAGCTTCCGATCGTGGAGGAGAGCGCGGTTCAATCGCTGCTCGGACGCGCCAAGTGGCCCCTGATCGCATTTTTGATCGCGATTGCATACCTTCAGTACTTCTACGCTGACGTCATGGTGCAGATAGCAGCGCTTCCCGCCATCATCTTCTTCATATTAATCAACGGGCAGATGCCGCCCGTGTAGCGCGATGGTGGATGGTACTGGGATCGAACCAGTGGCCCCTGCGGACCGGGCGCATGAGATGGTGAAGTCGTTCATTGCCCGAAACCTCGGCGCTCTGCGCCGCGCGGCGTGACGCGGTGCTGGGCCCGGGCTTCGACCGCGGGTTTTTGTTGCGGCTTGACCACCAGGTCGGTCTTGACGGCTTTCACGCCTTCGACCTTGCGCGCCACCGCGATCAGCCACGCCCTTTCATCGCGCGACTTCACCGTGCCGCTGAGGTGCACCACCTTTTTATCGGTCGAGACGCTGACCTTCGTCCCCTTGAGCATGGGCTCCTTGGAGATCGCGGTTTCGACCCGACTGCTGATTGCGGCGTCGCTGGAGGAGTTGGTGCAGCCCGCTGTGCCGAGCACCAACGTGACGACGAGCAACGCGGTCGTTCGCTTGAGCAGGTTCATTGTTTCTCTCCCTAAGGGATGGGTTGATTGTCCCCGCGGGAGGCCACAAGCCTGGGCGAACTAGTTCCTGCCGCAGCTAAGAAGTCGACCGCGAATTTTTCACGTCGATTCGCTGACGAAGGCCTGACCCGGGCCTTCGGCTAGTGTACCCAATGGACTATGCGCCGGCGCCGCAAACCGCGCGCATTTCGCGGCACGGACGCGAAGGAATTTCCTATCCTTAGTCGTTGGCGGCCGACTATGCCGCCGACCTGCTTTCGCGCTGTTTTCCGTACTAGCGTCCGTACGGCTGGCCGTTTTTCCAGTAAGCCATTGATTTATGGTGGGTGGTACTGGGATCGAACCAGCGACCCCTGCTGTGTGAGAGCAGTGCTCTACCGCTGAGCTAACCACCCGCGGAGGAAGGCGCGAGTTTAATCGAAGGCGAGGCGGTGCGCGAGGCCGCCGGCGACCATCGCGCCGACGAACACGAACGCTTCCACGCTCAGATTGGAGAGCGCGGTGAGCGCGGGCCCGGGGCAGTAGCCGCCGATGCCCCAGCCGATGCCGAATATAGTCGCTCCGATGATGAGAGGCGCGTTGAGGTCCGAGCGTTTTTCAATGGGATGACGTTTCAATGCGGCCGGAAAGCCTGCGAGCGTGACGCCGACGGCGCCGGCCATCACCAGCGCCAGGCTCGGGTCCCACGCGCCGGTGACATCGAGGAAGTCGAGCACTTTGCGCGGCGTCGCCATTCCCGAGATCCACAAGCCGACGCCGAACACGAGGCCGGCGCCGAATGCCGACGCGTAGGCGATCACGACGGCAGCCCGAGCGGGTGACGCACGACGAAGGCGGCTGCCATGCCGGCGGCCATGAAGATGGCGACGGCGACGAGCGAGCGCAGCGACAGCCGGCCCAAACCGCACACGCCGTGTCCGCTGGTGCAGCCGCCGCTCATGCGCGTGCCGAAGCCGACGAGGAGCCCGGCGAGCGCGACCCAGCCGAGGCCGAAGCCCTGGCGGATGGGGGCGGGGCCGGCGAAGGCATGCCAGGCGAAGCCGGCGACGATGAGCCCGGCGATGAACCAGGCGCGCCAGAGCCGGTCGCCCGCGCGAGCCTCGGACAGCCCGTGCAGGATGCCGCTGACGCCCGCGATGCGGCCGTTGGCAACGAGCAGCCACACGCTCGCGAGGCCGATCAGGACGCCGCCGACCACGGCCGGGAGAGGAGTAAAGTTCTCGATCGTCATGGTCTTCAGGCAGCTCTTCGATCCGCAGTCCTCAACATACACCTACGTCCTTGCCGATGCCGCGTCGCGCGAGGCGGTGCTGATCGATCCGGTGTTCGAGCAGGCGCGGCGCGATGTCGCGCTGGTCGAGGAGCTGGGCCTCAGGCTGTCGTGGACGCTGGAGACGCATCTGCACGCCGACCACATCACCGGCGCCTGGCTGCTGAAGCAGAGGCTCGGCAGCCGCATCGCTGTGTCGCGCGCGAGCGGCGCGCAGGGCGCCGACCGCTACCTCGAGCCCGGCGAGGAGATCCGTTTTGGCGCAACCTGCCTCGAAGCGCGCCCGACCCCCGGCCACACCGCCGGCTGCGTGAGCTACGTGCTCGACGACCGCTCGATGGCGTTCACCGGCGATGCGCTCCTCATCCGCGGCTGCGGCCGCACCGACTTCC
>Ga0209156_10000206_pt1 | contig 48029 bp, 57 predicted proteins | sample GraSoiAngelo_124_FD_185881 | JGI IMG/M metagenome (GOLD analysis project Ga0209156, IMG submission 185881) | Grasslands soil microbial communities from the Angelo Coastal Reserve, California, USA - 14_0927_05_20cm (SPAdes) (version 2) | ecosystem: Environmental > Terrestrial > Soil > Grasslands... | reverse complement strand
CCGGCGACAACGTGACGATGGCGATCGAGCTGATCCAGCCGGTGGCGATGGAGAAGGAGCTGCGGTTTGCGATCCGGGAGGGCGGGCGGACGGTGGGGGCGGGCGTCGTCACGGAGATCACGGAGTAGCGCATGGTGACCTTGGCCGCCGATCAGAAGATCCGGATCCGCCTCAAGGCGTATGACCACCAGCTGCTCGATCGGTCGGTCAAGGAGATCGTCGAGACCGTGCGGAGGACCGGCGCACGCGTCTCGGGCCCGGTGCTGCTGCCGACGATCATCAACCGCTGGACCGTGCTGCGGAGCCCGCACGTGGACAAGACCTCGCGCGAGCAATTCGAGATGCGCACCCACAAGCGGCTGCTCGACATCGTGGACCCCACGCCCCAGACGGTCGATTCCCTCATGAAGCTGGACCTGCCCGCCGGGGTCGACGTGGAGATCAAGCTGTGATCCGACGCCGATTGACTTCGACGCACTTCGTCCTCGGCCGTTGCGGGATCGGTCCTCAACATGCCCACGGCATGCTGACCGTGGGCGAGATGACGCCTCAGCCGGCGCACGCTCCGGGCCGCTCCTCCCTCGAGCCTCGTGCGGCTCGTCCCTCGACGTCGCACGGCACGGTGCGTTGATGGCGCGCAAGGAGGGGCTCATCGGCCGCAAGGTCGGCATGACCCAGGTGTTCGGCGACGATGGGAGCCACGTGCCCGTCACCGTGATCGAGGCCGGACCCTGCACGGTCCTGGCCGTCCGGACGAAGGACCGCCACGGTTACGACGCGCTCCAGCTCGGCTTCGGCGCCAAGAAGAAGAACGTCTCGAAGCCGGCGGCCGGCGTGTTCAAGAAGCTGAACGTCGCGCCGATGCGGGTTGTCCGCGAGGTGCGGCTCGAGAAGACCGAGCAGCTCCAGGGCTACGAGGTCGGTCAGGCGCTGACGGTGGAGATGTTCGAGCCGGGCGAGCTCGTGGACGTCGTCGGCGTCACGAAGGGCAAGGGCTTCCAGGGCGGCGTCAAGCGCTACGGCTGGTACGGCGGCGACGCGACCCACGGCTCGATGTTCCACCGTGCCCCGGGTTCCATCGGCGCCTCGTCGGACCCCTCGCGTGTCTGGCCGGGTCACCACCTCCCAGGGCGCATGGGTCGTGACCGGCGCACCACGCTGAACCTGTCCGTGGTGCGCGTGCTGCCCGAGCAGAACCTGGTCCTGGTGCGCGGGGCGGTGCCGGGCGCCAACGGCTCGCTCGTGATGATTCGGAAGTCCGTGAAGCTGACCAAGGCGCAGCAGCAGAAAACCGCGGAAAAGAAATAGCGATGCCGAGCGTACCCGTGCTGGACGCGAAGGGAAAGAAGGCGGCCACGCTGGAGATCCGACCCGACGTCTTCGGCGTCGAGATCCGCTCGCCCCTTCTTCATCAGGCCGTGACGCGTGAGCTCGCCGACCGGCGCGCGGGGACCCACGACACCAAGGGGCGGAGCGAGGTCTCGGGCGGCGGCCGGAAGCCGTGGAAGCAGAAGGGGACCGGCCGAGCCCGGCAGGGCTCGATCCGGGCCCCGCAGTGGAAGGGTGGCGGCAAGCCGTTCGGCCCGACGCCGCGCAGTTACGCGCAGGATCTGCCGCGCGAGATGCGCCGCGGGGCGCTGCGCGCGGCCGTCGCGGCGCGGATCGCCGACGGCCAGCTCGCCGTGATCGAGGCGCTCGACGTCGCCGACGGGAAGACCAAGTCACTCGTCAGCCGGCTCGGCGCCCTCGGACTTGCCGCGACGCCGACGCTGCTCGTGGTGAAGGAGCTGAGCGACACCGTGAAGCGCGCATCGCGCAACGTGCCGTGGCTCGACGTCGAGACGCCGTCGCACGTCTCCGTCTATCAGCTCCTGCGCGCGCGGCAAGTGGTGTTCGAGCGCGCGGGCCTCCAGGCGCTGGAGGAGGCGCTCGCGCCATGAGCCGTCCCGCCCGGATGATCCTGATCCGCCCCCTCATGACCGAGAAGAGCATGCGGCAGAAGGAAGAGCAGAACACGGTCGCGTTCAGGGTGCGGCCGGACGCGAACAAGGTGGAGATCCGCCTCGCGGTCGAGGAGGTCTTCAACGTCAAGGTCGCCTCGGTGCGGACCGCGTCGTTCGAGGGCAAGCTGAAGCGGATGGGCCGCTTCCAGGGCCGGCGTCCGGACTGGAAGAAGGCGATCGTGACGCTCCAGCCGGGTCACAAGATCGAGCTCGTCGAGGGGGCCTGAGCGTCATGGGGATCCGAACCGTCAAGCCGACGTCCGCAGCCCGCCGCTACCTCACGTACGTCACGTACGAGGAGATCACGAAGAAGGAGCCCGAGAAGGGCCTCCTCGAGGCGAAGCGGCGGACGAACGGCCGCAACGTCTACGGTCGGATCACGGTGCGCCACCGCGGCGGCGGGGCGAAGCGGATGCTGCGGAAGGTGGACTTCCGCCGCGAGAAGTTCGGCATCCCGGCCCGCGTCGCGGCGATCGAGTACGATCCGAACCGCTCGGCGCGGCTCGCGCTGCTCCACTACCGCGACGGCGAGAAGCGCTACATCATCGCGCCGCACGGGCTCAAGGTCGGGGACACGCTGATGTCCGGGCCACAGGCCGACATCCTGCCGGGCAACGCGCTGGCGGTGCGGAACATCCCGGTCGGCACGCTGATCCACGCGATCGAGCTGCAGCCCGGCAAGGGCGCCCAGCTGTGCCGGAGCGCCGGCGCCCAGGCGCAGCTGCTCGCGAAGGCGGGCGCTCGCGCCACCCTCAAGATGCCGTCGGGCGAGGTGCGACTCATCGCGCTCGACTGCATGGCCACGGTCGGCCAGGTCGGCAACCTCGACCACGAGAACGTGTCCGTCGGCAAGGCGGGGCGCGTCCGCTGGCTGGGCTTCCGCCCGACGGTGCGCGGCACCGTGATGAACCCTGTGGACCATCCGATGGGTGGCGGTGAGGGCAAGGGCAAGGGCAACCACCCGATGACGCCCTGGGGCAAGCCGACGAAGGGCTACAAGACGCGGCGCGGGGCCAGGCCGTCCGATCGCGACATCGTGACGCGCAGGGGCCGATAGGAGCCGGCCATGGGACGTTCGACGAAGAAGGGGCCGTTCATCGATGAGACGCTGCTGGCCAGGGTGGACGAGCTGAACCGGACGCGGCAGAAGAAGGTGCTCAAGACCTGGTCGCGCCGCTCGACGATCGCGCCCGAGTTCGTCGGTCACACGCTCGCCGTCCACAACGGCAAGAAGTTCATCCCCGTGTACGTCACCGAGAACATGGTGGGCCACCGTCTGGGCGAGTTCGCGCTCACCCGGACGTTCAAGGCGCACGGCGCGGCCGAGAAGGCGACGACCTCGCCGACGGGGAAGTCGTAGCGCGATGGGTGTGGTGAGCCGATGAAGACGACCGCGCGGGCCCGGTTCGTCCGCGTGTCGGCCCGGAAGGCGCGGCTCGTGCTCGACCTGATCCGCGGCAAGCCGGTGGGCGAGGCGCTGGCGACGCTCGAGTACACGCCGCGCGCCGCCGCCCGGCTCGTCGAGAAGGTGCTGCGCTCGGCGGTGGCCAACGCCGAGCACAACCACCAGGTGCGCAACCTCGACGATCTACGCGTCGTCGTGGCGGTCGCGGACGGCGGCCCCTCGATGAAGCGCGTGCAGCCGCGCGCGATGGGGCGCGCGTTCTTCATCAAGCACCGGACGAGCCACCTCACGATCGGCGTGAGCGACGAGGCGAACGGCACCCCGCGCGTCCCCGCGCCGCGGCATACCCGTGCGCCCGCCGCGCCGCGGCCGCCCGCGCCGGTGGCGGCGGCGGCCGCGAGCGCGGCAGCGGCGCCGCCGGCGCCGGCCAAGAAGGAGCGCGCGGCGGCCAAGGGCAAGGCGAAGCCGGGGGCGAAGGCAGGGGCCAAGGGCAAGGCCAAGGAGAAGAAATAGGCGATGGGCCAGAAGACGCATCCGATCGGCTTCCGCCTGGGCTCCACGCGGACGTGGAGCTCGCGCTGGTTCGCCACGAAGAACTACGCGAAGCTGCTGCACGAGGACGTGAAGATCCGGCGCTACATCAAGGATCAGCTCTACCACGCGGGCATCGCGAAGATCGACATCGAGCGCTCGGCGAATCGCGCCCGGATCTCGATCTCGACCGCGCGGCCGGGCATCATCATCGGCCGCAAGGGTTCGGAGGTCGAAAAGCTCAAGAACGAGCTGCAGGCGCGGACCGGGAAGGAGATCTACCTCAACATCGAGGAGGTCATCCACCCGGAGCTCGACGCCCAGCTCGTGGCAGAGAACGTGGCGCTCCAGCTCCAGAAGCGCGTCGCGTTCCGGCGCGCGATGAAAAAGGCCGTGACGTCCGCGTTGCGGCTCGGGGCCGACGGCATCCGGATCGCGTGCGCCGGCCGGCTGGGCGGCGGCGAGATCGCGCGCCGGGAGTGGTACCGCGACGGGCGCGTGCCGCTCCACACGATCCGGGCCGACATCGACTACGGGCTCGCGACCGCGCACACGACCTACGGCACGATCGGGGTGAAGGTGTGGATCTTCAAGGGCGAGGTGCTCCGCGCCGCGCCGGCGGAGGCGTGAGGCGGACCGGCCATGCTGATGCCCAAGCGCGTCAAGTACCGGAAGGCCCAGCGCGGGCGGATGAAGGGCACCGCGCAGCGTGGCGCGGCGCTCGCGTTCGGCGAGTACGGCCTGAAGGCGCTCGAGCCCGGGTGGGTCACCAACCGCCAGATCGAGGCCGCGCGCGTCGCGCTGACGCGGAGCCTCAAGCGGGGCGGCAAGATCTGGATTCGGATCTTTCCCGACAAGCCGGTGACGAAGAAGCCGGCCGAGACCCGGATGGGCAAAGGCAAGGGGAACCCCGAGGAGTGGGTGGCCGTGGTGAAGCCGGGACGCATCATCTACGAGATGCAGGGCGTGCCCGAGGACATCGCGCGCGAGGCGTTCCGTACGGCCGCGCAGAAGATGGGCATCGCGACGAGGTTCGTGATGCGCACGCGGGCGCTCTAGTGCGAGCCGGGGACGGAGCATGAAGGCTGCGAAGTGGCGCGATCTCTCGGACGAGGAGCTCCAGCAGAAGGCGCGTGAGCTCAGCGAGGAGGTCTTCAACCTGCGCTTCCAGCTGTCGATGGGGATGGCCAAGAACCCGTCGCGCCTGAGCCAGGCCCGCCGGGACCTCGCGCGGGCGTTCACGGTGCTGCGCGAGAGGAAGGGATAGCCGCGTGGGCGAGCGGAAGAGCCGCGAGGGCGTGGTGGTCAGCGACACGATGCAGAAGACGCGCGTCGTGAGAATCGAGCGCGTGTACCGTCACCCGAAGTACGAGCGCGTCGTCCGGATGTCGAAGAAGCTGAAGGCGCACGACGAGGCGAACGAGAGCCGCGTCGGCGACCGGGTGCTGATCGAGGAGACCCGGCCGCTGTCGAAGGAGAAGCGCTGGCGGATCCGCAAGATCCTGAGCCACGTGTCCTAGCCGATGATTCAGCCGCGCTCGATGCTCGATGTGGCGGACAACTCGGGGGCCAAGCGGGTGCAGTGCATCCGCGTGATGGGCGGGTCTAACAAGCGCTACGCCTCGCTCGGGGACACGGTGATCGTCGCGGTGAAGGAAGCCGCGCCGGACGGCACGGTGAAGAAGGGCGAGGTCGCCCGCGCGGTGGTCGTGCGCACCGTGAAGGAGGTGCGACGCAAGGACGGCTCGTACATCCGCTTCGACCGGAACGCCGTCGTGTTGATCAAGCCGGACGAGAATCCGGTCGGCACGCGCATCTTCGGCCCCGTCGCGCGGGAGCTGCGCGAGCGCCAGTTCACGAAGATCATCTCGCTGGCGCCGGAGGTGCTCTGATGGCCGACGCGCACGTGCGACGGGGCGACACGGTCGCCGTGATCGCCGGCAAGGAGCGGGGCAAGCGGGGCAAGGTGCTGCGCGTGCTGCTCACCGACGGGCGGGTGCTCGTCGAGAAGGTGAACATGGTCAAGAAGCACCAGCGGCCCACGCAGAAGCTGCGGCAGGGCGGCATCATCGAACGCGAGGGCGCGCTCGCGCTCTCGAACGTGCTGCTCGTGTGCGGCCGGTGCGACAAGCCCGTGCGCACGGGCGTCAAGACGCTCGCCGACGGCCGCAAGCTCCGCGTGTGCCGACGGTGCGGCGAGCCGATCGACAAGGGTTAGGACATGGCCAAGGACGCCACCAAGGACGCACCGAAGCCGGCGGCGAAGCCGCAGGCGGCGGCCAAGCCGTCCGGGGACAAGGCCCAGCGAAAGAAGGGCGAGGGCGCGGCCCAGGCCCCCTCGATCGCGAAGGGGCGCCCGAAGGGCACCGGCACGGTCCCCGCGCGGCTCAAGGAGACGTTCCACAAGGCGCTCCTTCCGGCGCTGATGAAGGCGCGCGGCTACGCGAACCCGTGGCAGGTGCCGCGCCTGGAGAAGATCGTCATCAATATGGGCGTGGGCGAGGGACGCGAGAACGCGAAGGTGCTCGACTTCGCCACGGCCGAGCTCCAGGCGATCACGGGTCAGAAGCCCGTCGTCACGCGCGCGAAGAAGTCGATCGCGAACTTCAAGCTGCGCGAGGGCGTGCCGATCGGCGCGAAGGTGACGCTGCGGGGGGCGCGGATGTACGAGTTCCTCGACCGGCTCGTCAACGTCGCGCTGCCGCGCGTCCGCGACTTCAAGGGCGTGCCCCCGAAGGGGTTCGACGGCCGGGGCAACTACGCGCTCGGCCTCCGGGAGCAGCTGATCTTCCCGGAGATCGTGTACGACAAGATCGACAAGGTTCGCGGGATGGACATCATCATCGTCACGACGGCGCGGACGGACGAGGACGCGAAGGCACTCCTGACGCACCTCGGCATGCCGTTCAGGGAGTAGCAGGCGTATGGCGAAGACCGCCCTCATCATGAAGTCGCAGCGCACGCCGAAGTTCTCGACGCGCGCGTACCACCGGTGCAAGCTGTGCGGGCGCCCGCGCGCGTATCTCCGGAAGTTCGAGATGTGCCGGCTGTGCTTCCGCGAGCTCGCGCTCAAGGGCGAGGTGCCGGGCATCGTGAAGGCGAGCTGGTAAGCCATGCGCAGCGATCCCATCGCCGACATGCTGACCCGCATCCGCAACGCGAGCCGGGCGGAGCACGAGAAGGTGGACATCCCGGCCTCGCGGCTCAAGGTGCGCATCGCGGAGCTCCTCAAGGAGGAGGGCTTCATCAAGAACTTCCGGCTGCTCGAGGACCGGAAGCAGGGCATGCTGCGCGTCTATCTCAAGTACGGTGTGGCCAACGAGAAGATGATCTCGGGGCTCGTGCGCGTGTCGACCCCGGGGCGGCGCGTCTACGTCACGCACGAGCGGATCCCGTCGATCCTCGGCGGTATGGGCGTCGCCCTGCTGTCTACGTCGAGGGGCGTCCTGACGGACCGCGACGCGCGCAAGCAGCGAATGGGCGGAGAAGTCCTCGCCTACGTGTGGTGAGAGGTCGCCCATGTCACGGATCGGCCGGAAACCCATCCCCATCCCGCAGGGCGTGAAGGTCCAGGTGGACGGCGCGACCGTCCGCGCCGAGGGTCCCAAGGGCAAGCTCGCCCAGCCGGTCCCCTCGGGGCTCAGCGCGAAGGTGGAGAACAACGTGCTCGTCATCTCCCGGGCGGGAGACGACCGCAAGGTGCGTGCGCTCCACGGCCTCGCGCGGGCCCTCGTCGCCAACATGGTCAGCGGTGTCAAGAACGGCTTCGAGAAGAAGCTCGAGATCGTCGGGATCGGCTATCGCGCGCAGCTGCAGGGGCGCACCATCCAGCTCGCGCTGGGCTACTCCCACCCCATCGTCTTCCCGCTTCCCGAGGGTGTCACGGCGGAGATCGACAAGCAGACGGCGATCACGCTACGCGGGCCGGACAAGGCGGTCCTCGGCGAGACGGCGGCGCGCCTGCGGATGCTGCGCAAGCCCGACCCCTACAAGGGCAAGGGCATCAAGTACGCGGACGAGGTCATCCGGCGCAAGGTCGGCAAGAAGGCGGGGGCGGGCGCGAAATGATCACGAAGGAGCGGCGGGCCGCGCGCGATATCCGGCACCGACGCCTCCGGCGGTACGTGCGCGGCTCGGCCGCGCGGCCGCGGCTGGCGGTGTACCGGAGCCTCCAGCACATCTACGCGCAGCTCATCGACGACGACGCGGGGCGGACGGTGCTCGCGGTGGACAGCCGCAGCAAGGAGTTCCGCGCGCTCCACACCACGGGCGGCAACGTGGTCGCGGCGAAGGCGGTCGGTGAGCTGCTCGCGCAGAAGGCCAAGGCGCACGGCATCGAGCGGGTGGTGTTCGATCGCGGCGGGTTCAAATACCACGGGCGGGTGAAGGCCCTGGCCGATGCGGCGCGCGCCGGCGGCCTCGCGTTCTAATTCCCAAGGAGACCTGAGTGGCAGAAGCGAAGATCGATCCGAGCGTGCTCGAGCTGAACGACCGCGTGGTGTCCATCAACCGCGTGGCGAAGGTGGTGAAGGGCGGTCGCCGGTTCTCGTTCACGGCGCTCGTCGTCGTGGGCGACGGCCGCGGTCACGTGGGCATGGGCCTGGGCAAGGCCCACGAGGTCCCGGAGGCGATCCGCAAGGCGGTCGAGCACGCGAAGAAGGACCTCATCTTCGTCCCCCTCAGGGACACGACGATCCCCTGCGAGATCACGGGCCACTTCGGTGCGGGCCGCGTGTTCCTGAAGCCCGCCGTCCCGGGCACGGGCGTCATCGCGGGCGGTGCGGTGCGGCCGATCCTCGAGGCCGCGGGGGTGCAAGACATCCTCACCAAGACGCTCGGCTCGAACAACCCGCACAACGTCCTCAAGGCGACGCTCGACGCGCTCCGCCAGATCAAGCGCCTGCAAGACCTGCACGCGGCACGGCGGCGCGGCGACGGTGCGCCGGTGGTGGAGGAGGCGGCCGGTGGCAAGCAAGAGGCTTAGGATCACCCTCTCGCGCTCCATCATCGGCCTCTCGCCCAAGCAGGAGGCGACGGTCAAGGCGCTCGGACTCCGCCGCGTGCGGCAGCACGTGACCCACGAGGACAATCCGACGGTCCGGGGTATGATCGCGAAGGTCCCCCACGTGCTCCAGGTGACGCATGAAGCTTGACGACCTCCGGCCCGCGCCGGGCGCCAAGAAGCGGCGCAAGAAGATCGGGCGGGGCCCGGGCTCTGGCCACGGCAAGACGTCCGGCAAGGGCCACAAGGGCCAGCACGCCCGCTCGGGCGGCGTCAAGGGCGGCGGCTTCGAGGGCGGCCAGATGCCGCTCTACCGCCGGCTGCCGAAGCGCGGGTTCGTGCCCCACGGGGGCAGGACCGAGTACGCGATCGTGAACCTCGAGGCCCTCGGCCGGTTCGCCGCGAACGCGGTGGTGGATCCGGACGCCCTCGTCACGGCGGGTTTGATCCGTCGGAGCGATCGCGCGCGGGTCAAGATCCTCGGCGAGGGCGACGTCGCCCACGCGCTCACGGTGAAGGCGCACGCCGTGAGCGAGTCCGCGCGCGCGAAGATCGCGGCGAAGGGCGGGACGGTGGAAGTCCTCGGTGCGCGGGTGTCGGCCTCGTGATCGAAGGCCTGCAGAGCTTCCAGAACGTCTTCAAGATCCCGGAGCTGAAGCGCCGCGTGCTGTTCAGCGCGGGCATGCTGATCGCCTACCGCATCGGCGCCCACGTGCCGACGCCCGGCATCGACGGCCCAGCACTCGCGCAGTTCTTCGACCAGGTCCAGGGCACGCTGCTCGGCATGGTCGATCTGTTCTCGGGCGGCAACCTCCGAAGGCTCTCCATCTTCGCGCTCGGCATCATGCCGTACATCTCGGCGTCGATCATCCTCCAGCTCCTCACGGTCGTCATTCCGGCGCTCGAGCGGCTCGCCAAGGAAGGCGAGGCGGGGCGGAAGAAGATCACGCAGTACACGCGCTACAGCACGGTCGTCCTCTCGGCCGTGCAGGGCCTCGGCATCGCCTACGGGCTCGAGAGCATGCGGAGCCCGACGGGGGTCTCGATCGTCCCGACGCCCGGCTGGGGCTTCCGGCTGCTCACGATGGTGACGCTCACCGCCGGCACGGCGCTGATCATGTGGATGGGCGAGCAGATCTCGGAGAAGGGCATCGGCAACGGCATCTCGCTCCTGATCTTCGCGGGCATCGTCGTCCGCCTGCCGTCGGCCGTCACCGCCTCCTACACGCTCATGACGACGGGCGAGCTCAAGCTCTTCGTCTTCGTCATCATCCTGGCGGCGATGGTCGCGGTGACCGCGGCCGTGGTGCTCATGCAGGAGGGGCAGCGCAAGATCCCGGTCCAGTACGCCAAGCGGGTGGTGGGCCGCCGGGTCTACGGCGGGCAGTCCACGCACATCCCCCTCCGGATCAACACCGCGGGCGTCATTCCGGTCATCTTCGCCTCGTCGCTCATCCTGTTCCCGGCGACGCTCACGCGCTTCGTCCCGCATCCGTGGATGCAGGCGATCGCGGACGCGCTCTCGCCGGGGCGGTTCACGTATACGCTCCTCTACATGGGCCTGATCGTCTTCTTCGCCTACTTCTACACCGCGATCGTATTCAACCCGATCGACCTCGCCGACAACATGAAGAAGTACGGCGGCTTCATCCCGGGCGTCCGCCCGGGCAAGAAGACGGCCGAGTACATCGACCGCACGCTCACCCGCATCACGCTGCCGGGGGCGCTCTTCCTCGCGCTCATCTCGGTGCTTCCCGACTACCTCATCCGCTGGTTCAACGTGCCCTTCTACTTCGGCGGCACGAGCCTGCTGATCGTCGTCGGCGTGGCCCTCGACACCGTCCGGCAGATGGAGTCGCACCTCCTCATGCGCAACTACGAGGGTTTCCTCAAACGGTCGAAGTCGCGCTCGAGCGGGGCGTTCGCGCGCAGTTGAGCATGCGGCTCGCGTTTCTCGGACCCCCGGGCGCCGGCAAGGGCACGCAGGCCCGCGACCTCAGCCGCGAGTGGGGCGTGCCTCACCTCGCGACGGGCGACATGCTGCGCGAGGCGCTCGCGGCCCGGACCGCGCTCGGCCTCGAGGCCAAGCGCTTTATGGACCAGGGCGCGCTCGTGCCCGACGAGGTCATCATCGGCCTCATGCGCGAGCGGCTCGCGAAGCCCGACGCCGCGAAGGGGTTCATCGTGGACGGCTTCCCGCGCACGATCGCCCAGGCCGAGGCGCTCGCCCGCCTCCTGAAGGACGCGGGCCAGGCCCTCGATGCGGTGATCTTCTTCGACGTGTCCGAGGAGGAGCTCCTGCGTCGGCTCACGGGCCGGCGCGTCTGCCGCCAGTGCCAGACGACGTACCACCTGGTCTCCGCGCCCCCGCAGAAGCCCGGCGTGTGCGACCGGTGCGGCGGCGAGCTCTACCAGCGCGAGGACGATCGCGCCGAGACCGTGCGGCGCCGCCTGGAGGTCTTTGCGCGACAGACGACACCGCTGCTCGACTACTATCGCCAGCGGAACCTCCTCACGACCGTCGCGGGCGAGGGCCCGATCGACTCGATCCGGCAGGCGATCCGCCGGGCGGCGGGGACGGCGCGATGATCGTGCTCAAGTCGCCGCGCGAGGTCGGGCTCATGCGGCAGGCCGGGCACATCCTGGCGGACGTGATGGATCGGCTGCGCGTGACCGTGAAGGCCGGCATGTCCACGCTCGAGATCGACGCGGACGTCGAGGCGTTCATCACCGCGCGCGGCGCACGGTCGGCCTTCAAGGGCTACCGCGGCTTCCCGGCGACGGTCTGCGTGTCGATCAACGAGGAGATCGTTCACGGGATCCCGTCGGCGCGGCGGAAGATCAGGGACGGCGATATCGTCGGCCTGGACCTCGGCTGCGTCGTGGACGGATACTACGCGGATTGCGCGTTCACGCTCGCCGTCGGCCCGGTGCCGGCGGTCGTCCAGAAGCTGCTCGACGTGACGCGTGAGAGCCTCGACCTGGCGATCAAGGAGTGCTGGCCCGGACGGCGGCTCTCCGACGTCTCCCACGCCGTGCAGGCGCACGTCGAGGCGCACGGCCTGTCCGTGGTCCGTGCCTTCGTGGGGCACGGGATCGGGCGCGCCCTGCACGAGGAGCCGCAGGTCCCGAACTTCGGCGACCCCGGGCGCGGCCCGCAGCTCCGGCCCGGGATGGTGCTCGCGATCGAGCCGATGACCACGATGGGGAGCTGGGAGGTCAAGATCCTCGACGACGGCTGGACGGCCGTCACCAAGGACGGGAGCTTGGCGGCGCACTTCGAGCACACGGTCGCGGTGACCGAGGGCGAGCCGGAGGTACTGACGCGCAAATGACGAAAGAAGACGCGATCGAGGTCGAGGGCACGGTGGTGGAGCCGCTCCCGAACGCGATGTTCCGCGTGGAGCTGGAGAACGGCCACAAGGTGCTCGCGCACGTGAGCGGGAAGATGCGAATGAACTTCATCCGGATCCTCCCGGGCGACCGCGTGAAGGTCGAGCTCTCGCCCTACGACCTCACGCGCGGGCGCATCACGTACCGGTTCAAGTAGGAGGGCGAAGACGATGAAAGTCAGACCGTCGGTGAAGACGCGCTGCGAGCACTGCAAGATCGTCAAGCGGCAGGGCGTGACGCGCATCATCTGCAAGAACCCGCGGCACAAGGCCCGACAGGGGTAGCCCCGGACGGGGCCTCGGCGCCCTTCCGGGAACAGGAGACGGAGAGCAGACATGGCGAGAGTGGCCGGAGTGGACCTACCCCGGGACAAGCGGGGCGAAGTCGCGATCACGTACATCTACGGCATCGGGCGGCCGACGGCGAAGCACATCTTCGCGAAGGCGCACGTCGATCCGAACAAGCGGGTCAAGGCGTGGACGGAAGACGAGACGGGGCGTGTGCGCGACATCATCGAGCGCGAGTTGAAGGTCGAGGGCGACCTGCGGCGCGAGGTGTCGATGAACGTGAAGCGGCTCATGGACATCGGGGCGTATCGCGGCATCCGTCACCGGCGCGGGCTGCCGGTGCGCGGGCAGCGCACGCACACGAACGCGCGGACCCGGAAGGGCAAGACCCGCGGCGTGATGGTCAAGAAGAAGCCGGCAGCGGCAGCGGCGCCGGCGGCGGCGCCCGCCGCGGCGGCGCCGGCGCCCAAGAAGGCAGGAGCGTAAGGCATGGCCGACGAGACGAAACCGACACCACGGAAGAAGGGCGGCAAGAAGCGCGAGCGGCGCGAGGTGCGCACGGGTATCGCGCACATCCAGGCCACGTTCAACAACACGATCGTCACGCTCACCGACCGGATGGGCAACGTCGTGTCGTGGTCGAGTGCCGGGAGCGCCGGGTTCAAGGGGTCCCGCAAGAGCACCCCGTTCGCCGCCCAGACGGCGGCGGAGATCGCCGCCCGCAAGGCGATGGAATACGGGCTCAAGCAGATCGAGGTCTTCGTGCGGGGGCCCGGCGCGGGCCGTGAGGCCGCCATCCGCTCGCTGCAGGCCGTGGGACTCGAGATCACCGCGATCCGCGACGTGACGCCGATCCCGCACGACGGCTGCCGGCCACCGAAGCGGCGGCGGGTGTAGGAGGCGACGATGGCGCGGTATCGCGACGCGAAGTGCCGCCTCTGCCGGCGTGAGGGTCTGAAGCTGTTCCTGAAGGGCGCGCGCTGCTTCACGGACAAGTGCGCGATCGAGCGCCGGAACTATCCCCCGGGCCAGCACGGGCTCAACCGCGGCAAGCTGACTGCCTTCGGCGTCCAGCTCCGAGAGAAGCAGAAGGCCAAGCGCATCTACGGCGTGCTGGAGAGCCAGTTTCGGAAGTACTTCCAGTGGGCGGAGGCCGAGAAGGGCGTGACGGGCGAGAATCTCCTGCGGCTGCTCGAGCTGCGTCTCGACAACGTGGTCCACCGCCTGGGCTTCGCGGCCTCGCGCCGGGAGGGCCGGCAGATGGTCGCGCACGGCCACTTCCAGGTGAATGGGCGGAAGGTCTCCGTGCCGTCGTTCCTCGTCAAGGTCGGTGACGTCGTCCAGCTGCGCCCGACCTCGAAGCTCCAGGCGCGCCTCGACGACAACGTGAACGCGGGACGCGGCCAGGTGCCGCAGTGGCTGGAGGTCGACCCGAACGAGAAGAAGGGCGTCGTGCGGAGCCTGCCGCTCCGCGACGACATCCAGATCCCGGTCGCCGAGCAGCTCATCGTCGAGCTCTACAGCAAGTAGGGGAGGAGGGCAGCCGCCAGACCATGCCACGGATTCCGTTCCAGAAGCCGAAGAAGGTCGAGTGGGAGATCCTGAGCGACCGGTACGGCCGCCTCGTCGCCGAGCCCTTCGAGAAGGGCTACGCCCTCACGGTCGGGAACTCGCTCCGGCGGACGCTGCTCGCCGTCGTGCCGGGCGCCGCGTTCTCGTGGGTCAGGATCGAGGGCGTCCGGAGCGCGGACGTGCGGATCCCGGGGGCGAAGGAGAGCACGGTGGACGTGCTCCTGAACCTCAAGAAGCTCGCCGTCCAGGTGCCGTCCGGTGAGCCCAAGACGCTGCGGTTCGAGGTCACCGGCCCCAGGAGCGTCACGGGCGCCGACGTGCCGGAGACCGAGGTCGAGATCGTGAACCCGGAGCTCCACCTCTTCACGCTCGAGTCCGCCACGAAGGTGGCGATCGAGCTCGGCGTCGGGATCGGACGCGGCTACGAGGCCGCGGGCAAGAAGGCGAGGCCGGTCCCGGCGGGGGCGATCCCGCTCGACGCGGCCTACTCGCCGATCACGCGCGTCTCGTACAACATCGAGATGTCGCGGCTCGGGAAAATCACCGACTACGAGAAGCTGATCCTCGAGGTGTGGACCAACGGCTCGGTGAGCCCGGATGACGCGCTCACGCGGGCCGCGACCTACCTCAAGCAGCACTGGAGCCCGCTCGCGGCCGGCGCGACCGAGGAGGATGAAGAGGCGGCGGCCGCCTCGGGCGAGGCCTTCCTGCGCGACGCGCTCGCCAAGACGCTCGAGGAGCTGGCGCTGCCGGCCCGGGCCATCAACGCGCTGAAGAACGCCGACATCAACCTCGTGGTGGACCTCGTCCAGAAGGGCGAGGGCGACCTCGAGCACGTGAAGAACCTGGGCGAGAAGTCCATCGACGAGATCAAGACCGCGCTGGCCGCCCTCGGGCTGTCGCTGGGGATGCGGATCGACCCGAACGTCCTCGGCGCCCTGGGGCGCGGGACGGGAGTGGTTCGATGAGACACCGGAACGCCGGCTTCAAGCTCGGCCGGATCACCCAGCACCGCTGGGCGCTCTTCCGGAACCTGCTGGTGGCGCTGTTCCGTCACGAGCGGATCGAGACGACCGAGGCGAAGGCCAAGGCCGTGCGGGGGCTCGCCGAGCACATGATCACGCTCGCCAAGCGCGACAATCTCCACGCGCGGCGTCAGGTCCTGGCGATGGTCCCCGACACGGGCGTCGTGGGCGAGCTGTTTCGCACGATCGCGCCGCGTTTCGGCGACCGGAACGGCGGCTACACGCGGATCATCAGAGCGGGGTACCGCGCCGGCGACAATGCGCCCATGGTTCTCCTGGAGCTCGTCGACCGTGCCGAGGCGCCGAAGGACCAGGACAAGACGGCCGAGAAGAAGGAGAAGGCGCCCCGCGGCGAGGCCGGCGCGACGGGCAAGCGAAAGAAGAAAGAAAAAGCCGCCGCCGCGTCGGGGTAGGCTCCTCACGCGTTCCCCGGCCGCCCGCTCCCTGTCGGCTGCCGCCGGCGTTCTCGCACTCCTCCTCGCGTTCGTCTGGTCCCAGCGCATCGAGCTCGGCCGCCTCCCCGAGGAGGCCCTGGCGCTTCTGGCCGGACTCGCTCGCGGCGGCCTGCCGCAGGCTCAGGGCCTCCGTGAGAGCGCGGCCGGCGCGGGCGCGGCGCTCCTCCTCCTCGTCGCCTGGTACGGCGCCGGCGACCTCCTTCTGCGGCTCCTCGCGCGGGGCGCCGGGGACGGCCCCCCGGCGTCGCTCGCGGTCGCCAGGCGCTGCGCGCTCGGCGCCGGCCTCTGGTCGCACGTCGGGCTCGCCCTCGGCTTGGTCGGCCTCTACCGGCCGAACGTGGCCGTCGTCACGCTCTCGATTGGTCTGGGGCTGGCCGGCCTGGCGTTCGGGCGCGCGCGGGTCAGCCTTCGCCTGGCGGACCGGCCTGATGACCTCTTCACGCGGCTCGCGCGCGCCTCCGTCGTGCTACCGGTCACGCTCGCCGCCGTCGCCGCGCTGGCCCCGCCCACGGCGAAGGACACGCTGCAGTACCACATCGCACTCCCAAAAGCCTGGCTGGCGGTCGGTGCGCTCGTGGATGTGCCCTACAACATCCCTGGTCTGCGCGCGCTCGGCGCCGAGATGAGCGGGGTCTGGGGGATGCTCCTCGGCCGGCTTCTGAGTCCTCGGGCCGGAGAGGCCGCCTTCGGCGCGGCGATGTTCGCGTACTTCCCGCTGCTCCTGGCCGTCGTGCATGGGTGGGCGCGCGAGCGCGGCCTCGGCCGGGGCCCGGCCCTCACCGCCGCCGCGCTGGTGGCCTCCGCCCCGGTCGCGTGGGAGGTTGCCGGCGCCGGCTACGTCGATCTGGCGCTGGCCCTCTACGTGGTGCTCGCGTTCCGCGCCGCCGCCCGCTGGTTCACCGGGGGAGGCCTCGCCGCGCTGGCCGAGCTCGCCCTGGCGCTCGGCTTCGCGCTCTCGGTGAAGCCGCTGGCCGCCGCGGCGCTGGTGCTCCTGGCGCTTCTGGTGCTACTCCGCGCACGCCGGGCCCACGGACAGCGAGACGGGGCGCGACTCGCCGCCGCCGGCGTGGCGGCGCTCGCCCTGGGAGTCCTGATCGGAAGCCCGTGGTATCTCCGCACGTGGCTCCTCACCGGCAGCCCGCTCTTCCCGTTCTTCCCTGGGCTGTGGCCGGGCGAGGCACTCGGCTGGGACGAGACGCGCGCCGTCCTGTTCCAGGCCTTCAACGCCCAGTACGGCGGCGACCCCAAGGGCTCGCTCGATTACCTGCTGCTGCCGGTGCGGCTCGCGCTGATGGGGCGGCGGGAAGTGCCGCTGGAATGGGAGAGCGTCTGCGGCCCCGCCTTCCTCGCCGGCACGCCGCTGGTCGCGCTCGCGCTCTGGCGTCGTCAGCTCGACGCCGAGCTCGGCATCGCGGCGGCCGGAGGGGCGTGGCTCTTCGCCTGGTGGGCGCTCTCGGCCCAGGTGCTCCGCTATTTGCTCCCCGCGACGGCGCTCTGGGCTCTCGCCATCGCCGGCGCCGCCGCAGCACTGGCGGACAACGCGCGGGTGCTGTCCCGCGCCCTGCTGATGGCCACGCTGGGAGGCCAGCTGGTGATCCTGGCCTGGTTCGTCGGCGACGACCCGCTCCGCGTGGCGCTGGGGACCGAGCCGCGCGACGCGTACCTCAGCCGTCGCCTCGACTACTATCCATACTACCGGCTCATCAACGAGACGCTGCCGTCCCATGCCACGGTCTGGCTCATCGACGTGCGACGGGACACGTATCACCTGGAGCGGCCCTACGTCGGCGACTACCTGTTCGAGGACTACACGCTCCGCCGATGGGTGGCCGAGGCCGGGAGCGCGGCCGAGCTCCGCGCCAGGGCGCGGGCCGCGGGTATCACCCACCTCTTGGTCCGCCACGACGTCCTCTTCGATCCCGCCCGCTCGGTCCTGGTGGACGACGCGCGGCCGGACGCCGAGAATCGCGCCCGGCTCGCCCGCGCCCGGGCCTTTCTCGTCGACGAGGCGCGGGTGCTCCGGGCCGACCAGAAGTTCCTGCTCGCGGCGCTGCCTTGAGCGGCGCCCGGCCGCGAGACGACGAGCGCTCCCGGGGTCCCTGCTACTTCAGGTGCTGGCGGAAGCAGGCCAGGGTGCGGCGCCAGGCGTCGTCGGCGGCCGTCTTGTCGTAGACGTCGGGCCGCTCGTCGTTGAAGAAGCCGTGGTCCGCGCCCGGATAGATGTGGATCTCCGACTGCTTGCCGGCCTTCTTGATCGCCGCGTCCGTGTCCTTGGCCACCTGCGGGGTCACGAAGCCATCCTTCTCGGCGAAGAGCCCGAGCACCGGGCCGGAGAGCTTCGAGTAGTCCGGCTTGACGTTCGGATGGATACCGTAGAAATTGACGCAGGCGCCGACCGAAGGGTTCAGGGTCGCCGCGAACAGGGCGAGCTGGCCGCCCATGCAGAAGCCGACGGCGCCGAGCTTCTTCGTGGACGAGCGGCCCAGCAGGTAGGTCGCGGCGCCGCGCAGATCCTTCTCGGCCTGCGCGATGTTGAGCGCCATGAAGAGCTTGCCCGCGCCGTCGGGCTCGCTCGCGGTCTTGCCGTGGTACATGTCGGGCGCGAGCGCCGTGAAGCCCTCGGCCGCGAACCGATCGCACACCTTCTTGATGTGGCCGACGAGGCCCCACCACTCCTGGATGACGATGATGCCGGCGCCCTTGCCGGACGCGGGCGTCGCCAGGTAACCGGACGTCTTCCCGCCGTTGGACGGGAACTCCACCATGGAGCCAGCCATGCTCAGGAACCTCCTTTGGTCGTGGGGATCGGGACGATCTTCACCGCGGTGACGTGCCGCGCATCGGCCTCGAGCACCGTGATCGTGTAGCCAGGGATCTGGAACTCCTCGCCGACGCGCGGGATCCGGTGGAGCGTCGCCAGCACGAGCCCGGCGACCGTCTCGTAGTCCTGCTTCGGCAGGGACCAGTCGAGCGCCTCGTTCAGCTCGTCGACGTTCGCGCGCGCGGCCACGAGGTAGCTCCCGTCGGGCAGCCGCTCCACCGCGGCGGGGGTCCGGTCGTGCTCGTCCCGGATCTCGCCGACGATCTGCTCGAGGATGTCCTCGAGGGTCACGACGCCGGTGGACCCGCCGTACTCGTCCACGACCACCGCCATGTGCGTCCGCGCGCGCTGCATCTCGCGTAGGAGGTCGTCGATCCGCTTCGTCTCCGGCACATAATACGGCGGGCGCCCGAGCTCCGCCAGCGTCGTCACCTGCGCGCCCCGGCTGAGGAGATCCATCGCCGCGACGATGCCCACGACGCTGGTCTCCCGCTGCCGGTAGATCGGGATGCGCGAGAAGCCGCGCTCGCGGATGAGCGTGATCGCCTCCCACGGCGAGGCGGTCTCGGGGAGCATCGCGACCTCGACGAGCGGCACCATGACCTCGCGGACCGTCGTGTCGCCGAGGTCGAAGATGTTGTCGATCAGCTCCGCCTCCTGGGTCGTCACGGCGGCCTCGCCCGGCTCCATCTGGAGCAGCGCCTTCAGCTCCTCGCGCGAGACGAACGCGCGCACGTCCGGCTCGCGCGCGCCGAAGACGCGCAGCACGGAGCGGACGGCCAGGTTGGCGAAGGCGACGAAGGGCAGGAGCGCAGCGGCCGCCCAGGTGAGCGGCCAGTAGAGGCGGAGGATCAGGGTCGTCGCCCACTCCCGCGCGACCGCCTTCGGAATGATCTCGCCGAAGACCAGCATCACGGGCGTGAGCGAGACCGTCACGACCAGCGGCGCGAGCCCGCCGAGGACGGGCAGGAGGCTCCACGTGGCGGCCGAAGCGGCGACGATGTGCGCGACCGTCACGCCGATCATCGCGGTGGAGAGCACGCGCTCCGGCTGGCGGAAGGCCTCGAGGTAGAGCGCCGCGGTCCGGCTCCCCTCCGCGGCGAGGTGGCGGAGCCGGTGCCGGTTCGCGGCGATAAAGGCCATCTCGGCGGCGGAGAAGAACATCGTCCCGACCAGGCAGAGCGCGGCGAGCCAGAGCATGGGCGTCACGCGGCCACCTCACCCGACGCGGGCTTCTGGAGGGCGACGAGCACCTCCACGATGCGGGTGCGCTCGACCTTCTCGACGGTCACGACCAGCTCGGGCGTCTGCTTCCGCTCGGCGCGCCGGGGCACGCGCCCGAAGAGATCCAGGACCCAGCCGCCGACCGTGTCGTACGACTCGCTCGAGATGTTGAGCCCGGTCACGGCGTTGAGCTCGTCGATCGGCAGCTTGCCGGAGACGCGGAAGGTCGTCGCGTTCACCCGCTGGATGAGCCGCTCGGGCTCGTCGAACTCGTCCGCGATCTCTCCCACCAGCTCCTCGAGGAGGTCCTCGAGCGTGACCAGGCCCGCCGTCCCGCCGTACTCGTCCACGACGATGGCGAGCTGGAGCTTCTTGGCCTGGAACTCTTGGAGGAGGGCGTCGGCGCGCTTGGACTCGGGCACGAAGTAGGGTGGGTGGAGATGGGCGCGGAGATCGAAGCCGGCCGGGAGGCCGCCGACGTACGGCAGGAGGTCCTTCGTGTAGAGGACCCCCACGATCACGTCGATCGAGCCCTCGTACACGGGCACGCGGGAGTGGAGATGCTCGCGCAGCGCGGGCAGGATCTTGTCCGTCGGCGTCACGACGTCGAGGCAGAACATATCGGGGCGCGGGACCATGAGCGAGCGTACGAGCGTGCCCTCGAGCTCGAAGACCTTGTGGATCATTTCGCGCTCCGCGCGCTCCACGACACCCTCGCTCGCGCCCACGTCCACGAGCGTGCGCAGCTCCTCCTCGGAAAGCTCCGGCTGGCCCTGCCGCTCGCTGCCGATCAGCCGGACCGTCAGCTCGCTGAGCGCGCCCAGGAGCGCGCGCACCGGCGTGAGGAGCCGTCCGAGCCAGCCGACGGGGCGGTGGGCGAGCGTCAGGAACCGCTCCGGGTACTTGACCGCGAGCGTCATCGGGAGCACCTCGCCGAAGGTCGTCAGGATCAGGATCGTCCCGAGCATCTGGACGGGGAGCGCCCACTGATGGCCGAAGAGCGCGTCGGCGATCAGCGCGGCGAGCGCGGCGGCCGCGATGTTGATCACGGTGATGCCGACGAGCAGCGTGACGAGGAGGTCGTGGGGCCGCTCGATCAGCGGCTTCACCGCGCCGGCCCCCGCGTCGGCCACCCGCTTGAGCCGCGCGCGGCCGAGCGAGAAGTACGCCGCCTCCGCGCCCGTGAGGAGGGCGGAGCAGACGACGAACAGGACGAGCCCCAGGAGCTTGAAGAGCACCCCGTCGCTCACGCGCGTCCCGTGACGAAGTGCTCGAACCCGGGCGTGACCGCGACCTCGCGGCCCGAGGCGTCGGTGTAGCGCACGCCCTCGGCCGCGACCACGACCTCGCCGATCGAGGTCAGCCGCGTGCCCGTCGCCGCGGCGAGCCCGTCGGCGAGCCGTCGGAAGGCACCCGGCTCACAGGTCAACAGGAGCTCGTAGTCCTCACCTCCGCCCGTCGCCCAGGCGAGCGCGTCGCGGCCGAGCGCCGCCGCCACCGCGCGCGCGCCCTCGCCGACCGGCACCCGGTCGAGGGCGATCCGGGCGCCGACGCCGCTCTCCTCGGCGACGTGACCGAGGTCGGTGGCGAGCCCGTCGGAGAGGTCGATCATGGCGGTCACGCCGCCCGCCGAGCCGAGCCATTGCCCCTCGCGCACGCGCGGCCGGGGCCGCAGGTGCGCGGCCCTCACGTCGTCGCGGGCGGCCGGAGCAAGGCCCGCGGGCACCGCCGGAGACTCGAGGAGCGCGAGCCCGGCGGCCGAGCGGCCGAGCGCGCCGGTGACGGCGACGACGTCGCCTGCGCGCGCCGTGGAGCGGAGCAGGGGCGCGGCGACGGCCTCGCCGAGCAGCGTCACGTTGACGAGCCAGCCGGCCGGCGACGCCGCGGTGTCGCCCCCCACGACCGCGACACCATGCTCGCTGGCCAGCGCCAGGAGGCCGGAATAGAACTCCTCGGCGTCCTCGAGGCCGACGCCCGCCGGACACGCGAGGGCGATCAGCGCCCAGCGCGGCCGGCCGCCCATCGCCGCGATGTCGGACAGATTCACGGCGAGCGACTTCCAGCCGACGTCGCCGGGCGCGGCCCAGCGCCGGCGGAAGTGGACGTCCTCGATCATGAGGTCCGTCGTCGCAAGCAGGAGCCGTCCCGCGTCCGGCTCGAGTACGGCGCAGTCGTCGCCGATGCCCACTCGCACCCCCGGGCCGCCTGCCGGAGCTCGGCGAATGATCTCGATCAGCCGGCGCTCGGTGGCGCGGGGTGTCATGGCCCCGGGAGCGTCAGGAAGTTCTTGAGGAGCTGCTTGCCCTCGACGGTCAAGACCGACTCCGGGTGGAACTGCACCCCCTCGACGGGATAGCGCCGGTGGCGCAGGCCCATGATCTCGCCGTCCTCGGCCGTGGCCGTGATCTCGAGGTCGTCGGGCACGGTGTCGCGTAGCACCGCGAGGGAATGATAGCGCGTCGCGACGAACGGGTTCGAGAGCCCCGCGAACAGGCCGCGGCCGTCGTGGCGGATCGCCGAGGTCTTGCCGTGCATCTGTGTCTTCGCGCGCGCGACGGTGGCGCCGAACGCCTGCCCGATCGCCTGGTGGCCGAGGCAGACGCCGAGGATCGGCGTGGTAGGGCCGAGGCGCCGGATCACCTCGACGGAGATCCCCGCCTGGTCGGGGTTGCCGGGACCCGGCGAGACGACAACGCGCTCGGGTGCCCGCGCGAGGATGCCCGGGAGGTCGACGGCGTCGTTGCGCAGCACCTCGAGCCGGGCGCCGAGCTCGCCCAGGTACTGGACGAGGTTGTAGGTGAAGGAGTCGTAGTTGTCGATGACCAGGATCATCGCCCCGGGCTCCCCGCCGCGATCCGCAGCGCCAGCAGCATCCCCTGGGCCTTCGAGCGCGTCTCGAGCCACTCGGTCTTCGGGTCGGAGTCGGCGACAATCCCCGCGCCGACCTGCACCGAGGCCCGGGTGCCGTCGCAGACGACCGTGCGGATCGTGATGCACGAGTCGAGGTTGCCCGAGTACGAGACGTAGCCGACGGCGCCGCCGTAGGGCCCGCGCTGGGTGGGCTCGAGCTCGTCGATGATCTCCATCGCGCGGATCTTCGGCGCGCCGGTGAGCGTTCCGGCCGGAAAGCACGCCTGGAGCACGTCGAGCGCGTCCGTCCCCGCCCGACGCTGGCCCGTCACGTGGCTCACGAGGTGCATCACGTGGGAGTACCGCTCGATCGCCATGAACTCGGTCACCTTGACCGAGCCGAGCTCGGCCACGCGCCCGACGTCATTGCGCCCGAGATCCACGAGCATGACGTGCTCGGCGCGCTCCTTCGGGTCGTGGCGGAGCCGGTCCTCGATCTCGCGGTCCTGCGCCTCGGTTCCTCCGCGCGGGTGCGTGCCCGCGATGGGCCGGAGGTCGACCCGGTCACCCTCGAGTCTGACGAGCACCTCGGGCGAGGAGCCCACGAGCGCCGTCTTGCCGAGCCGGAGGAAGAACAGGTACGGCGACGGGTTGATTGTCCGGAGCGCCCGGTACACGGTGAACGGGTCTGCCGTCAGCCGGCAATCGAGCCGTCGCGACAGCACGACCTGATAGGCATCGCCGGCGGCGATGAACTCCTTCGCGCGGCGGACGGCGTCGGTGAAGTCCTGCTCGCCCATGGTCGAGGCGAAGCCCTCCTCGCCCTGGGCGAGCAGGGGGGCATGCGAGGGCAGCGTCAGCGGTGCCGGTGTGCGGGCGGGGCGCGCGAGCTTGGCGAGCGTCATGCCGATGCGCACGGCCGCGCGGTCGTAGGCGCGGTCGAGCGCCGCCGGGTCGAGCCGGTCGATCACCGCGTTCGCGATCACGAGCAGCCGGTGGCGCAGGTTGTCGAAGACGAGCAGCGTGTCGGTGAACAGGAACACGGCGTCGGGAAGTGCCTGGTCGTCCGCGGTCGTCCTTGGCAGCCGCTCCATGTGGTGGACCATGTCGTAGGCGAGATAGCCGACGGCGCCACCCTGGAACCGTGGCAGGCCCGGCACCGTCACCGGCTGGAACTGCCGCAGGAGCTCGCGCACCGCGTCGAGGGGGTTGCCGTCGGGCAGGCGCTCGGTCCGCGTCCCACGCCGCAGCGTGAGGTGGCCGTTCTTCGCCGTCAGGACCATCAACGGGTCGGCCCCCAGGAAGGAGTAGCGCGCCCAGACCTCGCCGCCCTCGACGGACTCGAGCAGGAACGCGTAGGGACCCGGCCTGAGCCTCAGGTAGGCCGAGAGCGGCGTGTCGAGGTCGGCCGGCAACTCGGCGAACACCGGGACGAGGTTCCCCCGCGGCGAGAGAGACGGGATGCCTATGCCGGAGGTACTGATGCGATCCCCGCCCGGGCTGCCTCAGGCGAGCGCGTCCAGCTTCTCTTTGATCTTGGCCCGGGGCACGGCCCCGATGACCTGGTCGGCGACCTTCCCCTGTTTGACGAACAGGACCGTCGGGATCGAGCGGATCCCGTAGCGGGCCGCGAGCCCGGGGTTCTCGTCCACGTTGACCTTCGCGAGCGTGACCTTGCCGCCGGAATCGCGCGCCAGCTCCTCGAGGACTGGCGAGATCGCGCGGCAGGGTCCGCACCACTCGGCCCAGAAGTCCACCATCATGAGGCCGTGCTGCCGATTGAGGGTCTCGTCGAAGCTCTGCTCGTTGAGGTGGACGGTTGCGGCGTCAGCCATGAGCGATCTCCTGGTTAAAAAGTCAACGTCGACGCTAACATGGCGCCGTCGTCGAAGCAAGGCCCCAGGGCCTGAGCCTGCGGATTATCTTGTCACTTTGACACCAGTTTGATAGAGTCTCTGACACCCATGGAGACGGCGAAGATCCTGGTGGTGGACGACGAGCCCTCGATCCTGCGCTTGCTGCAGGAGGCGCTCACACAGTGGGGTTATTCCGTGAAGTGCGCCTCGAGCGGCACCGAGGCGGTCGACGCGGTCCGGGGCGAGATGTTCGACGCTGTCATCACCGACATTCGCATGCCTGAGATGAGCGGTCTCGAGCTCCTCAAGGAAGTCAAGCGCCAGGACGAGTCCATCGAGATCGTCATGATGACGGGCTACCCGACGATCGCCTCGGCCGTCGAGGCCCTCAAGGAGGGAGCGTACGACTATCTCTCGAAGCCGCTGATCCTCGACGAGCTCCGCCACCTCATGGCGCGGATGATGGAGCGGCGCTTCCTCCGCGGCGAGGTGCACACGCTGCGCGAGCGCCTGGGCGAGGAGCTCACGGTCACGGAGCTCGTCGGCAACTCCGGACCGATGCAGCGCGTGAAGGAGATCATCGGCAAGGTGGCGGGGACCGGCTCGCCCGTGCTCATCGAGGGTGAGAGCGGCACGGGCAAAGAGCTCGTCGCCGCGGCGATCCACCGCCTGTCGCCGCGCGCCAAGGGACCCTTCATCCCCGTCAACTGCAGCGCGATCCCCTCGGACCTCCTCGAGTCCGAGTTCTTCGGCCACGTCCGCGGCGCGTTCTCGGGCGCGGTCTCCGATACGCTCGGGCTCTTCCGCGGCGCTAACGACGGGACCCTCTTCCTCGACGAGATCGCGGAGCTCTCGCCCGCCCTTCAGGTCAAGCTCCTGCGGGTCCTCCAGGAGATGCAGGTGCGGCCCGTGGGCTCGACCAAGGCGTACACGGTGGACGTTCGCGTGATCGCCGCCACGAACCGTGACCTCGACCGCGTGATCGCCGAGGAGAAGTTCCGCCAGGATCTCTATTACCGGCTGAACGTGGTCAGGATCAACCTGCCGCCGCTCCGGGCGCGGCGCGACGACGTCGTCGCGCTCGCCAACTACTTCATCCGCCGCTTCAACCGACGCTTCCGGCGCGATCTCCGGGGCATCACGCCCGACGCCCTCGCGGCGCTCCAGGCCTACGACTTCCCCGGCAACGTGCGCGAGCTCGAGAACCTCATGGAGCGCGCGTACGCGATGGGCGCGAAGGAGCAGATCACGCTCGCCGACCTCCCGAGCCTCGCGAGCGGGCACGTGGCCCCGGCGCCGATGAGCTCCGGGACGATCCCCCAGCTGGCCGAGGTGGAGAAGGATCTGATCCTCCGCGCGCTCGCGCACTACAAGGACGACAAGGAGGCAGCCGCGAACGCGCTCGGCATCTCGCGCCGCACCATCTACCGCCGCCTGAAAGAGTACGGGATGCTGTGAAGGTCCAGCGGGCGCTGGGCATCGTGCTGATGGTCCAGCTCCTCGCCTCGGTGGTCTTGGTGTTCCTCATGGCCGCGCGCAGTCCGATCGACGCCCATCCCGACGAGATGCTCCACCTGCTGGCCGGACGGTACTTCCAGACGCATTGGCTGCCTGCGCCCGTCGGGGCGCCGGAGACGGCCGCGTCTTACAGCCGATGGGGCTTTTCCTACCTGGACATGGGGGACGTCGTGTACTGGCTCCTCGGGAAGGCGGCGGCCGCCGGGGCGCTCTTCGGCGCGACGCCGGCAGTGGCGATGCGCTCGTTCCAGGTTGTCCTCTACGTGGTTCTCCTCGCGTGGTGCCTCGCACGGGCGCGGACGTTCAGCCCCGCGCTGGGCTTCCTCCTGCTGACGCCTCAGCTCTGGTACGTCTTCTCCTACATCAACGGCGACGCGCTCCCGTTCCTGCTCCTCACGGGCCTGATACTCGAACTGGGCTGGCCGGAGTCCGGTATCCGCGCCTTCTGGAGGAGCCGGGAGGCCGGGCCCACGGCGGGCGTGTTCGCGGTCGGCGCTCTGCTCGGACTCCTGCTCATCTCCAAGCTGAATTACCTGGTGAGTGTCGTCTTCCTGGGCATGATCCTCGTGTGGCTGCGAGGGGAGATCGCGCACTGGAAGCGGCTCACACTCCCGCTCGCGGTTGCCGCCGCGATCGCCGTCCCATGGTTGTGCTACCACGCCTGGGTCAACGACTTCCAGACCGGTGCGAAGGTGGCGGCGTACGCCGACCAGGTGGCGGAGCCGGAGCTGAAGCCGTCGGCGTTTGCGAGCCCCCAGTCCTTTCCCTTCATCATGCTCCGGGCCAAGGGCGTGCCGCTGTCCGCCCTCATCATGTCGATGGACTGGGCGGGTCTGTCCTTCCGGAGCTTCTCGGGCCTCTACGGCTGGATGAGGATCGTGGCCAGCCCCTGGGTCTACTATGTCTTCGGCTCGCTCGACGCCGCGCTGCTCGCCATCCTCGTCCTGCCGGTCGCCCTGCGCGGCGCTCCGAGTGCGCGACTGCTGTTCCTCGGTGCCCTGGTCTGCGCCGCGCTCGTGGTGGCCCAGTCACTCTACCGGTCCTGGACCGTCAATTTTCAGGGTCAAGGTCGGTACCTGTTTCCGATATTGCCGATGCTCTTCTTCTACTGGCGGCAGGTCGAGGAGCGCGCGCTTCGCACCCCAGCCCTTCTGGTAACCGCGCTGCTCGGGACGCTCTCGCTCCTGTCCTTCGCGTTGATCGGCCTGGCCAAGCTCGCCTGAGCGCCCGCTCGGCGAGGTCTAAAGCGACACAGGTGTTGTCGAACTGACACTGCCGACGCCCGCTCGCGTTTCGGGACTTCCGACGTTTCAGGTACTTACGATTGGCATTTCTCCTGCTTTCCGGATTCTCATGATCGGGATTCTGCCCGTCGAGACTGGGGTGAGGACCCTTCAGGTCGGCGTGGGGTTCGCTTCCCACCCGGACACCCTCTGGGCCGCCGTGCGTGCGACGGCGATGGCGCGCACGGGCCTCAACGGCGCGACCCCGGAGCTCGTCCTGCTGGTGACGGCGGGAGTGCCGAGCCAGGACGTCGTGCCCGTGATCAGGAGCGTCCTTGGTCCCGTCGGCATCGCCGGCGGCGCCACCTCTGCGATCATCACCCACAGCGGCGTCGTGGCCAGCGGCGCCCTCGTCGTGTGCCTGGCGAACGGCGAGGGCGCCGTGAGCGGCACGGCCGCGGCCGCGGGGCATGACCTTGGGGAGGCCGCGCAGGGCGCCGCCAGACTCATTCTCGCGGGCTGGCCCTTCAGGATGCGCTACCCCCGCGGCCTCGGCTTCGCGTTCGCCAAGCCCGGCTACGGCCCGCCGGCCGAAGGGTTCCTGCCGTCGTGGCGGCTCCTCATGGGGCCGAAGATGCGGACGGTGTGCAGCGTGCTCTCGGCGCCGGCCGTCTACGGCTCCTCGCCCGCGGACCCGGTCGTGAGCGCGGGCTGCCTCGAGGCCCCCTACTCGACGGGTCTCGGGTGGGCCGAGGGCTTTGAGCCCAGCGCCCCGCCTGAGCCCGACGCGCTCGTCCAGGGCGCGGTGGACGCGACGCTGACCGCGGTCAAGCGGCTCGAGGGTGACGCGGCGCGGCTGGTGCTCGTCATCGAGAGCGCGGCGCGGCACCGCGCGCTCGGCTCGGCCGCGACGGACCAGTGGGAGGCCATCCGTGGCTCGATCGGCGGGCGCACCCCGTGCGTCGGCTGGCTCTGCGACCAGGTTGCGGCGTACGGGCGTGGCGTCCGCCCGCTCGACGCGCACGGCCCCCTCGTCGTCGTCGCCCTCGGCGACGCTCCCAACCGCTGAGCGCGCGTCGCCTCCGCCGGGGACGTCCCTGTCCCCTGAGCCAACATTGCGATTCTGCTCGCGCCTCTCGCATAATGCGCGTATGAAGCTCCGCGTCGCGCTCGTCCGTGGTCCGATCGTCTCGACGGCCCGCTCGCTCAACAACGAGGCCACGCCCTGCCTCGGCCTTGCCTACGTGTCCGCCTACGCGCGGGCGCACGGGTACGCGCCGACGATCGTCGACGCCATCGGCGAGGGCCTCAACCGCTACTGGCCGCTCGCCGCGCATCCCGGCTACGTCTGTCAGGGGTTGACAGTCGAGGAAATGCTGGAGCGGATGCCGCGCGACCCCGACGTCATCGGCTTCTCCGCGATGTTCTCGGGCGAGTGGCCGGTACAGCGGGAGCTGATGACCGCGATGCGCCGGGCGTTTCCGAAGGCGGTCCTGGTGGCCGGAGGCGAGCACATCACCGCACTGCCCGAGTACAGCCTGCGCGACTGTCCGGCGCTCGACGTGTGCGTGAGGGGCGAGGGAGAGCACACCTTCTACGAGCTGCTGGAGCATCTGGGCGAGGGGCGCGATCTGAGCGCCGTGAACGGCGTCGCGTACCTGGACGACGACGGCCAGTTCCGGGCGAACGAGCACATGCCGCGGATCCGGGAGCTTGACCGGATCCCGTGGCCCGACTGGCCGGAGGGGTACCTCGAGAAGTTCTGGGCGGCGGGCAAATCGTACGGGGTCGCATCCGCGCGCGACATGCCGCTGCTCGTCTCGCGGGGCTGTCCGTACCAGTGCACGTTCTGCTCGAGCCCGCAGATGTGGACCACGCTCTACCGGTTGCGCGACGCCGACGACGTGATCGCCGAGATCGAGCACTACCGGACGCGGTACGCGATCACGAGCCTGCAGCTCTACGACCTCACGGCGATCACGAAGAAGAGCTGGACGGTCGAGTTCACGACCAAGCTGCTGGCCCGCGGGATCGACCTGAAGTGGTCGCTCCCGTCCGGGACGCGCAGCGAGGCGCTCGACCACGAGACGCTCAGCCTGCTCAGACGCACGGGCTGCACCTACCTCGTGTTCGCGCCCGAGAGCGGGTCCCCGAGCACGCTCCGGCGGATCAAGAAGAAGATCCAGCTTCCGCGCATCACCGCCTCGATCCTCGAGGCCAAGCGGCAGGGGATCGTCGTGCGCACGAATCTCATCATCGGGTTCCCACACGAGACTCGCCGGGAGGTCTTTCAGACCATCCGCTACGGGCTGATGCTCGCCGCCCGCGGCGTGGACGAGGTGAGCATCAACATCTTTTCGCCGTACCCGGGCTCGGAGCTCTATCGCGAGCTCGCCGCGGCCGGCGAGATCGAGCTCGGCGATCGGTACTTTCTCCAGCTCACCTCGCTGAACAGCGACTACACGCGCACCAACCCCCTGACGCTCAACCCCGTCATGGGGCCGCGGGAGCTCGCGCTCTACCGGATCTCGTTCATGGTGCTCAACTACCTGGTCGGCTACGTGCTGTATCCGCGACGGATCTGGCGAACGCTCCGGAACGTCTTCATGTCCGGGCACTCCGCCGCGACCGTGTTCGAGCATCGCCTCAAGGACGCGCTGGGACGGAAGGTTCGAGCGACGGGATAGGTCGTCGTCGCCGCGCCCCGTCCGGTACAATACGCGCGGAGACGATGTCGCGCCTCGCCGTCTTCGGCCGAAAGCACCCCGACCTCGTCGCCTGCCTCCTGCTCCTGATCCTGCCGTTCCTCGTGCTCGGGCGCGCGCTGCTGCCCGGCAAGGTCCTCTCGGCGGCCGACAGCCTCGTCATCTATGCCCCGTGGACCGCACTCGCGCTCGGCGCAGTGCCCGAGAACCCGCTCCTACTGGACATTACCTTCCTGTTCCATCCCGCGGTCCTCTACGGCGCCGAGGAGATCCGCGCGGGACGCTTCCCGCTGTGGAACCCCCACGTCTTCGGCGGGGCCCCGTTCTTCGCCAACCCGCAGACTGCGCTCCTCTTTCCGCTGACCGCGCTCGCCTACATCTTGCCGCCGGCGCTCGCCCTGACGCTCATGTCGGTGCTCAAGCTCTCGGCGGCGGGCGTCGGGATGTACTGGTTCCTCCGTCGTCTCGATGTCGCGCGGCGCGCGGCGCTCGTCGGTGCGGTCGCGTTCGAGTTCAACGCGCTGCTCGTGACGTGGCTCCAGTGGTCGAACACGAGCCCCGTGGTGCTCCTGCCTCTCCTGTTCGGGGTGACCGAGCTCCTGCACGCGCGCCCCGGCGTCCGACCCGTCGGCGCCCTGGCGCTCACCGTAGGGCTCGCGGTGTTCGCCGGCTACCCGCAGCGGGTCGTGTACGGGCTTCCGGTCCTGGCGATCTGGGCGCTCTACCGCTGCCGCTCCGCCGCGCAGCCTCTGGGCTTCCTGGCGTGTTGGGTGGCGGGCGCGGCGCTCGGTCTCCTGCTCTCGGGCGTCCAGCTTCTGCCGTTCGTCGAGTACGCGCGCGCGAGCGCCGTGTTCGCGTACCGCGAGGAGTGGATGCCGAGCTTCCCGCTGCCGTTGCGCGCGGCGATCACGCTGCTGATGCCGTACTTCTACGGGAGTCCGCTGAGCCGTGACTTTTGGGGGCCCGCAAACTTCAACGAGATCGCGCTCTCGGTCGGTGTCGTGCCGTGGCTCGCCCTGCCGCTGGCGCTCGTGGCCGCGTGGTCGAGGCCGGGGACGAAGTACTTCGCGGGCCTCGCGGTGGGCTCGGCCGCTCTGGTCTACGGCGCGCCGCTCGTCGGCGATGCGCTCGCGCGCCTGCCGCTCTTCTCCACGACACTCATCGTGCGCACGGCCGACCTGTTCGTGTTCGCGCTCCCGGTCCTCGGCGCGCTCGGCCTCGCCGCGGTCCGCACGGCCCTGCCGGCGGCGAGGCGGTTGCTGCCGGCCGCCGTGCGCGCCACCTTCGCGCTTCTGAGCCTTGGCGCGTTCGGGTTCACGTGGAGCCACTGGACGCTCGCCGAGCGCGCGGCGATGCGGGTGCCGCTCTGGGCGCAGTACGCCTGGTTTCTTCTCCTGCTGACGCTCGCCGCCGTCCTCACGCTGCGTCTGCTCCGGGCCGCCGGCGCGGCGCCCGGCCTCTGGGTGGCCCTCGCGGCGATCGAGCTCGCCAGCCTCCTGCCCGTCGCCGCGACCTACAACCCCGTGACCGACACGCGGCTCTTCTATCCGCGGCCACCGGTCGTTGCGCACCTCCGCGAGCGCACGGCCCGCGACCACGGGCGCATCCTCTTCGACTCCGGGCTGGGCGCGGCCAACTTCGGGACGATCTTCAGGCTCGACGAGTTCGGCGGCTACGACGGCATGACACCCCGGCGCGTCGAGCAGCTCGCCGATCCCATCGGGTCGCTCGACTCCGCGGCCAGCGGCGCGTTCCGCGTGACGGTGCCCGTCGCGTCGCCCGTGTTCGACCTGCTCGGGATCCGCTATGTGATGCTGACGCCCGGCTCGCCGAGCCCGGCCCCCCACCTGGTCCTCGAATACCAGGGGCCCGACGCCGTCGTCTACCGGAACGACCGCGCGCTGCCGCGCACGTTCCTGGTTTCGAGGACGCGGACGTGCCTTGATGACGCCGCGACGCTGCGGCTCCTCCACGGGGGCGCGCTCGACGTGCGGCGGGAGGTGATCATCGCGGGATGCGACGGCGTGCCGCCGGCGGGCGGGCCCGCCGAGGCCGGCAGCGCGGAGATCACGAGCGACGTGCCGAACCGCGTGGTGATCGACGCCACGACCAGGGCCGCCGCCTACCTCGTCCTCGCCGACGCATGGTTTCCAGGCTGGCAGGTGCGGGTCGACGGTGCCGAGCAGCCTCTGTGGCGCGCCGACCACGCGCTGCGAGCGGTCTGGCTGCCGCCCGGGCGCCACCAGGTCGAGTTCCGTTACGCGCCGGCGTCGTTCCGCGTGGGCCTGCTCGTCAGCGCGCTCACCGCGCTCGTCGTCGCGGGTCTTCTCTGGGCGCCGGGGCGCCGGGCCACCTCGGGCGCGGCGCTCGCTCTCGCCCTCGCCGTGTGGCCAAGCGCCGCCGACGCCAAGCTCCCTGCCGCGCCCTTCGCGATCGAGGTGGCGCCGACCGAGGTGTCGGAGGGCGGGAGCCTCACGCTCCGAGTGAATCGAGGCGACGCGAGCTCGGAACCCGACGGGGACGCCGTTGACGTGTATGTCTCGGCCGTGCGCGACGGCGCCAGGGGCTGGCTCTTCCTCTCGCCGGCGGGCGCCTTCCAGGGCACGCCGGCCGCATATGTCCGCGCAGTCCCCGGCCGGCCCTTCGGCGGCCTCCTCGTCACCCTGCAAGGTGTCGGACCTGGAGGCTGGTACCGCTTCCGCGTGCAGTTCATCCGCGCCTCGGCCGAGCAGCCGACGCGCAAGCACTACGTCTACCCACCGCTCCTCGCGACGGTGCGCGTCGAGCCGCGGGGCGACGGCGGTTCGGGGGCGGCAACGGCGCTGGGCGCGCTCGGCCTCCTCACGCTCGTTGCGCTGGTCCTGACGTGGCTGATCCCCGCGTGGCCGGCGTCGGACGCTCCCGGCGGCTGAGCACGCTCAGACCGGGTGGTATCGCTGCGCCCAGAGCTGGAAGGCGAGTAGCGTGTAGAGCTTCTTCCGGTGGTCGTGCCGGCCGGCGTCGTGCTCGGCCAGCAGCCGCTCGATCCCCTCGGGCCTGAAGAGGCCGTCGCGCCGGATCACGTCGGGCGCGCACGCGTCGCGCAGGACCTGGCGCAGCTCGCCCCTGAACCACCGCCCGAGCGGCACGCCGAACCCCTTCTTCGGACGTCCGAGGACCTCCTTTGGCAGGACGTCCCGCACCGCGCGCTTGAGCGCGTACTTCGTCGTGAAGCCCCGGAGCTTGAGGCGCATCGGGAGGCTCGCGGCGAGCTCGACGACGCGCCGGTCGAGGAGTGGCACCCGTACCTCGAGCGAGCAGGCCATGCTCGCGCGGTCCACCTTCGTGAGCACGCCCTCGCCGAGATAGCCCTTGAGGTCGAGGTAGAGCATGCGCTCGAGGCCCTCGGCGGAGGTGGCGTGGGCGAGGATCTCGTGGAAGGCGTCGTAGGACGGCGGCGCCGGAAGCCGCGCGAGCGTGTCGGTCGTGAAGAGCTCGCGCTGCTCGGCCGGCGTGAAGGAGCCGAGCCACAGCGCGTGACGCTCCACCGGCGGGTGCTCCAGGCCGGCGACGAAACGCCGGAGCCTGAAGTCGAGGCTCAGGTCGTCGAGCGACACCGGCAGCCGCTCGACCGCGGGGCCCACCACGCCCCGGCGGAGCCACCGGGGCAGGTGCCCGAAGACGCCCGCGAGGCGGTGGGCCTGGTAGGTCGGGTAGCCCGCGAAGAGCTCGTCCCCGCCGTCGCCCGAGAGCGCCACCGTCACGGACCTCCGGGTGAAGTGGGAGAGCAGGTAGGTCGGCAGCAGCGAGGCGTCGCCGAGCGGCTCGTCGAGCAGATCCGGCAGCCGGCCGACCAGGTCGACGGCCGCCCGTGGGCTCAGGATCTCCTCGTGGTGATCCGTGTCGAGGGCGCGCGCCACGCGCCGCGCATGGGCGGACTCGTCGAAGGACGGGTCCTCGAAGCCGATCGAAAAGGTCTTGAGCCGGCCCGAGGCGTGGCGGGCAGCGAACGCCGCCACCGTGCTCGAGTCGATCCCACCCGACAGGAAGACGCCGAGCGGCACGTCGCTCACGAGGTGCTCTCGGACCGACGCGTCGAGCGTCGCGCGCAGCGCTGCGACCGCCTCGGCCTCACCGACGGGCCCGGGGCGGCCGAACTGGACGTCCCAGTACGGCTCGACCTTCAGGCGCCCGTCGGTGTAACTGAGCCAGTGGCCGGCGGGCAGCTTCCGCACCGAGCGCAGGATCGCGTGCGGCGCGGGCACGTACTCGTGCGCCAGGTAGCGCGAGAGGGCGGTGAGGTCGAGGCGCCGGTCGACCTCGGGGTGCTCGACCAGGGCCCGGAGCTCGGACGCGAAGACGAGCTGGTCGGGCAGGACCGCGTAGTAGAGGGGCTTGATCCCGAGGCGGTCGCGGGCCAGGACGAGCGTGCGCGCGGGCTCGTCCCAGGCGGCGAAGGCGAACATGCCCTCGAGGTCCGCGATGGACTCGACGCCACGGCCCTCGAGGCCGTGGACGATGACCTCGGTGTCCGAGCGCGTCGCGAAGGCGTGCCCGCGGGCGGCGAGGACCCGGGTGAGCTCGCGGTAGTTGTAGATCTCGCCGTTGAAGACGACCCAGACCCGGCGGTCCTCGCCCGTCATCGGCTGGTGGCCGGTCGCGAGGTCGATGATCTTGAGCCGGCGCATCGCGAGCCCCGCGGGCCCGTTCACGAAGAAGCCCTCGTCGTCGGGCCCGCGGTGGGCGAGCCGGTCGTTCATGCGCCGCAGGACGGCGGGGTCCGGGCGCCGGTCGGCGCGCGCGAAGACGTTCCCGACGATCCCGCACACGGACGCTACGGCTCCTCGTCCGGGCCCGCCGTCTCGCGCACGTAATAGGTCGGCTTCCGCTGCGTATCGTAGAACCCGCGGATCACGATCTCGGCGAGGAAACCGATGAAGAGTGAGAGCGTGCCGGTGATCAGGAGCAACATCATGACGAAGACGAGCGGCGTCGCCTCGTAGTGCCGGAGCACCAGGACCCGGTAGGCCACGACGTCGAACGCCAGGAACCCGAGCGCCAGGTTCGCCAGGCCGAACCCGCCGAAGACGTAGTTGGGCCGCGTCGAGAACCCGCTGATGAACTTGAGCGTGATGAGGTCCACGAGGACCTTGTAGGTCCGGGTGAGCCCGTATTTGGATGTGCCCCGCGTGCGCGGGTGGTGCCTGACCTCGAGCTCGCAGACGCGGCCGCCGACCCACGCCGCCAGGACGGGCAGGAAGCGGTGCATCTCACCGTAGAGGCTCACGTCCTGGATGACCTCGCGCCGGTACGCCTTGAGCGTGCAGCCGAAGTCGTGCAGGGGCACGCCGCTGAGCTTGCGGATCAGATAGTTCGCGACGTGCGAGGGCAGGAGACGCGTCAGCCACGGGTCGCTCCGGTGCCGCCGCCAGCCCGACACCACGTCGTAGCTGTCGCCGAGCGCGGCAACGAGCCGCGGGATGTCGCGGGGATCGTTCTGGAGGTCCGCGTCGAGCGTCACCACGATCGGGTGCCGCGAGTGGACGAAACCGGCGGTGAGCGCCGGCGTCTGGCCGAAGTTCCGGCGGAGCCTCACCAGGCGCGCGTGGGCGTCCTTCGCGGCGAGGCGCTTCAGCACGTCCCACGAGCCGTCGGTGCTCCCGTCGTCCACGTAGACGACCTCGTACGGGCGCCCCAGGGGCTCCAGCGCCTCCGTCAGGCGGGCATGCAGCGGTTCGAGGTTGTCCCGCTCGTTGAGGACCGGCAGGACGACGGAGAGCCCCTCGAGGCCGCCCATGCTCAGTCCACCGCCTCGCAGCGCAGGACGTAGCGGATCGGGAGCCAGCGAAACGGGACGCCCTCGACGCGGGTCACCCTGAAGCCTGGCGGGATCAGCGCCCGGAAGCTCGCGAGGTCGAAGCTGTGCAGGTGCCACTCGTCGTCCATCCGCTCGGGCATGGTGTAGTCGCCCGTCCGGGCCCGCATGAGGAGGCGATAGAGGCCGCTCCGTCGGAGCGCCGCCTTGAGGGCGTTGATCAGGCGCTCGTTCGGGACCGACACCACCACGACGCCGCGCGGCCCGACGATACGCCGCATCTCGGCGAGGGCGCGCGCGGGCGAGGGGACGTGCTCGAGGACCTCGGAGCAATAGACCCGGTCCCACGCGGACGCGCGGAACGGGAGCTGCTCGGCGTCGCCCTGGACCAGGACGTCGCGACCGCCGAGGCGGCGCGCCGCCTTCGCGAGGAGCGACTCCGCGAGGTCGAGTCCGAAGCCGCGGCCCGTCGGGAGCGCGGCGAGCAGATGGCCCGCGCCGCAGCCGACCTCGAGCACCCGGTCGGCGGGCTCCGGCGCCAGCAGGGCGAAGATGCGGCGAATGCGCTTCCGCTCGACGTAGCGGACCAGGAGGCTCGGGTGACTGTGGAACTGCTCGACGTCGTACTTCTCGACCATTGCGTCGTTCCACGCCTTGAACTCGCGCCGGTCACGGAACGTGAGCTGCGTCAACGGAGGCCCACCGGGAGCTTGTAGATCTCGGTGTCCCCGAGCGTGGCGACCCGCACGTAGCCGTTGCGCACGACCTGCTCCTTCAGCCACGGCGCTTCCGCCGCCCACATGTCGAGCAGATTGCCGAGGACGACCACGTCGACCGCGTGGCGCTCGAGTGCCTTCAGCAGCTCGGCGTAGGACATGAAGTTGAACTTCCCGACCTCCCGCTGCGTCATGAAGGGGGCGAAGTGGATCGTGAAGTGGTTCTCCATCTTCGGGAGGATGCGTGCCCGGGTCTCGACGAAGTACCCCGGCCAGAACCCGATGACGGCAGGACGCTCCGGCGTGATCTCACGGTCGATCGCCTGCCCGACGGCCCGGACCGTCGAGATCTTCCAGTTCTTGTAGCTGCCCTCGTAGTAGAAGAGATCACGGCCGCTGACCGTGTAGCGGTAGAAGTCGAGCGGCGAGAGGAGGACGTACACCGCGAGGGTCACTGAGCCGAGCTGCCTGAGCCCGCGCGGCGCGCCCTCGGCGGCGATCCTGGCGACGAAGACCACGGCGTCGACGATCACGAACGGGACCGTCATCGAGAAGTACTGGGTGTAGGTCGGGGTGGGGATCAGGCCCACGAGCGCCAGCGTGACGAAGATCATCGCGGAGAGGGGCAGGCGCCGGCGCGCCGCCACGCACGCGACCCACGACGCCAGGCTCAGGAGGAAGAGGAGCGCGAACTGGAGGCTCGCCACGCCGTCGGCGCTGTTGATTCCGAGCACGTGGAGCGCGACGTAGATCTTCTGCTGGACGAATCCGAAGAACCCCCACGGCGACCGGGTCGCGTGGCTCCCGATGATGTTGAAGACGAAGGTCTCGGGATCGATGAGGTAGAAGAACTGGTTGGGCAGCAGCGCCAGCGTCAGGCCGACGGCGAAGCGGGCGGCCTCCATCATGCGCTTCCTGAAGTCGTGGCGCTCATCGAGGTAGAGCTGGACGAGGAACACGGGCACGACGAAGACGACGTAGAGCCGGATGTCGATCGAGAGCCCGAGCAGACAGCCGCTGTAGAACCAGCGGTTCGGCGAGGCGCTCAGCGAGAGCACCGCGTACGCGCCGAAGAGCATCAGCGTGCCGAAGGGGAAGGTCTTGACGAGCGGCAGCCAGCCGAACTCGAGGCTCGTGAAGGTGAACACGACGACCGCGAGGACGCCCCAGGCCCGGCGCCCCGTGAGGTACCGGACCTGCCGATAGAGGACGAGGCCGAGCGCGACGGCGGCCAACGCCGACAGGAGCCGCGCGCCGTACCAGGAGTAGCCGACGACGAACTTCATCCAGGCGCCGTAGATGTACGGCGTCAGGAACATCTGCGGCCAGTAGAGGTCGTGGAAGAGCATCTGGCCTTCCATGACGAGGCGCGCGTCGAGGAGGTAGGTGCCCTCGTCACCGTCGATGAGGCGGAACTGCGACATCGGCACGAAGACTACGGCCATCAGAAGGATGAGGACCACGCAGATAACCCTCGGGCCAGCCTGGTCGATTCGCGCGATCACCGTGACGACACCTCCACGATTATAGCGGTGGCGCCCTTCGATGCTGCCATGTCCGGGACGACAACCGTTGTGCAAGCGATACGCCAGGCCCACCCTGGAAGGGACGCGCGGCAAGTGCCCGTGACCTAAGGGGCCGCCGCTCAGGGGCGGGGGCCCGAACACGCCCTCGAGCCAGAGTTGCACCCATCGGTTACATTCCTTGTCAGCGGCCCTCGGGCGCGCCGAGATAGGACGCGACGAACGTGCCTTCGGGCCGCGCGCCAGTGAACCGGGCGAGCGCGAAAGGCAGGGCGCTCACCGGGGGGGTCCCGCGCGTGATGAGGGCCGCCATCATTTCCCCCACGGCGGGAGCGAGCTTGAACCCATGGCCGCTCATGCCGGCCGCGATCCAGAAGCCGCGCACGGGCGACTCGTCGAGGATCGGCATCCAGTCCGGCGTGATGTCGAAGGCTCCGGCGTAGCCCTGGCGGTAGCGCGCCTCGGCGAGGCGCGGGAGCGCCCGCCCGGTCCGCTCGAGCACCGGCGTCGCCTCGTCGAGCCCGGTGTCGCGGCCGAGGAGCTCGGGGTCCATCGGATGCTCGGTCTCGTCGTCCGTCAGCGAGCCCGTGAGCGTGAGGTTGCCGGTCTCGGGGCGCACGTAGGCGCCGCCGGCCAGGTCGAGATAGACGGGGTGCGGCCCGCCGAAGGCGGCGTCGCGCTCCACGATGAAGACCGGATGGCGGCCGACGACGATCGGGAGCTCCACGCCCGCCAGGCGCGCCACCGGCCCTGCCCAGAGGCCGGCGCAGTTCACGACGATGGGCGCGTCGATCGACTCGCCGCCGGCGGTCGTGACGCCCGTCACGCGGTCGCCGCGCCGGTGGATCGCCACGACCTCGACGCCCTGCTCGATCGTGGCGCCGTGGCGCCGCGCGCCGTCGGCGAACGCGTGCGTGACCGCCGTCGGATCGCCGTAGCCCGATTCCGGCTCGTGGAGGACGGCACCGAGCCCGGAGGCGTCGATCCGCGGCTCCACACGGAGGAGCTCGGCGGGCTCGAGGAGCTCGGCCCGGATGCCGAGTGCGCGCTGGACGGCCAGCGTTGCCTCCAGGGCCGGGCGCATCGCCCGTGAGACGCCGATGAGCGCGCCGCAGGCGACGTAGCCCGCGTCGCCGCCGACGGCGTCGGCGAAGCGCTGGAACACCCGGAGCGAGCGCAAGACCATCGCGCTCGTCTCGGGCGTCGGGTAAAGCTGCCGGATGATGCCGACCGAGCGGCCCGTCCCGCCGGCGGCGAGGAACCGGCGCTCGAGCACGCGGACGTCGCGCACGCCGAGCGACGTCAGGTGGAAGGCGATGGAGGCGCCGGTGACGCCACCGCCGATGACGATGACGTCGGCGGCGCGCCTCACGCTCGCGTCGGTCCGGCGAGCCGGGCGGCCTCGCCCTCCGTGAGCAAGCGCGTGACCTCGCCGCGCGCCGCCGTCACGCGCGTCTTGGGCACCCCGCCCGGCGAGACGCCGAGTTGCACGATCCGACCCGTCACAGGCTCACCTCCAGGCCGATGGAGCGCTCCCGCGCCCGATTGTACGCGAGCCGGGCGGCGGCGAGGTCCTCCAGGGCCCAGCCGACGGACTTGAAGAGCGTGATCTCCTCGGCCCTCGTGCGCCCCACGCGGATCCCGCCGACCAGCTCGGCCAGCTCGGCGACGACATGCTCGCGCCCGATCGCGCCCTCGCCGAGCGGGATCAGGAGGTCACCGGCCTCCTCCCAGGCGCCCGCGTACGTGTCCACGGCCACGCGCGCCCGGCGCACGGCCTCGGAGTCGACCTCGCGCGCGTCGCGCCGGAACGCGCCGACGGCGTCCACGTGGACACCGGGGCGGAGGTCGACGCCCGCCACCACCGGTGCCGTCGCCGTCGTCGCGCACGTGATGACGTCCGCGGCGGCGACGGCGCTCCGCGCGTCGGGCGCGACCTCGACGGGGATGCCGAGCTCCCGCTCGAGCTCGGCGCAGAACGCGCGCGCGCGCCCGGGGTCGCGGCCGACGACACTCACGCGCTCGAGCGGCAGGACCGCCGCCAGGCAGCGCAGCTGGAACCCGGCCTGCACGCCGGCGCCGAAGCACGTGAGCCGGCGCGCGTCCGGCCGCGCCAGGTGACGGGCGGCGAGGGCCGAGGCGGCGCCGGTCCTGATCCCGGTGAGGAAGGTGCCCTCGAGCAGTGCCAGCGGCCGGCCCGAGGCGCCGTCCAGCAGGACGTAGGTCGCGTAGATCGTCGGCTGGCCCTGCGCGCGATTGCCGCCGTAGTAGGTGAGGAGCTTCGTGCCGACCGTGAGGGCGTCAGGGTCCGCGAGCGCCGCTGGCATCAGGATGAGCAGACCGTCGGCGCTGACGGGGTGGACGGCGCGCGGCGGCACGCGCGTGCGGCCGGCCGCGTGGGCGCGGATCGCGGCGGCGAGGGCGTCCACGAGGTCAAGCGGCGTCAGGGACGCCCGCAGGTCGTCGCGCGAGAGGACCAGCACCGCCCGGGACGGCGCGCTCAGGCGCCCGCGCGCCGGATCATCCGCTGCACCCGCGCCTCGAGGACGAGCTCGCCGCGCTGGTTCAGGACGCGGTGCCGGTAGGTGACGACGCCGCGGTCGGGCTTCTTCGTCTCGCGCTTGTCGGCGACCTCGACCTCGACCGTCAGCGTGTCGCCCTCGAGCACGGGCGCGACCACGCGGATCTCGCCGCCGAGCCACGCCATGCCCGTGCCGTGGATGAGACCCGTCTGCATGATGAGACCCTCCGCGAGGGCGAAGGTGAGGGCGCCCGGCGCGGCGCGGCGCTTGAAGACCGACTCGCGCGCCACGTACTCCATGTCCATGAAGAGGGGCTCGGTGAAGCCGCAGAGGTTCACGAAGTTGACGATGTCGGTTTCGGACACGGTGCGGCCGAGCGTCCGGTGCGTGGCGCCGATCTCGTGCTGCTCGAAGGTGAGTCCGCTCGTTCTCATCGTTCCCCCGTGGCGCCGGCGTGCGCGGCGCGCCGTCGCTCGAAGATCGCCAGCCAGGCGTCGGCCCTCGGAGTGTACGTCGCGGCCTCCGGGCCCCAGAGGTATCGCGTCTGACCGAGCGAGAGGATCTCGACGACGCCAACCCGATCGTACCGTTTCTGGTACCCGTCGAACCAGTGGAAGATCGTCGTGTCGGACCGGGGCGTGACCTGCCACGATGACAGGATCTTCACGAAGACGATGAACCGGGGCTCGAGGACCTCGATCTCGTGGATCATCTGGCGCTGCATCTCCGCGGCATACGGTTGCGGCTCCATCAGGGGGTACGTGTAGATATACCCGGTGGCCGCCCGGCGCCGCGCGTAGAAATAGATCTGCGGCTCCGAGCCGACCACGGCGATCCGCTCGTCCGGCGACGTGCGCTCCCGGATGTACCGCGCGATCTCGACGGACTCGGGGAACGGGTTCGTGCCGTAGAGGGCCCGCAGCACCTGGTGCGGCGTTCCGGTGAAGAGGAAGGCCCGCTCGAGGTACACGAGGTGGAGGAGCGGGACGGCGGCCAGGGCGATCGGGACCCCGTACCGCAGGGCCGGCGCGCGGACCGGTCCGAGACGCCGCGCGACGGCGTCGACCGCGACACCCGCGAGGATCCCGAGGACGGGGAGCAAGAGGATGAAGTACTGATGCCGGAAGTAGAGCCCCGCGGACGTCGCGAGGAGCGAGGCGCCGAGGAGGAGGAGGACGACGAGACGCCTCGCGCGCGTCTCGCGATCCCAGAGGAGCGCCGAGAGCCCGAGACCCGCGAGCGCCACGGCGAGATACGACGTCGGCAGGATCCAGCGGAGCGCCCACCCGAGGTTGAGCACGCCGTCCCTGGGCGACGTGGCGGTCGCGTACGCGGACGCGTAGGTGACGGTCCAGAACCAGAAGTTGTCGAACGTGCCCACGACGCGCATGAGCACGCAGAGCGCCGCGAACGGCGCCAGCGCGCCGGCGGCGAGCGCCGCGGCGGCGATGAGCCGACGACGCGCGTCGTCGCGCAGGGCGAGCAGGACGTACAGGAGGGCGAACAGCGCGAAGGCGCCGCCGCTCTGCTTCATGAGAAAGGCCGCGCCGAAGAGCACGCCGCTGCCGAGGAACCTCGGCAGGCGGCGCCGGTCGAGCGCGTGCAGGAGGACGAGCACGCCGAGCAGGACGGGCGGCAGGACGAAGTGCTCGGCATAGGCGGAGGTGAAGTACAGCCGCGGGCTCAGCGAGAGCGCGGCGAAGGTCGCGGCGGCGACGACAGCGACGCGTGCCGCGAATAGCCGGACGGCGACGAGGAACAGGAGCACGGTCGTGAGGGCGTCGGCGACGAGCAGCCCGAGGTGGATGCCCGTGGGAGTCTGGCCCAGGAGGGCGAGCATCAGGGCGTACACGGCGTAGATCCCGGGCATCTTGAAGTTGTACGCCTGCGCGTACGGCGGGACGCCCCCGAGCAGGAGCTGGGCGAAGTAGGCGTACTCGCCTTCGTCGCGATCGAGTGGGACATCGAGCAGCCTGAGGCGGATCGCCGCGGTGACGAGAACGACGACCGCCAGGAGGCAGAGGGCCCAGGCGGGACGCGGTGGCCCAGTCATCCGGCCTTTCGCTCGAACACTGCCAGCCAGACGAGGGACCGGGGGACGTAGCCGGCGGCGTCCCCGCCCCACACATAGGTCGTGCCGTGGTCCGTGATGTCGACGAAGCCGACGCGATCGAAATCGCGCTGATAGCCCTCCCACCACTGGAACAACGTCCTGTCCGAGCCCGGGCGCACGCCCCAAGACACCGAGGCGTTGACGAGTACGACGAACCGCGGACGTGCCCGCTCGATGTCCTCGATCATCTGGCGCTGCATGCGCGAGGCGTACGGATTGTTCTCCTCCATCAGCGCGTAGGTGTAGACGAAGCCGGTCGCGGCGGGTCGGTGGGCGTAAAAGTAGATCTGGGGCTCGGAGCCGATGACCGCGAGCTTCTCACCGTCGCCCGTTCGCGCCTTAATGTATCGCGCGACCTCGATCGACTCGGGGAAGGGGTTCAGAGCGTACAGGACGCGAGCCAGCCGCTCCGGCGAGCGCTCCAGCAGGATGCTGCGCTCGCCGTAGAGCAGAATGGCCAGGGGGAGGATGGCGAGCGAGAGTGGCACGACGATCCGAAGGGCTGGCGCGCTTGCCCCGAGACGCCGTGCGGTCGCGTCGACGGCGATACCCCCTAGCAGGGCCACCGCCGGGAGCTGGAGCAAGAAGTACTGCGGTCTGAAGTGAAGGCCCGCGGCGGTTCCGGTGAACGCGCATAGCGCGAACAGGGCGACGAACGCGCGCCGCGCTCGGCCCGCTCGGTCCAAAACCAGCGCCGCCGCGCCGATTGCTGCGAGGGCGACGACGAGGTACGTGGTGGCCAGGATCTCTCCCAACGTGAGCGCGAGGAGCCTCAGGGCGCCGGACAGTGAGATCTCCGACGCGTAGTAATACGCGTACGTTGACGTCCAGAACCAGAAATTCTCGAACGCGCCGGCGAGCGTTAGCGCAAGGCACACGCTCGCGTACGGGAGGAGCGCCCCGCCGAGCAGCACCGACGTCGGAGCCAGCCGGCGAAGGCCGCTGCCTGTCGCGGCAGGCAAGACCGTGCGGGTGAGCGCGTAGAGCACGCCGAAGAGGACGAAGGCGGCGCCGCTCTGCTTGATCACGAGCGCCAACCCGAACAGCACACCGCTCGCGAAGAATGCTCGCAGTCGACCGGACTCGACCGCCGTGAGCAGGAGCAGCGCGCCCGCAAGCGCAGGCAGCAGGACGAAGTGCTCCGCGTACGCGGCCAGCCCGTAGAGCCGGGAGCTGAGCGACAACACCGCGAACGTCGCCGCCGCGACGATGCCGGCGACAGGAGTGAACAGCCGGGCGGCGAGGAGGAACGTGAGCACGCAGGCGGTGACGTTGGCGATCAGCAGCCCGAAGTGGATGCCCACGGGCGTCTGCCCAAACGCGGCGAACATGCCGGCGTACACCGCGTAGATTCCCGGGAGCTTGAGGTTGTATGCCGTCGTGTAGGGAGGGATGCCCTGGAGGAGGAGTTGTCCGAAGTACGCGTACTCACCCTCGTCGCGGTCGAGTGGTATGTCGAGGAGGCGAAGCCGGACCGCGGTGGCGGCCAGGACGATCAGGCCCAGTAGGGCCCACGCGGCCACGCCGGCCCGCCGGCTCATCGAGCGGGGCGTCACGGACATCGGCGCCGTGGACTCAGCGGGGCGGTGCGGGGCCCGGGACGACCTTTCGATGAATGGTCACCCGCCGCCCCTCACTGGGCGTTCGGTAGATATGCGAATCGGGCTCCGGGATGCTCTCCCAAATCGTGTCGACGTAGGGCAACTCGACCTCCCTGTAGACGTGCATCGGAATTTGGGTGTGAAGATATCGAAGCGTCCACTCAGCCTCTTTCTGCATGCCCGGCGAGTCCGTTCGGAAGGGATAGAAGTAGCGGACGACGAGCCAATCGGGGAGCGGCCAGCCAGCAAGGTTCTGACAGGTCATACCGCCCCGCACCTCCAGGTCGGTATGAAACCTGAGCGGAAGATCGCCGTACGAGATGAACACCCGGTCCCCAGGCTTGGCCGTGGCACGGAGATAGGTGACGAGACCGGCGATGGGGCCCGGGACATCGTGGGTGATCTCGTCGAGGTACTTGAACGGCGTGGAGCCGAGGTCGCCGTGGAGCAGGTCGGCGCGGTCGACGAACAAGAGCACGGTGCAGGCAGTCACCGCGAGGAGTCGATGCTCCTGCCACAAAGCACGGAGTACAGCCGCCTGGAGGAGTGCGAACACAGGGAGAAGTGTGATCACGTAGCGAAAGAAGATGAGCGTCGGCACGGAGACGAACAGGACGTGGCCGAGCGCGAAGACCGCGAGCGACAGGCACGCCTTCGGCGCAGGCCAGCCGGCGTTCGCCTTCCCGCGTGGCAAGGCAAAGCGCATCCCGACAAGCACGGCGACGAGGACGATGGAGACGGCGAACAGCTCGATCCACACTGCGTACCTCCAGAGGTTGGCGAGGAACACCCGGCCTGACGAGGCGGCGAGCACCGTGGCCGTTTTCCCTGTGACGTCGAATACCGCGAGCGACCCGAGATTGATGACGAGGGTCGCCACGCCCGCCCCGGCCAGCCGGAGACCGGCAGGCGCCTCGAACCCGACCGTAACGAACGCGAGGGCAAGACCTGCGACGGTCGCGAAGAACGCCAAGTAACTCGAATGAAACAGCACGGTCAGCGCCAGCGTCAGCCCCAGCAGCGCGAAGCGCCGGTCGCGGAGCAGCTCGAAGAAGAAGTACAGCACCCAGATGGTCGCAAGAATGGCGAGGGCGTAGTACCGGGCCTGACGGACATGCAGCAGGAACGGCACCGAGAGGACCAAGAGGGTGGTGGCGAGGACGGCGAGCGTCCGGTCGGCGAAGAGGGAGCAGGCCAGGACGTAGAGGGAGAGGACCGACAGGACCCCGATCACTGCGGCCGGCAGGCGGGCCGAGACCGTGCCGACACCGAAGAGCTTGAACGACAGGGCGGTCAAGTAGATCGGCAGCCAGGGGGTCTGCCGCCAGAGATAGTTCGCGTCATAGTCGGTTCCGCACTCCTGGGAGATGAGGTCCCGGCCGTCCCAGGCGATCGGCACGCCAACCCTCAGAATGCTCTTCGCGAGGAGGGCCGTTTCGGCCTCGTCCTCCCACAAGAGGCGATTGCCGAGATTTGCGAAGATCAAGACGGCCCCGAACGCGATGACCATCACGAGGACGCCGTGCGATCGACTCATCGGGCCACCCGCTCGAGGGCTGGCAGGGCCCAGGTCCCGACGCTCTGGTGCTTACTCACCCAGGTAGGCGCGGCGGACGTCCGCGTTGTCGGAGAGCTCGGCGGCCGTGCCCGCGAGCGCGATCGAGCCCGTCTCCAGCACGTACCCGCGGTGGGCGATCGAGAGCGCCATCGCGGCGTTCTGCTCCACCAGCAGGATCGTCGTGCCCTGCCGGTTGATGTCGACGATGGTATCGAAGATCTGCTCCACGAGGACAGGCGCCAGCCCCATGCTCGGCTCATCGAGGAGCAGCAGTCGCGGGCCGAGCATGAGCGCGCGCGCGATCGCGAGCATCTGCTGCTCACCGCCCGAGAGCGTGCCCGCCACCTGCGCGACCCGCTCGCCGAGGCGCGGGAAGAGCGCGAAGACGCGGTCGAGGTCGGCGGCGATGCCGGCGTCACGCCGCGTGTACGCGCCCATCACGAGGTTCTCGCGCACCGTCAGCCGGTTGAAGATCCGCCGGCCCTCGGGCACGTGCGCGAGGCCCCGCATGACGATCTCGTGCGGGGGCACGCCCGCGAGCGGCTGGCCCTCCAGAGTGATCGTCCCGCTCGTCGGGCGGAGCAGCCCCGAGATCGTCTTGAGCGTCGTCGTCTTGCCGGCGCCGTTGTTGCCGAGGAGCGCGACGATCTCGCCGCGCCCGACCGCGAGGGCGACGCCCTTGAGGGCGCGGATCTGACCGTAGGCGACGTCGAGCACGTCAACGCTCAGCACGAGGCCGCCTCTCCCGAGCCCGCGTGCCCAGGTACGCCTCGATCACCCTGGCGTTGGTCTGAACGTCGCGTGGCGGGCCCTCGGCGATCTTCTCGCCGTGGTCGAGCACGGTCACGCGGTCCGACACCTCCATCACGACGCGCATGTTGTGCTCGATCAGGATGATGGCGAGCCGGAGGTCGGCGACGAGGTCGCGCAGGAGGCGCATGAGCGCCCCGGCCTCGCCCTGGGTCATCCCGGCGGTGGGCTCGTCGAGGAGCAGGAGGGCGGGCTCGGAGGCCAGCGCGCGGGCGATCTCGAGCCGCCGCTGGCTGCCGTAGGCCAGGTTCCGCGCCACGTCGTTCGCGTGCGTGCGGAGGCCGACGCGTTCGAGGAGCGCCTCGGCGCGCGCCTGGAGCCGGCGCTCCGTGTGGTGGAAGCCGGCGGTGTGGGCGAGGACGCTCCAGAGCCCGAGCGTGACACGCGCGTGCATGCCGACGAGCACGTTTTCGATCGCGGTCATGTTGGCGAAGAGCCGGATGTTCTGGAAGGTCCGGCAGACGCCGAGCGCGGTGATCTCGTCGGGGCGGAGCCCCACGAGCGACTGCTGCCTGAAGGTCACGCTCCCTTCGTCACAGGCGTAGAGCCCGGTGAAGACGTTGAAGAGCGTGGTCTTGCCGGCGCCGTTGGGGCCGATGATCGACGCGATCCCCGACTCGAGCGCGAAGTCCACGCTCGAGAGCGCGGTGAGCCCCCCGAACCGCTTCGTGACGCTCCGGGCCTCGAAGAGCGCGGCCACCGGCGTCAGCGCTCGAGCTCGCGCGCCCGGCGGCGCACGGGGAAGATCCCCTGCGGCCGGAAGATCATCATGAGGATCAGGATGACGCCGAAGATCATCCGCTCGTACTTGGCAGGCTCGAGCTGCGTCGGCAGGTCCGTGAGGCTGTATCCCAGCACCGTGACGCCCGCGTTCTTCAGCTCGTTCAGCCAGAGCGACAGTCCCTTCAGGACCTGGAGGTTCAGGACGGTGACGACGGTCGCCCCGATCACCGCCCCCGGGATCGATCCCATGCCGCCGAGGATCACCATCGCCAGGACACCGATGGATTCGAGGAAGGTGAAGGACTCGGGGTTGATGAAGACCTGCTTCGCCGAGAAGACGACGCCCATCACGCCGGCGAAGGACGCGCCGCAGGCGAAGGCGAGGAGCTTCGCCCGGACCAGTGGGACGCCCATCGCCTGTGCGGCGAGCTGGTCCTCGCGGATCGCTTCCCACGCACGGCCGATGTGCGAGTCCTCGAGCCGCCGGTTGACCACGATGACCACGGCGACGATGACGAGGACCAGGAAGTAGAACGCCTCCGAGGTGGGCAGGCCGAAGGGCATGGGCGGCCGCACGATCGGGGTGATCCCCTTGGGTCCGTTGGTGATGTTGATCGGCTTGTCGAGGTTGTTGGCGAGGACGCGGATGACTTCGCCGAAGCCGAGCGTCACGATCGCCAGGTAGTCACCGTGGAGGCGCAGCACCGGCAGGCCGAGGAGCAGGCCCATGCCGGCGGCCACGAGGAGTCCGACGAGGAGGAAGGGGTAGAACCAGCCGGGGGCGAGCGGAAAGGCCCCG
>Ga0209156_10000205_pt1 | contig 48168 bp, 49 predicted proteins | sample GraSoiAngelo_124_FD_185881 | JGI IMG/M metagenome (GOLD analysis project Ga0209156, IMG submission 185881) | Grasslands soil microbial communities from the Angelo Coastal Reserve, California, USA - 14_0927_05_20cm (SPAdes) (version 2) | ecosystem: Environmental > Terrestrial > Soil > Grasslands... | reverse complement strand
AAGGTGCCGTCCGTGTCGGGATAGACGTGTAGCGCCCGGTTCGCGTGCTGCCGGGCGGCCTCGCGGGCCTCGGCCTGCCGGTCCACCCGCCTCCAGCCGCGGACGATCCGCTCGACGTGCTCTGTCGTGCCCGCGCGCCCCACCGCCAGCAGCCTCGCTTCGGTGTCGGGCGTGGCCACGCGCGTCAGGGCCCGGATCTTGGAGTACGACAACTCAGCCCGGGCGAGGGCCTGGGCCAGCAGGGGCAGCGTACCGAGGGCGCGCGCCACCCGCACGTGCTCGCGGGCCGCCCCGGGGGCGAGCCCCACGCGCCCCAGGTCAGCCAGGCGGCGCAGCAACTGAAGCCGTTGTTCCAGCCGCCGCGCGCGTCGAACTCACGGATGAGATCGAGAAGGCGAGCGGTGGCGGCGTCGAGGTGGGCCGACAGCTCAGCAATCTCGTCGCCGAGCCGATCGAGCTCCGCGGCGGGCTCCAGGTGGGCGGGAATGTCGGGCGTACAGGTGTTCATCGGCGATTCTCCTTGTGCTCTGCGCCGACTCTACACGCGGGTTTTCGAGCGCCCCTGGCGCCTCCAGGGCGAGCGATTGCACGGCGATCGACGTTTTCGGCGCGAGCTTAGTCACGTCTGATTGCCGGGTCAGTACAGGCCGCTGGGCCGGCATCAATGAGCCGCTGCCGACACGCGGCGATGCCGCACGCTCAGGGCTGTCAATGCCTCAAAAGAGATCCACCCCTTTCTACTCCGCGGTTGGCTGTTGCCGCTGCAATGTAACGTCGCGGTGAGCGGCGCGCGTCCGCTCGACTGCGAAGTATGCCGCGTTACTCGTGCGACCAACGTTCTTAGAGCCGTGCACGCTCAGCGGCCGAGGCGAGCAACGCGAGCCACGCGCCGAGTCCTTAACCTCTCCACGGCTGCATCAGTTTGGTGCAGGGGCAGCCTCGCGCGGCTGGGGACCCTCGCTACCCCTTCATGGAGACCTCCTTCACCACGTAGGTGACCCCGAGTACAGCCCTCCAGCTCTGGACCTGCCGTGGTGCACATAACTCTTAGTGGCTTGAACAGCGTAGCAGCTGTGACGCAGCGCCCCCCTTTCGTTCGCGAATCGAGCAACGGTCGCGCTCGGCGAGCGCTCGGCGCCGGGCTAGCGCGGGGCGCCGGCGCGCCAGAGCCGGAAGCCGGCGCGCGCGAAGTCGCGGTCGAAGGAGAGGACCGCGGCGCAGCGGGTCGCCTCGATCACGGCGAAGCTGACCGCGTCCGTGTAGCTGATCGCGCGGTCCGCCAGCCGCTCGAGCCACACCCGCGCGGCCCGGTGATGCTCGGCGGTGGCGAACTCGACGAGGGTGAGGGGACTGGCCTCGAACCGGTCCAGCACGCGCGTCGCCGCCCGGGCTCCGACGCGCAGGCGAAGGAGCCGGTGCACCTCGGCCACGACCAGATTCGTCGTGAGCAGCCGGATCCGGCGCGCCGCGGCCCCCCGGAACATCGCCTCGGCTTCGGCGTGGCGCCGGTCGCGGGCGCTCACCAGCGCGATCCAGGCGCCGCTATCGACGAAAAGCCGGTCGGGCGGGCCGCTTCTTGCCGGGCTGCCGCGCTGCCGTCTTGGCAACGAAAGTCTCCTCGAGGTGACGGTCGAACTGCTCGCTCACATCGGGGGGCAGGGCGTCGAGCATGCCGCTCGAGGCGAGCAGCGGGTCCTCCTCCCGGGAGCGGGTGAGGGCCCGGACGGCGGCGCGGATCGCCTGCGACTTCGTCCAGCCCCGCGCCCGCGCCCACGCCGCGAGCCGGGCGAGCTCCCGCTCCTCGAGGTACACCTGTAAGGGCTTGCTCATGATAGGCGAGCATACACCATCATGATGCCAGGAGCCTCCCGATCATGAAGCCTGTCAGCCTCGGGCGGCGCTCCTGTCAGCCCCGGGCGGCGCGGCGCGCGGCGGGGAGGCCGGCCTTGAGGATCTTGCCCGTGGCGCTCTTGGGGAGCTCCGGGAGGATCGTCACCTGCCGCGGGTACTTGAACGAGGCCAGCCGCTCGCGGCAGTAGGCGACGATCTCCTCGGGCCGTGCGGAGGCCCGGGGCTTGAGGGCGACGAACGCGGCGACCTCCTCGCCGAGCTCGCCGTGCTGGACGCCGATCACCGCCGCCTCGGCGACCGCCGGGTGGGTGAGGAGGACCGTCTCGACCTCGGCGGGGAAGATCGAGTAGCCACCCCTCAGGATCCGCTCGCGCTTCCGGCCGGCGATCTCGACCGACCCGTCCGCCGCGACTCTCGCCAGGTCGCCCGTCCTGAACCAGCCGTCCCCTGTCAGGACCTCGCGCGTCTCCTCAGGCGCGTTCAGATAACTCTGCATGGCGTGGGGACTCTTGATCCAGAGCTCGCCCTCGACGATGCGCACCTCCACGCCGGGCACGGGGCGGCCCACCGCCGCGGGCGACTCGGAGGGATCGGAGGCGCGGTAGGAGATCGGGCGGAAGAGCTCGGTCATGCCGTAGCCCCTGAGGATCCTGACTCCGGTGCGGCTGCGCCACTCCTCGGCGAGCTCCCACGGGCAGGGGGCCGCGCCCGAGACGGCGATCCGGAGCGAGCCGACGTCCGAGCGGGTGAACCCGGGGCCGTCCAGGATGCGCCTGAACATCGTCGCCACGGCGGGGAAGACCGTGACGCTGTCGCGACGGATCGAGGCGAGCGCCGCCTCCGGCGAGAAGCGTTCGAGCAGAGTGACCGAGGCGCCTGTGCTGAGCGGAGCGAGGAGCGCCCCGTTCAGCCCGAACGAGTGGGAGAGGGGCAGCGCGGCGAGCACGACGTCCTCGGGCGTGAGCGCCATGACCGGCTCGGCCCACGACAGGTTGGCGGAGGCGAGCGCCGCGTGCCCGATGACCGCGCCCTTGGGCCGGCCGGTGCTGCCCGACGTGTAGAGGATGAGTGCTGGCGCGTCGACCGGGGCGGGTGCTCGGAGGGCGTCCCGCCGAGCCGGAGGCTCGACGGCGACGTCGGCTTCCTCGAGCATCAGGGCCGGCGCCAGGTCGGCCAGGATCGCGCGGCGCTCCTCGCTCGTGAGCCGCGGGTCGAGCGGCACGACCGTGGCGCCGAGCTTCCAGCCGGCGAGGAGCGCCACGACGAACGCCCACCGGTTCGGGATCGCGAGGGCCAGGCGCGCGCCCGGCCCGACGCCGCGCGTGGCCAGCCGCGCGGCGGCGGCGACGGCCAGAGAGTCGAGCTCTCCGTGGGTGAGCGCGCCGCCCTCCCAGACCAGGGCGCGTCGCTCGGGCCAGCGGCGGGCGCCCACCTCCAGCCGATGCACGAGGCTCTCCACCACGGAGGGCTAGGGCAGGAAGTCCTTCAGGTTGAGCCGCTGCCAGACCGCGGGTGGGACGCGGTGGCGCGGCGTGTAAGCGGCGAGCGAGGGCTTTGCGGTCGCGTCCACGCCCCACTTGGCGGTGTAGCCGTCCTCGCGCGTGGAGGGGTCGAGGTCGGAGCCGCGCGCGTTGGTGATGACCGTGATGTCGCGGTCCGGCTGGCAGCGCGTCGCGATCGCCCAGGTGACCTGCCGGTCGTCGAAGACGTCCACGTCCTCGTCCACGACGACGACGCGCTTCACGTAGAGGTCGGCGCCCAGGACGGCGAGGATCGCGTTCTTCGCCTGGCCCGGCACGCGCTGCTCGAGCGAGACGTAGCAGGTGAACGGCCCCGGCACGCGGACGGCCTTGATCGAGGGCACCATCGCGCGGACCGCGCGATACAGGTTCGCCTCAATCGGGATCGTGGACAGGAGGAGGTGATCGAGGTGGGCGACGGTGATGTCCTGGAAGATCGCGTCGCGGCGGTGGGTGATTGCCTTCACCTTGACGACCTCGCGCTGGCGCGCGCCCAGGCTGTAGCCGGTGAACTCGCCGAAGGGCCCCTCGGCGGTGCGCTCGTGCGGCAGGATCTCGGCCTCGATGACGAGCTCGGCGTGGGCGGGGACGAGGACGTCCGAGGTCTCGCACCGAACGAGCTCGAGCGGTTCGCCGAGCAGGGCGCCCATGATCGCCCGCTCGTCCTCGTCGATCGAGCCGATGGCGAGCGCGCCGAGCGCGATCGCGGGGTGGACGCCGACTACGAGCGCCACGGGCAGGGGCGCACCGCGCGCCTCGGCGATCCGGTGGAACTCCCAGAGGTGCTTGCCGGTCGTGAGGTGGATTGACGTCGTGTCGCGCCCCTTGATCTGGAGCCGGTTGTAGGCGCAGTTCCAGACGTCGGCGGTCGGGTCCTTCGCGAACGAGATCGCGGCGGTGACGTAGGCGCCGGCGTCGCCCTCGTGATGGAGGATCTGGGGCAGCGCCCCGAGGTCGACCCGATCGCCCGTGAGGACGACCTCCTTGACGGGGCCCGTCCGGACGACCTTGGGCGCGATCGGCTTCTCCATCGCGCGGAGGTAGGCGCGCTGGGTCTCCTCGGGTGCTACCCCCATCGCTGCGGCGAGCCGCGAGCGGCTCGCGTGGAGATTGGTGAGCACGGGGAACTTCGAACCCTTCACGCGCTCGAAGAGGAGGATCGGACGTCGCCGGCCCTCGCGCTCGAGCTTCACGACGAGCGCCGTCAGCTCGTGGGCGGGGTCGACCTCCTTGGAAATGATCTGGAACTCCTCGGGCTTCCGGCGCTTGATCAGGTCGAGGAAGCTTCGGAGGTCCTGGGCCATCGCGCCTAGGATACTGAAATCAGATGCTGCGCGGCAGCCTCTTTCTGCCGTTCCGCGCGAGCCACCAGCCCAGCGCGGCGACGGCGCCCGCCGGTGCCAACGGCAGCAGCGCGAGCCCTCGCAGGTCGGGGTCGACGAAGCGCGCGAGGCTCTGGTCGCTCAGGATCATTTCGCCGGCGACGTAACCGAGGATCCCGCCACCCAGCCAGATGATCCAGGTGAAGCGGTTCATGAGCGTGGCGAGGAGGCCGCTGCCCCAGACGACGATCGGCAGCGAGAGGCCGATGCCGAAGATCACAAGCGTGAGGTCGCCGTGGGCGGCAGCGGCGACGGCCAGGACGTTGTCGAGGCTCATGACCGCGTCGGCGACGACGATGACCCAGACCGCCTCCCAGAGCGAGGTGCCCTGACGCACGTGGCTCTCGGCGCCGGTCTCCTTGCGGACGAGCTTGAACGCGATCCAGAGGAGCGCGAGCCCCCCCAGAAGCTGCAGCAGGGGGATGCGCAGGAGGAACGTCGCAACGGCGATGAACGCCAGCCGCAGGCCCACGGCGCCCGCCGTGCCCCAGATCCGTCCCCAGAGCTGTTGCCGCGCGGGCAGCGTGCGGACCGCCAGGGCGATCACCAGGGCGTTGTCGCCCGCGAGCGTGAGATCGATCACGACGATGCCCAGGAGACGGGCCCAGAACTCCGGATCCATCAAGAACATCATAGGTCACTCCACCAGCGCCTTCAGCACCATGACGAGCAGGCGGCCGACGATCAGCAGGGCGATGGCGATCGCCAGCCCTTCGTAGCGATTGACAGTCATCTCGTCTCTCCTTGTGAGATCGACGGACAGGGTTGGCCGCCACGGGGCGGCGGACGTCAGGAGACGGACGGGATGGTGGAGCTAGTGGTCGTCGGGTGCGGGGGCGAGCGTCGATGCGGCGACGGCGGAGCGCGGCGCCTGCCAGACCGGTGGCGGGTGGTGGGCCACGCCCGCCAGGGGCCGCGGCGCAAGGCGCGAGTCGTCGGGCCGCACGGGGCGTCCGGGCTCGGGCTCCGGCCGGGGCGCGGCGGTCTCGCGGCCGTGGACGTGGCGGCGGACGTGAACGGCCTCCTCCGCATCGCCCTATTGTAGCTTGTAGAGCTTCCGGCAATTGTCGGCGAGCACCTTGCGCTTCTGCGAGTCGCTCAGGTCCCCGCGGTCCCGGATCTCGTCGATCGAGCCCGGGAAGCTATGGTCCCAGTGGGGAAAGTCGGAGGCGTAGACGATCTGGTTCTCGCCGACGAGCTTGAGCGCCTGGGGCAGGAGCCACTCGTCGGCCTCGCAGGAGAAGTAGACCGTTCCGGAGCGCACGTACTCGCTCGGCTTCTTCTTGAGCGCGGGCGCCTCGACCTCGCCGCGCTTGGCATACTCGTCGTCCATCCGCTCCATCCAGTAGGGCGCCCAGCCCGCGCCCGCCTCGAGGAAGGCCAGGCGCAGGTCGGGGAAGCGCTCGACGACTCCCTCGAAGATCATCGAGGTGAGCTGGCGCATCTGCCCGAACGGGTGGGAGCAGGTATGGGCCTGGATGAAGCGCGGGAAGAGCTCGACGCCGGCGCCGCCGAGGTGCGAGCCCGAGGCGTGGATGCCGAGCATCACGTCGAGCCGCTGGGCCTCTTCGTAGATGGGCGTGAAGCGCTCGTCGCCGAGCACGTGGCTGCCGTCGGCCGCGAGCATGGCGCCGACGTGCCCGAGCTCGCGCACCGCGCGCCTGAGCTCCTGCGCCGCCGCCGCGGGGTCCTGGACGGGCAGGAGGGCGACGGCCTTCAGGCGCGGGCTCACCTTGACGAACTCCTCGTGCATCAGCGTGTTGTAGGCACTGCAGAGCCGCACCGCCCACTCGCGGTCCTTCAGGAAGCTCATGAACAGGCCGAGCGTCGGGTAGAGCACCGCCAGCTCCATGCCGCCCTTGTCGAGCGCCCGGAGCCACTGCTCGGCGTTTCCCGCCCAATCGTGAAACTTGTCGACGAGCCGACGGTCCCAGCCGTCCGCGGTGTACAGGGGGAACGTGAGCGGGCGCCGGCGATAGGGCTCGTCGAGGTACTTCGCGATCTGCTCGTAGGACTCGGTGACGTGGCCGTCGGCGTCGAGCACTGTCATCGCCATCTCCGTGGTGTCAGGGTTTCTTGCAGATCACGTTGAGCAGGGCCTGGCGCTTCTCCTCGCGGACGACCTTGAGGGCGCGCGCGAGCGCCCCCGGCAGCGTGGCCGGGTCCTCCACGCGCTCGGCGTGGCCGCCCGAGGCGCGGCAGACCAGCTCGTAATCGGGGGCGGGCTCGAGGTCGCTCATCGGCATCGCGCCGGTCTTCGCCGTCCAGCCGTCGGGGGCGAACCCCTTGACGGCGCGCTTGACCGCGTTCCAGGCGCGGTTGTTGAAGACGACGAAGAGGACGGGAAGGTCGCTGGCGCGCGAGACGAAGTGGGCGGCCGTCGGCGCGCCGAAGATGTAGGCACCGTCGCCGACGCAGCAGATGACGGTCTTGTCCGGCGCCGCGAGCTTGACGCCGAGCGCCGCGCCGAGGCCCCAGCCGAGGCTGCTCGACGCCGGCCCGTTGAAGTAGCTCCCGGGTGCGCGGAAGCACGTCTGGGTCGGCTCGAGGTCGTACTCGTTGACGACGATCGTCCGCTCGTCCACGAGGTCGCCCACGCACCGGGAGAGCCACGCCATGTCGATCGGGCGGTCTCCCTGGACGCGGCGGGCGGCCGCGGCCCACGCCTCGCGCCGCCGCGCATGCTCCGCCTGCCAGCGCGCCCGGCGCTCGGCCACCACATGCTTGTCCACACGCGGGCGGAGGGCGGTGGCGAGCGCGTCGAGCGTCAGACGCACCGAGCCGGCCAGCGCCACGTCGGCGCCGAAGCCACGGATCGGGAAGCGTGAGAAGAGAGGGTCTACGCCGATCTGGACGAGCTTCGCGTCGGGCCGCGGGCTCTTGAGCTGCGGGAACCACGGGGCGTCGGACTCGATCACGACGATCGCGTCCGCCTCGTCGAGATAGGGCGTCGAGTCGAAGCCCGCGTGGAGCGGGTGGTCCTGGGGAAAGTTCACGTGGGTGTGGAAGTGGTCGACCAGGGGAAGCGCCGCCACCTCCGCGAGCCTCACCATCGCCTCGACCGCGCGCGGGTCGCGCCCGAGCGCCTTGGCGATGACGATCGGGTTCCGCGCCGCCGCCAGCAGGCGCGCAGCCTCCTCGACCGCGTCGGGGGCCGCGACGACGTCGCTCGGCCGGGGCGCGCGCGAGGCATCCCGGTACTCGAAGCTGTCGTGACGCTCGCCGAGCACCTCGCGCGGGAGCGTCAGGTATACGGGGCCCTGCGGCTCGGCCTGGGTGATCGCGAGGGCGCGGTCCACGACCGTCTCGAGCTGGGCGAAGTTCCTGAGCTCGTAGTCCCACTTCACGAACTCGCGCACGATCGCGCCCTGGTCGAACGACTCCTGCGCCCAGTGGATCTGGCGCTCGCGGCTGCCGCGGAAGCCCGACTCCGTGATCGGGTTGCGCCCTGCCGTGAACAGCATCGGCACGTTGCCGCGGGCCGCGTTGATGACGCCGCCGAGGGCGTTGGCCGTGCCGACGATGACGTGGACCATCACGGCCTGCGGCCGGCCGGTCACCATCGCGTACCCGTGGGCCATCGCGACCGCGGGGACCTCGTGGGGGACCGTGATCGGGCGCGGCAGCAGCTGGCCCAAGGCGCCCCGGCGAGCGTACGCCTCGATGATCGGCGCGAAGTCGGTCCCCGCGTTGCCGAAGAAGTACTCGACGCCCCGGGCCGCCAACAGCTCCAGATAGGCCTCGGCGGTGCTCTCGATGCTCGCTTTCTTGGTCATCGGTCGGCCCCCAGTCTCACTTCAACCAGAGTCTCAGCAATCTGTGTGCGTTCCCTTCGTAGATCTTGGCCTTTTCCTGCGGCGTCGCGCGCATGCGGTCCAGCGCGTCGATGGTCTCCCGGATGAAGCCCGGGCCCTTCTCGGGGTCGAAGGGCATGTCGGTCCCGAAGAGCACGTGGTCGGCGCCGAAGAAGGCAAGCCCCGACTCCATGGCGTGCCAGGCGCCGAAGAGCGCCGTGTCACCGTAGAACATCTTGAAGTAGTCGAGCGGGCGCCGCCTGAGGCGCCGGAGCGCGGCGACGTCTTCGGGGTCGTCGCTGCGGCTGCCGAGCTGGTCGAGACCCCCGCCCACGCGGCCCGCGCAGAACGGGATCATGGCGCCCATGTGGTGCGTGATGATCTTCAGGCTCGGGTGGCGGTCGAAGATCCCGGAGAAGACCAGGCGGCCCATCGCCACGGACGTCTCATACGGCCAGCCGAAGGCCCACCACATGTCGTACTTCGAGCGCGTCTCGCCCGCGTAGTCGGCCACCGCCGCGGGTCGCGCGGGATGCAGCCAGATGGGCAGGTCGCGCTGGGCCATGCGGTCGAAGATCGGCTGGTACTCCGGCAAGTCGAGGGGCCGCCCCGCGACGTTGGTGTAGATCTGGACCCCGGTGGCGTGGAGGTCGTCGAGGGCGCGGTCGATCTCGCGTAGCGCCGCGTCGGGGTTGTTCATCGGGAGCGACGCGACGAACCCGGGGAAGCGCTCGGGGCGCGCGGCGACCAGCTCGGCCATGCCGTCGTTGGCGAGCCGGGCGAGCTCCGGGGTCTCCGAGGGGCCGCCCACGACCTCGAGGGGCGGGTTCGCGAGCGTCAGCACCTGCACGTAGCCCTCGTAGCGGTCCATGATCCGGAGGCGCTCCTCGACGTCCACCAACACCGGGATGCCGGACATCCGCTTCTGCAGCGCCATGCCCGGCGGCGCCACCCGCAGCATCCGGTCGAAATACCGGCGCGGCAGGATGTGCGGAAAGACGTCGATCTTCATCGCGCCTCCGGTGCCGTGGCGGGCGTCGGGAGCGCGGCGCGCTCGGCGAGGACGAACGCGAGACCGAGCCCGAAACCGATCACGTCGGGGACGAACTCGGAGAGACCCCGGATGGGCGGCAGGATCAGCAACATTCCAGCCAGACAGGGCCAGGCGCGCTTGGCCCAGCCGAGGGGACGGAAGAGATACCCGGCGCAGCCGATCCCCAGCAGTATCACCCCGATCGCCGCCGTGAAGACCGCAGTGGCGATGTCGAGCCAGGCACCCTTGAAGATCAGCGCCGGGTGGTAGACGAAGACGAACGGGACGATGTAGGCGACGATCCCGAGCCGCATGGCGACCCAGCCCGTCTTCCAGAAGTCCGACTTCGCGATCGCCGCCGCGGCGTACGTGGCGAGACAGTCAGGCGGCGTGATGAGCGAGAGCATACCGAAGTAGAACAGGAAGAGGTGAGCGGCGAGCGGCACGATGCCGAGCTGAGCGAGGGCCGGACCGACGAGCACCGCGAGAGTGATGTAGACGACGGTCGTGGGCAGCGACATTCCCAGGAAGATCGAGACGAGCGCCGTCAGCACGAGGAGCAGAAAGGCGTTGCCCCCGGCGGTGGAGACGAGCAGGAGCGGGAGCTTCGAGGTGAGGCCGGAGAGCTGGAAGGCGCCGATGACGATCCCCGCGAGGGTCGTGATCGCCACGAGGTCGAGCATCGTCCGCCCGGTCCCCTCGAGCGCCCCGACGATGCCGCGCCAGGTCGGACGCGTCTCCTTCTGGAGGGTGCCGACGAGGAACGTCGTCGCGACCGCGAGCATGCCGGCCTTGCCCGCGTCCCAGTTGGCGAGCATGAGCGTGTAGAGGAGTGAGAGCAGCGGGACGAGGAAGACCCAGCCCCGCCGCATGATATCCCCGACCCGCGGGAGCTGGCGGCGCGGGAGGCCGACGATCCCGTTCTTCGCGGCCTCGAGATCTACCTGGACGAAGAGCGCCAGGTAGTAGAGGCAGGCGGGGATCAAGGCGGCGAGCGCCACCTCGCCATACGGGATCGACAGGTATTCGGCGATGAGGAACGCCGCAGCGCCCATGACGGGCGGCATGATCTGCCCGCCGTTCGACGCGACGGCCTCGATCGCGGCGGCCAGGTGCGCCGGATAGCCCGAGCGCTTCATCATCGGGATCGTGATCGCGCCGTCCACGACGACGTTGGCGACGGCGCTGCCAGAGACCATGCCGTAGAGGCTCGAGGAAACGACGGCCATCTTGGCCGGGCCGCCGCGGTAGCGGCCCATCGCCGCCATCGCGAGGTCGGTGAGGAACTTGTCGCCGCCGACCGTGGAGAGCGCCTGGCCGAAGAAGATGTACGCGACCACGATCGTCGCCGTGACCGCGAGCGGCACGCCGAGGATCCCGTTCGTGTCGAGATAGAGGTAGACGGCGATGCGCTCCCAGCTCGAACCCTTGGCGTAGAGCACGCCGGGCAGGAGCCAGGCGAACCTCGCGTAGAGGATGCACCCCACGGCGATCCACATGAGCGCCCAGCCGGCGAGCCGCCGGACGGCCTCGAGGACCAGCACGATCGTGAGGCCGCCCAGCAGGAGCCGGTCCCAGGAGAGGGCGCCGAGCGAATAGGCGATGCTCGGGTAGAAGACCGTCACGTAGCCGCCGACCACGAGCGCCCCCGCACAGCCGAGCCAGTCGTACCACGGCACGCGCGGGAGGGGCGAGCGCGGCGACGCCCGGACGACGAGGAACACGGGAGCGAGCCCGAGCCCCAGGAACAGACCGAGGTACTGCTCGTTGAAGAACGCGAACGGCAGATAGTGGTGGACCTGGGTGGCCCAGAGCGAGCCGGCCACCGCCAGGAGGACGAGGAGCGCGCGCTCGATCGCGCGCGCGGCGCCGTCGACCTGGCGGAACTTCGCGATGATCTCGGTCATCGCGCTACGGGTTCAGCGCGAGGAGCTTCTGCTGGAGCTCGTCCATCTCGGGCTTCCACTCGCCCCGCTCCTTGTAGAAGCGGATCGCGGCGGGGTGATACGGGATCGTCACGTCGGGGCCGACCGCCCGGGCCCGGGTCCACTCCTTGAGCGTCGGATGGATGGGCCAGAGCTGGCTCTCGTTCTCCCAGAGCGCCTTCAGCACGGCTTCGACCACCTCATCGGCGAGGTCCTTGCCGGCAGCCAGGTAGCTGTCGTAGGCGATGAAGCACGTGTCCCCGACGATCGCGGTCGCCGAGCCGGCCTTCACCACGCGCGGGTAGTACCCCGGCACGGCCGCACGCAGACGCTTCTCGCCGTCGGCGGTGCAGTCGATGGAGACGTGGCGGACGCCGACCGCGGAATCGGCCTCCTTGACCTTCGCCGAGCCCAGGGCGTGCTCGGTCACGTCGGCCCGGCCCTGCACGAGCGCGTCCACGCCGTCGTTGACCGCGGGGACCGGGACGACCCTGACGTCCTGCCAGGTGAGCCCAGCGCTCGCGAGGTGACCGAACATGTTGTACCAGACGGCCAGGTGCGCGGGGTACTCGCCGGTCATGCGCTTGCCCTTGACGTCGTGGACGTTCTTGATCGGCGAGTCCTTGCGCACGAGCAGCCCGACCAGGAGCGGCGAGCCGCGCATGACCAGTCTCAGATTCGGGGCGTGAGGGAAGGGGTTGCGGCCGCCGACCTTGAAGCCCGGGCCGCGGTAGGAGAGCCCCATGTCCACGGCGTTGACGAGGCCGAAGTCGACTTCCCCTGTGTTGAGCAGCGGCAGCATCGTGCTCGTGCCGCTGTACGGCTGGACGACCATCTGGAGCCCCGCGGCGCCGCTCACGACCTTGGCGAGGCCGCTGGCGACTGCGTAGTACGTGGTCCCCGGCGGGTTGGTGGCGACCGTGACCTGCTTGGGGAGCTCCGCCTTCGCCGCGACGGCGGCGAGCAGGGCGACGCAGAGGATCAGGAGACCGGGAAGGGGGCGCGCGCGCATCGGCGGCTCCTAGTCCTCGAGCGCCCAGAGCTTGGGCGGCGTGCCCGTGAAGCCGAGCCGCTGCCACCGCGCGGCAACGGACTCGTACACAGGGCGGCGGAGCTTCGTGCGCCGGGAGAACTGCTTGAGGTAGCGGTGCTCCATGCACGCGTTGATCAGCGCCTTCGAGCCGTACGGCCGCTCCTCGGGCGGGTTCTGCGTGGGGTCGAGCCACGTGGACCATGTCTGGCGCAGGACGTCGATGTCCTCGGCGGGGTTGCAGCGCGTGGACATCGCCCAGAGCACCTGGTTGATGTTCGACGGGTCCACGTCGTCGTCCACGGCGATGATCCACTTCGTGAAGTAGGCGCCGCCGGGACACTGCGCCGCGAGGGCGAGCGCCTGGGGCGCGTGGCCGGCGTAGCGCTGCTCGAGCGAGACGATCGTCATCGCGAAGCCGCCCGCGGCGGCGGGATGGGCGTAGACGCCCTTGATGCCGGGCACGCCGAGCCTGTCGAGGTCGTTCCAGATGCGAGCCGAGCGCGCCACCGAGTAGAGCAGCGCGCACTCGTTGGCCGGGTAACCGGCCATGAGCGCCTGCGTGAGGATGGGGTTGTCGCGGTGGTGCACGGCCTTGATCTGCACGAGGAACGCGTAGTCCTCGGGGCGGCCGTAGTAGCCGGTGAACTCGCCGAAAGGCCCCTCGAGCTTCTGCGAATTCGGCGGGATGACACCCTCCACCACGATCTCGGCGCGCGCCGGATAGTAGAGGCTCGTCGCCTCCCCCTTCACGATCTCGACGGCCCGGCCGAGCATCGCGCCGACGAAATCCAGCTCGGAGACCGTCTTGGGGAAGGTCTGCGAGGCCGCGATGAAGAGCGCGGGATCGATGCCCCAGCAGCACACGACCTCGCACGGCTCGTTGCGGCTCCAGTACCGCTCGATGTGCAGCCGCGCGTCCTTGCCAGGCGAGAGGTAGAGCCCGACCTCGTTCTTGCCCTGCACCATCTGGCGGTAGCAGCCGACGTTGAGCCAGCCCCCGTCCGGGTCGCGCGTGATGATCGCGTCGCAGGTCCCGATGTACTCGCCACCGTCCCGCGGCCAGTGGCGCGCCGCGGGGAAGTTGCGGATGTCCACCTTGTCGTCGCGCAGGTGGTTCTCGTTCACGGGCGTGCCCTCGCCCTCCACGACCACGGGCGGGATCGGGCTGGCGAACTTGGTCTTGCACCGCTGGATCAGCTCCATCACGGGGAGCCCCGCCGGCTCGCCGATGGCGAGGGCGAACCGGTCCACGCTCGAACCCAGAGGATTCCAGAGCGAGCGGAAGCCCTTGGGCGAGCCCTTGATGCGCTCGAAGAGGAGGGCGGGCGCGCCGATCTCCTGATGGGCCATGTAGGTGATCGCGCCCATCTCCTCGTCGCGGCCGACCTCTTCGCTGATCCGCTTGAGCTGGCCGATCGCCTCGACGCGCGCGATCCAGTCCCGCAGGTCCCTCGGACCCGAGCCGGGGGCGCCGGGTGCAACGCTCATCTCTTCCATGGGGGTCTGCCTCCGCCGAGAGCATAAGGTGTCGGGCGCGCGAAAGGAAGCCGGCCGCCAGCTATTCTCACCTGAGGTGCCTATGCGGCTCTCCGGGCTCGCGGCCATTCTAACAATCGGATTCATTGCTGGGCCTCTCATGGCAGACGCGCAGCAGGCGGGGAAGATGTGGCTAGGGCTCATGTCCTACGGCCCGAGCATCGTCGAGATGTGCCGGGGCATGGCGAGCTACGTCGACCGGATCCTGAAGGGGGCCAAGCCCGGCGACCGCCCGATCGAGCGCCCGCAGACCTTCGAGCTCGTCGTCAGCCTCAAGACGGCGAAGGCGCTCGGTCTGGTGATCGAGTAGCGCAGGTCTCGCGCACCCGTGCCGGGGGCGCTCGCTCCGCGCCGGGCCGAGCGGGGGTGCCGGGTGAAGTAAAGATTCCGCTTGACAGCTTTTGTTGCCGGCACTCGCCGCGAGTTGGCAGCGTCTCGCGAATGCCCGCCCAGCGTTCGGCCATGGCGCGGCAAGGCACGTCGGCCGCGAGGACCGAAAAAAACCTTATCGCGTCAGCAATCGCGTCTTCTGACGGCTCCAGGGCGCCTCCGAGACTCGGGTGTAGAGTTGCGCCAGGACAAAGGGGGATTTGTCATGGAACTGCGCTCGCTGGATCGGCTCGGCGACGAGATCGCCGAGCTGTCAGCGCACCTCGAGGCCGCCACCGCCCATCCGCTCCTGCGCCGCGTGGCTCTCGTGGCGCGTCGGGCTCGACCTCGGCGCGGCCCGCGAGCGCGTCCGCGTCGCGCGGGCGCTGGCCACGCTGCCGAGCCTGGCGCAGGCGCTCGCCCGTGGAGAGCTGTCGTACGCCAAGGTCCGGGCGCTGACCCGCGTGGCGACGCCGGAGACCGAAGGGCGGCTGCTGGCAGTGGGTAGGGCTGGCACCGCGGAGCACGTCGAGCGCATCGTCCGTGGCTGGCGCCGGGTGGACCGGAAGGCGGAGGTGCAGGAGACCGCCCGGCGCCACGCGAGCCGGGCGCTGCACGTGTATCAGGACGAGGACGGCATGGTGGTCGTCCGTGGGAGGCTCGCGCCGGAGGTCGGTGCCGTGCTGGTCCAGGCCCTGGCCGCCGCCCGCGAGGTGGTGTATCCGAAAAACGTTCCCGCGGGAACGTGTGCGCCGGGCGTTTCCCAGGAAACGCCCACCATGGCCCAGCAGCAGGCGGACGCGCTCGCCCTCATTGCTGAGACGGCCCTCCATCACGGCATCGATCCCGGTGCCCCGGGCGAGCGGTACCAGGTCGTGGTCCACGCCGATGCCCCGGTGCTGGCGGACCCGGAGGCGCCCGGCCAGTCCGTGCTCGAGGACGGCGCGCACATCTTCGCGGAGACGTCGCAGCGCCTGGCGTGCGATGCGAGCCGGGTGGTGATGCGGCATGCCCCAGACGACCGGGTCGTGGAGGTCGGCGCGCGGACCCGCACGATTCCCCCGGCGTTACGGCGAGCGCTCCACCACCGGGACCGGGGTTGCCGCTTCCCCGGCTGTGGCGTGCGGTTCGGCCAGGGCCATCACCTCCGCCACTGGGCGGACGGAGGCCCGACGACGCTGTCGAACCTCGCGCTGCTCTGTCGCCGGCACCACCGGGCGGTCCACGAGGAGGGCTACCAGGTGGAGCGACAAGCCGACGGCGAGCTACGCTTCCGGCGTCCGGACGGGCGGCTCCTGCCCGAGGTGCCGCCGCCCGCTGCGGTCCCCGCCGATCCCGTCGCTGTCCTGCGAGCACGACACGAGGCGCAGGGGCTCAGCATCGACGCGCGGACGACGATCCCTGGGTGGCTGGGGGAGCCGCTGAACGTGGGCTGGGCGATTGACGTCTTGCACCCGTTGGCGGCGCGAATACGGAATGAGTTGCCGGCTCTTCCTTGATCGGTTTACGAATAATCCCGGTCAGGACAACGGCCGCGCGGTCCTCAACTCACCGGGACGACAGCCGAGGTACTTCACGCAGAGCCTCGAGAGATGAGACGCATCGCGTCGTCCAGCAGGACGATGTCAGGACGCCCGTTGACGGTGATCACCACTGGCCGGCCGGTTGACTTGATGTCCTCGGTGAGGCTAAGGCCCATTTGGGTGTCATATAGTAGAAGTCGATGACCTCGGGGCGCGTCGGCGGCGGCTTCAACCAGTACGGCTTCACGGTCGGCATCCTCATGCTCGACACGGGCTTCCCGCGCATCCCGGGCGACATGGGCAACGCGGGAACCTTCCCGTTCCCCGTGCGCTACCACCGGGTGCCGGGCGCCGGCCCCGACCTGGTCGTCCGCCGCGGCGCCGAGGGATTGCTCCCCGCGTTCGTCGACGGGGCGCGCCAGCTCGAGCGGGAGGGCGTCGGCGCGATCACGACCAACTGCGGGTTCCTCATCAAATTCCAGCGGGACCTGGCCGCCGCGGTGAAGGTGCCGGTCTTCACCTCGAGCTTGCTCCTCGTCCCGCTCGTCCACCGGATGCTGCCGCGCGGGCGACGCGTCGGCATCATGACCGTGAGCGCCGCGACGCTCGGGCCCGAGCACCTGGAGGGCGCGGGGATCGGGAACGACATCCCGATCGCGGTCGCGGGCATGGAGACGGAGAAGGAGTTCACCCGCGTGCTCCTGGGCGACGAGCCGGTGCTCGACGTGGACCTGGCGCGCGAGGAGCACGTGCGCGTGGCGCGGCGGCTCGTCGCCGAGCATCCCGACATCGGCGCGCTCGTGCTCGAGTGCACGAACATGCCTCCCTACACGGCCGACATCCAGCGCGAGACCGGCCTGCCCGTGTTCGACATCGTCTCGCTCGTCACGCTGGCGCACAGCGCGCTCGCGACGGCGATCGGGCCCCGTCCGGCGTAAGCGCGCTAGGTTTCCCTCCGCGCGAGCCGCGCGATCAGCTCGCGATCGGCCGGCGGAAACTCGAACTCGCCGAGACGCTCCGGCGCGACCCAGGCCATCGTCTGGGACTCGCGCGGCTGGATCGCGCCCGACTCGAGCGTGCAGCGGTAGAAGTGGATGACCACGGTCCGCTCGGGATACTCCCACGTGATGGTGTCCACCTTCTCGCCGACGCTGAAGCTCGCGGAGAGCTCCTCCGTCAGCTCGCGCCGAAGCGCCGCTTCAGGCGACTCGCCGGTCTCGATCTTGCCACCGGGGAACTCCCACAGGCCCGCCAGGTGAGAGCCGCTCCGCCGCTGGGTGATGAGATAGCGGCCGGCCTCGTCCCGGACGAGCGCGGCGGCGACCTCGATGATGAGCGGCATCCCGCGCTTAGACGGCGTCAGGCGCGGCCATTGGCGTTCGGATAGGTCGCGCAGAAGGACTTCATCGGGCACGGCAGGCATTTCGGCTTTCGCGGGGTGCACCACGTGGCGCCGAAGTCCATGAGGGCCTGGTTGAAGTCGTAGGCGCGGCCGCGCGGCACGAGCGCCTCGGCGAGGTCCCAGAGCGTCTTCTCGCCACGGACGCGCGCCAGGCGTCGCGGGCCGAGGAAGACGCGGCCGAGCACGCGGCGCACGTTCGTGTCGAGCACGGCGGCGTCGCGCCCGTAGGCGAACGAGAGAATTGCGCCCGCAGTGTAGCGGCCGACGCCGGGCAGCCGCCGCAGGTCCTCCGCGGTGTCGGGAAGCCGGCCGCCGTACCGCGCCACCGCCTCACGCGCGATCGCGTGGAGGCGCACCGGGCGGATGTTGTAGCCGAGCGGATACCAGAGGCGCCGCACCTCGTCCACGCGTGCGCGGGCGAGGCTCCGAAGGGTCGGGTAGTGCCGGAGGAACTGTAGGTACTTCGGGACCACCCGGTCCACCTGTGTCTGCTGCAGCATGATCTCCGACACGAGGACGCGGTAGGGCGCCCGCGTGCGGCGCCACGGCAGGTCGCGCCCGTGCGTGCCGTACCAGGCGAGGAGGCTCCGCCGGAAGCGGCGGACCAGCGACGCTGCCGGCGGCTTCACGGCGCGCAGTGTAGCACGAGCGTTTGCGCGTCTCCGGGGCGCCTCGGATAGAATCGGCTCATGCGCGCGCGCATCGTCGCGGCGGTCGCCCTCCTCGCCCTCGCCGTCGAGGTTGCGCACGCGCAGACGCTCGGTGAGATCTTGCGATCGCGCGGACTCGAGCCGCCCGCCGGCGCCGTGCCGGGCCTCGTCGAAACCGTACGGACGCACCAGAGTCTGGAGGACCAGCGCGGGTTTCTGATCGTCTATGCCGTCGGCGAGCGCGAGCGGGCGCGACTCTACGCGACACGCTTCGAGCGCGTCTCGCGGACCTGGAAGACCGCGCCGCTCGAATGGAGCGCGAAGAGCAGCAGAGTGCCGACCGCCCTCGCGGAGGATCAGTGTCGGGGAGGTCTGGCCGTCGAGCGCTTCGCCGGCGGCTTCCTTGTGATGGCGCACATCAACCCCTCGGCCGAGTGCACGATCGTCCTCGGCGACGACCTCACGATCCGGGGGGTGCTCGGCGGCTGGCCGGTTGCAAAGCTCCCCGATGGGCGCATCGTCTACCAGCGCAACCAAGTCCACTTCGCCGTCGTTCATCCGGTGGCGCTCGGGGTCTTCGACCCGCGGCGGCCCGGGGAGGTCGTCCTCTACCCGCGCACGCCGTACCAGGCGGTCCGGATGGCCCACATCACCCGGATGCGCGCGGTGTACGCCGAGGGGTGGTGCAACGTCCACAACCACTCGTGTGACCCCGACGTCTTCGACGAGCATCTCCGCGGCGAAGTCGTCACGGATGCGGGTGGAGACGCGTTGGCCTTCGTCGTGGCGTGGGACAACACGACGGGCTGGAGCGACACCGAGCGCTGGGGACGGCTCGAACCGTTCCGCGAAGTTCGCCGGGCGCTCTCGACCTGGGACGTGCAGGGCGACCCAACCGTCGAGCTCTACCGGAGTCTCGCCGCCGGCTTGGCGCGGGTCAGGAGCATGAAGGACGAGGCGCACGTGCGGGCCGCGCTCGACGGCGACCCGGGGCTTCGCGATCTCGTCGCCGCCGTCCTCGCCATGGCGCCAGCGGCCGGCCAGGATGCCCAGAGATGGCTCGTGGCGCTCGACGCGCGCTGGGCGGACGCCGGGGTCTGGCGTCGCCTCGCCCGCGCGGTCGAAGTCACCGACGAGTTCACCGAGGTCGTGTACGTGTACACGGGCCTCCGCCAGCCCGACTCCATGAAGTACCGGGAACTCCTGCGGCGCGACTTCGGGGCACGCTTCGGTGAGATCCCGCTCCGTCGGGCGCTCGAGCCCGGCATCCTGCGACAGATCGTTGGCGCCGGTTTAGAATGAGTCGTGCCTAATCGGTTGCCGCTCCACGCGCGTCACCTTGCCGCGGGCGCCAAGCTCGACGCGGTGGGCGACTGGGAGCTGCCCCTCACGTACGGCGACGCGGCCGACGAGTACGGGGCCGCCCGGAGGCGTGCGGCGCTCGTCGACCGCGGCCATTACGGTGTCCTCGAGCTCGAGGGACGCGACCGCGCCACCTTCCTGCACGCGCTGCTTTCGAACGAGGTCAAGGCGCTCGCCCCGGGGCAGGGGTGCGCGGCCACGCTCCTCGACGTCCACGGCAAGGTCCAGGTCGTGCTCTACGTGTGGGTGCTCGACGACCGCATCCTGCTCGTGGTGCCGCCCGGCACGGCGCGAAAAGTTCTGGAGGCGCTCGACCACTATCTGTTCTCGGAGAAGGTCTCGCTGCGCGACGCGAGCGAGGAGACGGCCCTCTTCCTGCTCGCCGGTCCCGAGGTGCCCGCACTGGTCGAACGGCTCACGGGCGTGCGGCCGCCCGAGCGCCCGTGGGCGCACGTGGCCGCGACGCTCGACGGGGCTGCCGTGCGGCTCGTGACGGGCGACGGCGAGACGGGTGGCCCCGAAATGTGGTGCACCACGGCGGCGGCCGAGGCCGCGCGGGTGTGGGCGGCGGTCGTCAGAGCGGGGGCGCGCCCCGTCGGGCTCACGGCCCTCGAGTCGCTCAGGATCGAGGCGGGCACGCCGCGCTTCGGCCACGACGTGGACGAGAGCGTCCTGCTGCCGGAGATTCCGTTGGAGCGCCTCGTTTCCTACACGAAGGGATGCTACCCGGGGCAGGAGGTCGTCGTGCGCATCCGCGACCGCGGCCACGTGAACCGGGTGCTCACCGGGCTCGTCCTCGAAGGCGACGCCGTCCCGGCGCCCGGCGCCGAGGTCGTCGCCGACGGCGGCGCCGTGGGGCGGGTCACGAGCGCGGTGCGTTCGTTCGGCCTCGGCCGGCCGATCGCGCTCGCATTCATCAAGCGCCAGCACGCCCAACCCGAGACGACCGTGTCGGTGCGGGTCGGCGAGCGGACCATCGCGGCGCGGGTCAGCGGCCTGCCGTTCACGCGGTAAGCCTGGAGATTCCCGTGGCCGCGAACCGCCTCGCACGCGAGACGAGCCCCTACCTGCTGCAGCACGCGCACAACCCCGTGGACTGGTATCCGTGGGGTGAGGAGGCGTTCGCGCGCGCGCGCGCCGAGGACAAGCCCATCCTGCTCTCGGTCGGATACTCCGCCTGCCACTGGTGTCACGTGATGGAGCGCGAGTCGTTCGAGGATCCCGAGATCGCCGCCCTGATGAACCGCCACTTCGTGAGCGTCAAGGTGGACCGCGAGGAGCGGCCCGACGTGGACCAGATCTACATGCAGGCCGTGCAGTCCATGACGGGGCACGGCGGCTGGCCGATGACCTGCTTCCTCACGCCCGACGCCCGCCCCTTCTACGGCGGCACCTACTTCCCGCCGGTGGATCGCCACGGCCTCCCGGGATTCCCGCGGCTGCTCCAGGCGCTCGCCGACGCGTGGGCCACCCGGCGCGGCGAAGTGCTCTCCTCCGCGAGCCAGATCGGCGAGGCGCTCGGGCAGTCAGAGCGGCTGCGCGGCGCGGCCCAGCTCCTGACGGCTGACGTCCTGTCACGCGGTTTCCAGCAGCTCTCCGAGCAGTTCGACGACGCCAACGGGGGCCTCGGCGGCGCGCCGAAGTTCCCGCAGCCGATGATCTGGGACTTCGTCCTGCGCTTCTGGAAGCGCTCGAAGAACCCGCGCGCCCGGCAGATGGCGCACACGACGCTCACGATGATGGCGCGCGGCGGCATGTACGACCAGGTCGGCGGCGGCTTCCACCGGTACTCGGTGGACGCCCACTGGCTCGTGCCCCACTTTGAGAAGATGCTCTACGACAACGCCCAGCTCGCGTCGCTCTACCTGCACGCGTGGCTCGCCTTCGGCGACCCCGACTGCCGGCGCGTCGCGGAAGAGACGCTCGACTACATCCTGCGCGAGATGACCGACCCGGGCGGCGGCTTCTACTCGGCCCAGGACGCCGACTCCGAGGGCCACGAGGGCAAGTTCTTCGTCTGGACGGGAGAGGAGCTGCGCGACATCCTCGGGCCCGCCGACGCCGAGTATGGGTCGCACTACTGGGGCGTGGACCGGGGCCCGAACTTCGAGGACAAGAGCATCCTCTACGTGACCGGGAAGCCCGAGCCCGAACGGATCGCCGCCATCAGGGGCACGCTCTACGCGGCGCGGGAGCGTCGCGTCCACCCCGGCCGCGACGACAAGGTCCTGGCCGGGTGGAACGGGCTCGCGTGCCGCGCCTTCGCCGAGGCCGGCCGGGCGCTCGACCGGCCCGACTACGTCGCCGCCGCGGTCCGAAACGCGGAGTTCGTCCTTCGCGACATGCGCCGCGACGGCAGGCTCCTCCGCTCGTGGAAGGCGGGTGAGGCGAAGCTCAAGGGCTACCTCGAGGACTACGTGCTCGTCGCCGCGGCGCTGATCGACGTGTACGAGGCGACCTTCGACCGCCGCTGGCTCGACGAGGCGCGCGCCCTCGCCGACGAGACGCTGCGGCTCTTCTGGGACGAGCGGCTCGAAGGCTTCTACGACACGGGGGTGGACCACGAGCGGCTCATCGTGCGTCCCCGGAACCTCTTCGACAACGCGGTGCCGTGCGGCAGCTCGGTCGCGATCGAGACGCTCTTCCGCCTCGCGAGCCTGACGGGCGAGCCGCGCTACGAGTCCACCGCGCGGGACGCGCTCCGGCCGATGGCCGACCTCATGACCCGCTACGCGTCGGGCTTCGGCCGCTACCTCGGCGCGCTCGACTTTCACCTGGGGTCCGTCGTCGAGGTGGCCCTGGTCGCGCCCACGGCGGGCGAGGGGCTGCGGGGCCTCGCCGCCGAGGTGTTCGGCCGGTACCTGCCGAACCGCATCGTCGCCGGGATGGCTGCGGGCGACGCGCGCGCCGCCGAGGGCATCCCGCTCCTCCAGAAGCGCGAGGCGGTGGGCGGGCGGGCGACCGCGTACGTCTGCCGGAACTACGCGTGCGAGCTGCCCGTCACGGACCGCCGGGCGCTCGCCCGTCAGCTCGACGCGCTCTAGTCCACAAGCCCTACCGCTTGCCTCGGAACCGCTCGATCACGTCCGGCAGTCGCGCGTGCCCGCTGGCGTCGACGAGCGCGCAGGCGAGGAGCCGCATCGAGTGACTGCTGAACGGGTTCACCGACTGCACGAAGTTGTAGCGGATTTCCTTGACGCTCGGGTTCGCGGCGGAGGGCGGGACGGCGTAGCTCATCAGCAGGCGGACGTAGGCGAGGATCTCTCCGTGCTCGAAGACCCGGTCGATCCAGAGACCGGCGGCGTTGGCCCGACGCAGCTCACTCGCGACGCTCGACCACCCCGTGACCGGCGACGGATCGAACGCGTACACGCTGGACACGCGAGGCACCGGGGCGCCGGCGCTCGACGTCAGGGGCATCGAGTAGGCGACGTGCTGGGCCAGCCCGCCGCCCAGCGAATGTCCCGCCGCGACGATACGCACCGCCTTCGCGCCGTCGCCCGTGAGCTCCGGCCTGCGCGCGGCGAGGCGGTCGACGAACTCGCGGCCGACACGCCCGGACACAACCGTGTACTGGTCCTCGTACCAGGGGACGAACCTGAGAAACCATCTGAGGTTGGAGATCCAGTCCTTCAGGCTGTTGAACTCGGTGCCCCTGAAGACGATTGCGACCACCGGCGGAGACGACCGCTTCTCCCACACCTCCACGAAGAGCCCGACGCGGATCGCTTCCCGAATGAGGCTGCGGCTCGGGAAGTCTTCCCACATGGTCCATCCCGGTAGCGGGATCGGCCCGACCCGTTCCGGCACGCAGCGACTGGCATAGGCCTCCGGCGTGGCCTCCGGGAGCTGGAGCACCTGGGCCTCCTGCTCGGGCGGCGCCCGACGCTGCCTCTTCCACTCGCCGTGGTAGGCATTCTCGCTCAGCACGGCGTACTCCCAGAGCCCTTTGGCCGACTCGGACACGTCGGCCGGTGGGCGATACATTCTGTCGCCGGGCTCCCGGATGAATGCCTTGTCGCTTGCCTGGTGGAACGTCGCGCATCCGGTCGCGAGGGACGAGAGCACGAGCAGCATGAATGAGGCGGTGCGGGTCGAGCGGCCGCCGAGTCGCTCGTAGAGCCTCCAGCGCTCGAGCAGGTCTGGGATCGCCGCGGCGCCCGTCACGCACGCACTATAGAGAGCAGACGCGGAGTCGGCAAGCCCGACGGAGAGTGTGTCGTCGAAACTTGATCGGGTGTCGCCGCGAGACCTATAGTTGATCTGTCCCATCGCAGCCGAGGGAGGTCCACCATGGCCGACGCGAATCCTTCCGCCGCGGCGCCCAGCGTGACGAGGTGCGGGCGATGCCAGGCGGCGCTCACCGACAGCGAGCGCGTTCCCGCGCAGGACCGCTTCTTCTGCCGTACCTGCTACGAGATCCTCAAGCTCCAGCTGAGAACGGCCGCGGCCGGCATGAAGGAGAACGTCAACTACCCGATGGCGGCGCTGGGCGCCGTCCTGGGCGGCGCCGCGGGCGTGCTCGCCTGGTGGGGGTTCACCGTGCTCACGGGGATCGGCTTCGGCCTCGTCGCCGTGGCGATCGGGTTCCTGGTCGGCCACGGCGCGGCCCGCGGTGCCGGAGGCAAGCGCAGCGTGGGCTTGCAGGTGCTCGCGGTGGTCATCGGCGCGGTCTCCTTCCTCGTGGCCGCCTATCTCGTGAACATGACCTTCATCAACCAGGCGCTCGCCGAGCAGGGCCGGCCGTTCCGCGTGCCGTTCCCGCCGACGAGCCCCGCCATGTTCTACAACGTTCTCGCCGTGAACTTCGGGATCATGAAGCTGGTCTTCCTCGCGATCGTCGCGTACGAGGCGTGGATCATCCCGCGTCCGGTCAGGCTGGCGCCGCCGGCGTGACCGACGCCGAACGCCGGGCGCAGGAGATCGAGAACCTGCGCGCCGTGTACCAGAGTCTGAAGGCGCCGGCGCCGGCCGCGAAGGCGCCTCCGGGGCGCGGGCGGAGCGCCGCGCTGGGCGCCGCGGGCGCCGGGCTCCTCTTCGTCTTGGGCAAGGCGAAGTTCTTCGGCCTGCTCGCGGGCGTCTTCAAGTTCAAGACCCTGGCGACGATGCTGCTGTCGGTCGGGGCCTACGCGCTCGAGTGGGGCTGGCCGTTCGCGCTCGGGTTCGTGCTGCTGATCTTTGCCCACGAGATGGGGCACGCGGTCGCCATGCGGATCGAGGGCATTCCGGCCGGCGCGCCCGTGTTCATCCCGTTCGTCGGCGCCTTCGTCGCGATGCACGGCCGGCCCCGCGACGCCGCGGTCGAGGCCCGCGTGGCGATGGCGGGGCCCGTCCTGGGCTCGCTGGCCGCGTGGGCGGTGCTCGGCGCCGGGCTCGCGCTCGAGCAGCGCCTCCTCGTGGCGCTCGGGCACACCGCCGTGCTCCTGAACCTGTTCAACCTCGTTCCGGTACCGCCCCTCGACGGCGGCCGCATCGCCGGCGCCTTCACGCGGACGTACTGGGTGATCGGCTACGCCGTCGGCATCGCCGCCCTGGTGGCGACCCGATCGCCGATCCTGCTCATCGTGCTGGCGGTGGGTCTCTTCACGCTCGTGCGCCGCTGGCGCGACCCCGTGCCGGGGTACGATGCGCTTCCGGGCCGGCAGCGCACGCTGATCGCGCTCGCGTACGCCGCCCTCGCGCTCGGCCTCGTCGCGACCCTGCCGCTGGGCTGATCAGGAGCGGCCACGTATGGAAGGGGATACGTTGTCTCGGATCAGCACCAAGCGTAGTCTCGGGCCATGGGCACGTTCAGGGTGCGGATCGAGATCGGCGACACGGCGGGGGAGCGCTGGGAGACGGTCGAGGCACTCGTGGACACGGGCGCGACCTACGCCATGGTGCCGGCGGCGCTGCTCGGGCGCCTCGGCGTGACGCCGCACGCGCGGGACACCTTTGTGCTGGCCGACGGCCGGCGCGTCGAGCACGACATCGGCCAGAGCTGGATTCGCGTGAACGGCCGCGCGGTGGTGACGCTCCTCGTGTTCGCGGGGCCAGAGGCCACGCCGCTCCTCGGCGCCTACGCGCTCGAAGGCCTCCGGTTCGCGCCGGACCCCATCGGGCGCCGTCTCGTCCCTGTCCCCGGACTACTCATGGAGCTCGCGGTGTAAACTCCCCCTGTCGGGAGGGAGCCCATGACCGAGAGCGGCAGGAGCGAGATCGTCTGGAGGCCCACCCGAGAGTTTGCCGAGCGCTCGCGCATCGCGCGCTTCATGCGCGCGCAGAAGATTGACTCACTGGGGGAGTTGCAGCGCCGCTCGGTCGCGGATCCCGAGTGGTACTGGGACGCGGTCGTTCGCGATCTCGGCGTGCGGTTCACCCGCCCGTACACGCGCGTGCTCGACGCCTCACGGGGCGTGCAGTGGCCGCGCTGGTTCCCCGACGGGCTGCTGAACTTCACCGACAACTGCGTCGACCGGAACCTCGACGCTGGGCGTGGCGACCAGGCCGCGATCATCTGGGAGGGGGACGACGGTCAGAGCAGGACGCTGACCTACCGGGCGCTCGCGCGCGAGGTGAACCGCCTGGCGAACGCGCTCCGGCACCTGGGCGTCGGCGAGGGCGATCGCGTGGGCGTGTTCCTGCCGATGTCGCCGGAGGCGGCGGTCGCGACGCTCGCCGCCGGCAGGATCGGCGCGATCTACACGCCGTGCTTCTCGGGTTACGGAGCCCAGGCCGTGGCCTCCCGGCTCCAGGACTGCGAGGCGAAGGTCCTGATCACGGCGGACGGCTTCCAGCGGCGCGGTCAGCTCGTGAAGATGAAGGAGACCGCGGACGAGGCCGCCGCGCTGTCGCCGAGCGTGAAGCACGTGGTCATCTACAAGCGGCTCGGCCGCGAGATCCCGTGGACCGCCGGGCGCGACCAGTGGTGGCACGACCTCATCGCGGGCGAATCCGACCAGTGCCCAGCGCTCCCGGTGGAGGCCGACCGGCCCTGCCTCCTCATCTACACCTCCGGCACGACGGGCCGGCCCAAGGGCGCGGTGCTCACTCACGGCGGCTTCCTCATCAAGTGCGCCCACGACTTCGGCTACCTGATGGACGTGGGTCCGGGCGACCGGCTCTTCTGGCTCACCGACCTCGGCTGGCTCATGGGGCCGATGCTGATCACCGCGGGGCTCTTCCACGGCGGGACGGCCGTCCTCTTCGAGGGCGTGCAGGATTACCCGAAGCCGGACCGGCTCTGGGCGCTCGTGGAGCGCCACGAGGTGACGGTGATGGGGATGTCGCCCACGGCGGTCCGCGCGCTCATGCCCCACGGCGCCGAGCACGTGCACGCGCACGAGCTCTCCTCGCTGCGCCTCATCGGCTCGACAGGCGAGCCCTGGAACCCAGAGCCCTACCGCTGGCTTTTCGAGAACGCGGGCAAGGCGCGCCTGCCGATCATCAACTACACGGGCGGCACGGAGATCTCGGGCGGCATCCTCGGCTGCTTCCCGATCGCGCCGATCAAGCCCTGCTCGTTCGCCGGGCCCATCCCGGGGATGGCGGCCGAGTGCTTCGGCGAGGACGGCAAGCCCGTCCGCGGCCAGGTGGGCGAGCTGGTCGTGAAGGCGCCGTGGCCCGGCATGACGCAGGGCTTCTGGAAGGACCCGCAGCGCTACGAGGAGACCTACTGGTCCCGCTGGCCGGGCGTCTGGGTCCACGGCGACTGGGCGTTCGTGGACGAGGACGGCTTCTGGTTCATCCAGGGGCGCTCGGACGACACGCTGAAGATCGCGGGTAAGCGCCTCGGCCCGGCCGAGGTCGAGTCGGTGCTGGTCGGCCATCCGGCCGTCGCGGAGGCGGGCGTGGTCGGCGTCCCCCACGCGGTGAAGGGCGAGGCGATCGTCTGCTTCGTCGTGCTCCGCTCGGACTCGGCCCCCTCCGAGCCGCTCCGCGCCGAGCTCGCGGAGCGCGTTGCCAAGCAGATGGGCAAGGCGCTCAAGCCCGAGCGCGTGCTCTTCACGCGCGACCTGCCGAAGACCCGGAGCGCCAAGGTCATGCGCCGGGTGATCCGGGCGACGTATCTCGGGAAGGAGCCGGGCGATCTCTCGTCGCTCGAGAACCCGGCCGCCCTCAAGGCCATCACGGAGGCCCACTGAGGGCGCCCGCGCGCGGTGGTGCGAGCTGAGCGGCGGCGCGCCGCGAGGCGAGCGGTGAGATGGTGCGGTGGTATACTCCGAGTGTCGCCGTGGGGGGAGGATTCCTGAGAACCGGGTGCGGCCCGGGACCCCTCGAACCTGCTCTGGATAATTCCAGCGAAGGGAACACGGCGAGCGCCTGACCGATTGCGGCCGCACCCCCGAGGGGCGCGGCCGTTTTGCTTATGAAGATCGTGGTGAACGGCAAGGAGCACGAGGTCGCCGACGGCCTCAGTGTCGACGGCCTCCTGACGCACCTGGGCGTCAAGCGCGAGTTCACCGCGGTGGCGGTGAACCGCGAGATCACGCTGAAGCGCGCCTACGCGGCGACGCTGCTCAACGAAGGGGACCGAGTGGAGATCGTCCGGCCGATGGGTGGAGGGTAGGGCCATGAGCGACACGAACCTGGTGCTCGGCGGCAAGGAGTTCTCCTCGCGCCTCATCGTCGGCACGGGGAAGTACTCGTCCTTGGACGTCATGAAGGAGGCGCACGAGGCGTCCGGCGCGCAGATCATCACGGTCGCGCTCCGGCGCGTCAGCCTGCCGACGGGCGAGTCGCTCCTGGACCACCTCGACACCACGCGCTACACGCTGCTCCCGAACACCGCCGGCTGCTACACCGCCGACGAGGCGGTCCGCACCACCTACCTCGCACGCGAGGCCGGGCTCGGCGAGATGGTGAAGCTCGAGGTCATCGGCGACTCCCGCACGCTCTTCCCCGACGTCCAGGGGCTCCTCGAGGCGACGAAGACGCTCGCGCGGGACGGGTTCGTCGTCATGCCCTACACGAACGACGACCCGGTGACGGCCAAGCGACTCGAGGACGCGGGCGCCGCGTGCGTGATGCCCCTCGGCGCGCCGATCGGTTCCGGCCTCGGCATCCGGAACCCGTACAACATCAAGATCATCCTCGAGACCGTGACGATCCCCGTCATCGTCGACGCCGGGGTCGGCACGGCGTCGGACGCCGCGATCGCGATGGAGCTCGGCTGTGACGGCGTGCTCATGAACACCGCGATCGCCGGCGCCCGGGATCCCGTCGAGATGGCGCGGGCGATGCGGCTCGCCGTCGAGGCCGGGCGCCTCGCGTACCGGTCGGGGCGCATCTCGAAGAAGCTCTACGCGACCGCGTCCTCGCCGCTCGAGGGCGTGCCCGATTGGACGAGCTGAGGCTGACCCTCGTCACCGACCGCACCCAGACCCGGGGGCGTGAGCTGCTCACGGTCGTGGGCGAGTGTCTCGCGGCGGGGCTCCCCGCCGTGCAGGTGAGAGAAAAGGACCTCGGCGCCGCCGAGCTCGCGCTGCTCTGTCGCCGCCTGCGCGGCCTCACGCTCGACACCCGGGCGCTCCTCATCGTCAACGACCGCGTGGACGTGGCGCTCGCCGTCGGCGCCGATGCCGTCCAGCGAACCTCCACGTCGCTTCCCGTGAAGGACATCCGGGCGCTCGTGGAGGCGCGGCTGCGTATCGGCGCCTCGGTTCACTCGCTGCCCGAAGCGCTCGAGGCCGAGATCAACGGCGCCGACTGGCTGGTCTTCGGGCCGGTCTACGAGACCCCCTCGAAGCGCGCGTACGGCGCGCCCCAGGGCCTCCAGAAGCTCGAGCGCGTCGCTTCCGCCGTGCGGATCCCGGTGATCGCCATCGGCGGGATCACCGCCGAGCGCGTCCCCGAGGTGAAGCGCGCGGGGGCGCACGGCGTCGCCGCGGTCGCGGCCATCCTGGCGGGGGACTCACCGGCCGACGCGACCCGGCGGTTCCTCGACGCGCTGGGGGCGTCGTGAGGGTCCTGGTCGTCGGCGGAGGGATCATCGGCTGCGCGACCGCCTACGAGCTGGCGAAGGCGGGCGCCGGCGTCGTGCTGTTCGAGCGCTCGACGCCCGGCGCCGAGGCCTCGAGCGCCGCGGCCGGGCTCCTCGCCCTGCACGGTGAGCCGGCCGAGTCCGAGCTCGCCCGGCTGAAGCTCGCGAGCTGGCGGCTCTACCCGGACGTCGTGCGGGAGCTGCGCGAGCTCACGGGCATCGACGTCGAGCACGTGACGCACGGGACGCTCTACCCGCTCGCCCGCGGCGAGGCCGCGCCCGCGCCGCCGGCGGGCGGACCGGATCTCGGCATCGAGGTGCTCGAGGGGAAGGACCTCCACGGCCTCGAGCCGGCGCTCTCACCGCGGATCGAGCGCGCGGTCTTCCTCCGTGACGACCACTGGCTCAACAACCAGCGGCTCGTGATCGCCTACGCCCAGGCGGCGGCGCGCGTGGGCGTCGAGATCCGCCCGGGCTCGAACGTGTCGCGCGTGCTGGTCGAGGCGGGCCGAGCGCGCGCCGTGGAGGCCGACGGCGAGCGTGTGAGCGGCGACGCGGTGCTCCTGGCCGCGGGCGCGTGGACGTCGGAGCTCACCGCGCCTCTGGGCGTCGGCCTCACGATCGAGCCGCGCCGCGGGCAGATGCTCGCGCTCGCCCATACGCCGCCCGTCCTCACGTACTGTGTCGACGGCGAGGTGTACCTGGTGCCGCGGCCGTCGGGCGAGCTGCTGATCGGGGCGACGGTCGAGCGCGCGGGGTTCCAGCGCGCGGTGACGGCGGAGGGGATCCAGTCCCTCCTTCAGCGGGCGCTCGAGCTGGTTCCCTCGCTGGCCGGGCTCCCGATCGCGCGCACCTGGTGCGGCTTCAGGCCGTGGGCGCCGGACGGCCTGCCCGTGCTCGGCCCGTGGCCGGGGATCGAGGGGCTCTGGCTGGCGACGGGGCACTTCCGGAACGGCATCTTGCTCGCGCCGATCACCGCCCGGCTCATGACCGACTGGCTGACAACCGGCAAGCCCAGCGTCGAGGTGGGCGACTTCCTGCCCGAGCGGTTCGCGCGGCGCTGAGCCCCGGGCTCAGCGCGCCTCGCCCGACTTCTTGATGTCGAGCATCGGCGGCAAGAGCCCCTCGTGCTCGAACTCGGCGACCTGGGTGATGTTGTTCATGCGCCCCACGATCTCCTGGATCTGCTGGGCACCCTCGCGGGCGCGCTCGATCCACTGGGCATCCTCGGTCCCCGGCGGGAGGCGCTTGCCGACCAGGCTGAGCCCGCCGAGAACGATCGTCAGCGGGTTGTTGATCTCGTGCGCCGCGGCGCGCGCCAGAAGGGTGATCGCGCGCAGCTCGACGCTCTCACGGCGCGCCGTCTCGGCGGTCTGGCTCTCGACCACGTCCCGGAAGAGGTAGGCGCCGAGCCCGATACCGATGAAGTTCGTGAACAGGAAGGGGAGGGCGAGCGGGTAGAAGAGCTTGAGCCCGGCCTCGCCCAGCACCGCGAACGAGATGAACGTGGCGGTGAACCCGGCGCCCGCGAGCGTGAGAGCGTGGCGCGCCCGCACGCCGCCGTCGTGGCGCGCCCACATGTGGACCAGGCCCGCCGCCGCGGCGGTGCCGACGATCCCGAGGACGCCCGCGAGCGCGCCGGCCCCGCCGAGCAAGGCGCGGTAGCACGCGGCGACCGCGGCGGCGAGGATCACCGCGGGCCAGCCCTCGACGAGCCCGATCAGCGCGATCGGCACCGCGCGGGCGTCGATGAAGTCGCCCTCGCTGCTCACCCGGATCCGGGAGATCATCAAGAGCACCGCGAGCACGCCGAAGGCGAGGCCGCTGACGGCCTGATGCGCCTTGGAGTGGAGCCGGGCCCACGGCCCCCGCCAGCGGAAGGTGTAGGAGTAGAAGACGAGGCCGAGGACGAGGACGCCGGCGGCCTCCAGGACGTGATGGAATTCCATGTTTTTAGTCCCACCCCTCCCGCACTATGGTATGCCCAACAGGGCATTTCCCAGAGGGGAGTCAGCCACGACGATGTACGGCAAGACCAGTATCGAGTTCCCTCGGCGTGTCGTCTGCCTGACGGCCGAGACCGCCGAGATCGCCTTTCTGGTCGGGGCGGGCGACCGCGTCGTCGGCGTCCCGGGCACGGCGCGGCGGCCCGAGGCGGTCCGCGAGAAGGCGCGCGTCGGCGGCTTCACGACCTTCCGCCTTGACAAGATCCTCGCGCTCGAGCCCGACCTCGTCCTCGCGTTCTCCGACCTCCAGAAGGACGTCGTGCGCGACCTGATCGGCGCCGGCGTGGCGGTGCTGTGCACGAACCAGCGCTCGTTCGACGACGTGCTGCGCGCCATCCTCGTGATCGGGGGCGCGCTCGGCTGCGAGGCGGCGGGGCGCGGGCTGGTCCAGGACATGAGCGACGAGGTCCGGCAGATCCGCGAGTACTCGGCGGTGTGGCCCGACCGGCCGCGGGTCTACTTCGAGGAGTGGCACGACCCTCTCATCGCGGGGATCCGCTGGGTCTCCGAGCTGATTGAGATCGCCGGCGGCCGTGACGTCTTCGCCGAGCTGCGCGATCGGCAGGCGGCGGCAGGGCGCGTCGTGTCACCCGAGGCGGTAGTCGAACGCGATCCGCAGATAATCCTGGCGTCCTGGTGCGGGAAGCCCGTGGACCGCGGGCAGATCGTCGGGCGCCCGGGCTGGGAACGGATCTCCGCCGTGAAGGCGGGCCAGCTCCACGAGATCGAGGGCGAGGACATCCTGGCTCCGGGGCCCTCACTGATGGCCGGTCTCCGCCGCATCCACGAGGTGATTCAGGCTTTCCAAGCGGCTTAAAATTGATCAGCCGGAAAAGTTTGGGGTAGGGACGAGCCCGCGCTAGCATTGGGGCCTCCCCGGCCCCGGGGAGCCTGAGGACTGATGAAAGACCTTGCGCAGATACGACCTGAAAGCTTCTTCGCCGACCGCTTCAACGTGACAGCCTCCCTCATGGAAAAGGTCCTAGGCTCGAGCCTCATCGGGCGGGTTGACGACGCCGACATCTACCTCGAGTACTGTATCAACGAGGACCTGCAACTCGAGGAAGGAGCTGTTAAAAAGGCTTCCCGTCATGTGAGCCAGGGCGCCGGCGTCCGGGCGCTCTCCGGGACGCGCACCGGCTACGCCCACACCGACGACATCTCGATCCAGAACCTCGAGGAGGCGGCGCGCCAGGCGCGCGCGATCGCCGACCGCGCCAGCGCCTCGACGGCCATCGCCGTGCCCTCGCGCGGCAAGCCCCACGACCTCTATGCGCTCAGCGAGCCGCCGGTCGTCACCGAGCTCACGAGGAAGCTCGACCTCCTTCGGAAGGTGGACGCGGCCTGCCGGGCGGCGGACCCGCGTGTCAAGCAGGTGATCGTCTCGCTCTCGAGCGAGCAGGTGGTCATGCTGATCGCGACCGCGACCGGCTGGACGGTCGGCGACATCCGCCCGCTCACTCGGCTCAACGTCACCGCGATCGCCGAGGAGGGCGGCAGGCGCGAGATGGGGTCCCACGGTGGCGGCGGCCGCGTGCCCCTCGAGTTCTTCCTCGAGGCCGACCGCTGGCGGCGCTTCGCCGGCGAGGCGGCGCGCCAGGCAGTGTTGAAGCTCGGCGCCGTGAACGCTCCGGCGGGCGCCATGACGGTTGTCCTCGGGCCGGGCTGGCCGGGCATCCTCCTGCACGAGGCCGTGGGGCACGGGCTCGAGGGCGACTTCAACCGCAAGGGCACCTCGGCGTTCGCCGGCCGCATGGGGCAGAAGGTCGCCTCCGAGCTCGTCACGGTCGTCGATGACGGGACGCTCGCGAACCGCCGTGGCTCGCTCAACGTCGACGACGAGGGCACCCCGACGGGGCGCACCGTGCTGATCGAGAAGGGGATCCTCAGGGGCTACATGCAGGACCGGCTGAACGCACGGCTCATGGGCACGACGCCCACCGGCAACGGGCGCCGCGAGTCCTACGCCCACCCGCCGATGCCCCGCATGACCAACACCTTCATGCTCGCGGGCGAGGACGCTCCCGAAGACATCATCCGCTCGGTCAAGCGCGGCCTCTACGCCGTCACCTTCGGCGGCGGTCAGGTGGACATCACCAGCGGCCGGTTCGTCTTCTCCGCGAACGAAGCCTACCTGATCGAGGACGGCCGCGTCGCCGCGCCGGTCAAGGGCGCGACACTCATCGGCAACGGGCCCGAGGCGCTCACGCGCATCTCGCGCGTCGGCCGCGATCTGGCGCTCGACGAGGGCGTAGGCACGTGCGGCAAGGATGGCCAGTCGGTGCCCGTGGGCGTCGGGCTGCCGACGACGCGGATCGACGACATGACCGTGGGCGGGACCGCCGTATGAAATTCGAGCTGCTGGTCTCGGTGCTCAAGCGCGCGCTCGAGCGCGGCGCGACCGCCGCCGACGGCTTCGTCATCGAGGAGAGCGAGGGGAGCGCCTCGGTCCGGATGGGCGAGATCGAGACCGTCACGCACGCGCACGACCAGCGGCTGTCGCTCCGGGTGTTCGCGGGGCGCGCGTCGGCCGCGGCCTCGACGTCCGACTTCTCCCGTGACTCGCTCGAGCGTCTCGTCGACGAGGCGACCTCCCTCGCCAAGGTGACCGCGGAGGACCCCTGCGCCGGCCTCCCCGACCCGGAGGAGCTGATCGCCCGCGCGCCCGACCTCGACCTCGAGGATACGGCCGGCGAGGAGCTCACGCCCGAGCAGAAGGTCGAGCTCGCGCGGCAGTGCGAGGCGGCGGCGCTCGCGAGCGACCCGCGGATCACCAACTCCGAGGGCGCCGAGCACCACGACCGCCGGACCCACTACGCCTACGCGACCACCCACGGGTTCGCCCAGGGCTACGGGGCGACGCGGTTCGACGTGAGCGTGACGCCGGTCGCCACGCAGAACGGCGACATGCAGCGCGACTACTGGTCCTCGAGCGCGCGCAAGCGCCTGCGCCTGGAGGACCCCGCCGCCGTTGGGCGCACGGCGGCCCGGCGCGCGCTGCGGCGGCTCGGGGCACGGAAGATCAAGACCGTCGAGGTTCCCGTGGTCTTCGACCCGGAGAGCGCGGCGAGCCTCGTGCGCGCGCTCGCGGCCGCCGCGAGCGGCCCGAGCCTCTACCGCCGCTCCTCGTTCCTGCTCGACCGGCTCGGCGCCAAGATCGCCTCCCCCGTCGTGACGATCGTGGACGATCCGCTGATCCCGGGCGGGCTCGGCTCGCGCCCGTTCGACGGCGAGGGGCTCCCCACCGGCCGCACCACGCTCGTCGGCGCGGGCGTGCTCGAGTCCTACCTGCTCGACACCTACAGCGCGCGCAAGCTCGGCCTCACGTCCACGCACCACGCGTCGCGGGACGGCAGCGGCGTCTCGGTCTCGACCTCGAACCTCATGCTCCTGCCCGGACGCGACACGCCGGAGGCGCTGATCCGATCGGTGAAGCAGGGGCTCTACGTGACCGAGCTGATCGGCTTCGGTGTGAACAGCGTCACGGGCGATTACTCGCGCGGCGCGGCGGGCCTCTGGATCGAGGGCGGCGAGCTCGCGTATGCGGTGGAGGAGGTCACGGTGGCGGGCAACCTGCTCGCGATGTTCGCGACGATCGAGGCCGTGGCCGACGACCTGACGCTGCGCGAGCGCACGGTGGCGCCGACGCTCAAGATCGGCCGCATGGTGGTGGCGGGGCACTAGAACTCGATGATCATCGACAGCCATTGTCATCTGCACGACCCGGCCTACGCCGACCTTCGCGAGACGCTCCGGACTGCGTTCGCCCACGATGTCTGGGGCGTCGTGGCGGTCGGCGTCGACCCGGGGACGAACGCGCGGACCCTGGCCGCGGCCGCGGCCGCGCCCAAGGCGGTCTGGCCCTGCCTCGGGCTTCATCCTGAGGCCCCGGCGCTGACCGACGAGGACCTCGCGCGCGTCGAGGCGCAAGTCGCCGAGCATCACTCCCGCATCGTCGCCCTCGGCGAGATCGGCCTCCCGTGGTACTCCCTCGAGGGGGCGGTCGACGCGGCGGCGCTCATGGCCCGCGGACGCGAGCGCCTCCATCGGCTGCTCGAGCTGGCCGCGCGCTGGGATCTCCCGGTCGCCCTGCACGCTCCCCACGGCGCGGCGGTGGGCGCCCTCGAGGCGCTCTTGCGTCACGGCATCGAGCGCGCGGTCTTCCACTGGCACAAGGCCCCGGCGGAGGTGACCCGCGAGATCGTGAGCGCCGGCTACTTCGTCTCGGTGACGCCCGAGGTCGTCTACCGCGAGCGCGACCGCGAGCTCGTCCAGGCTCTCCCGCTCGAGTCGCTCCTGGTCGAGAGCGACGGCCCGTGGACGTACCGCGGCGAGTTCGAGGGGCTCCCGTCCGGGCCCTGGTTCGCGAGCCGCGTCGCCGAGGAGGTCGCGAAGCTCAAGCAGATGCCGGTCGAGGACGTGATGCACCAGCTCTCGACCAACGCCTGCAGTCTCTTCGATCTCGTCTGGGCGTGAGCCAGGCGGCAGTGCAAGCCGAGCGGCACCAGGTCTCCCTGCGCGCTGGCTCGCTTGCACTCGCCCTGCATCTCCCGGACGCCGCGGAGCGGATACCCTGTGTCATCGCGTGCCACGGCCTCTCAGCCTCGAAGGACAGCGACAAGTACCTGCTGCTCGGTGCTGCGCTTCCCCGGGCGGGGCTCGCGCTGGCGCGGTTCGACTTCCGCGGATGCGGCGAGTCCACGGGCCGCGAGGACGAGACGACGGTCGGCACGCGGATCGACGACGTGCGCGCGGTGCTGGAGTTCCTCGGCGCGCATGGGCGTCTCGACGGACGTTTCGGCCTGCTCGGCTCGAGCCTCGGCGGCTTCGTCGCCCTCCACGTCGCTGCCGAGCGTGGCGACGCGATCCCGGTCGTGACGTGGAACGCGCCGGCCGATCTCGAGGACCTGGGGGAGGGCGGGGAGCACCCCGGCATCGGCATGCCGTTCCTGCTCGAGCTCGCGACGCACCGCTACGCGCACTCGCCCGCGGGGGTCCGGCGCCACCTGGCGATCCAGGGCGAGGCCGACGACGTCGTTCCGCTGGAGCACGGCCTTGTGCTGCACGGGCGCGCCGCCCCGCCCTGCGACCTCGCGGTCCTGCTGGGCGCCGACCATCGCCTCACCGACCCCGAGCACCGACGCGAGGCGGTCGCGCGGAGCATCGAGTGGTTCCAGCGCTGCTTCAAGGAGACGCCATGATCGATCGCACGCGCCTCGTCGCGGAGTTCCTGGAGCTCGTCAGGATCGACAGCCTGTCCAGGCGCGAGGGCCGGATCGCCAAGCGCCTCGGGGAGACCCTCACGGGGCTGGGCGCAGCCGTCGAGGAGGACGACGCGGGGCAGAAAGTCGGCGGCGAGGCGGGGAACCTCCTCGCGAAGCTCCCGGGCACCGTCCCCGGCGCCCCGGCGCTCCTCCTCTGCGCCCACATGGATACGGTGGTGCCGGGCGAGAACGTGAAGCCGGTCGTGAGCGGCGACGTGATCCGGACGGACGGCACGACGGTCCTGGGCGGGGACGACAAGTCGGGTCTCGTCGCCATCCTCGAGACGCTGCGCGTGCTCCGCGAGGACCGGATCCCGCACGGGCCGATCGACGTGCTCTTCACGATCTGCGAGGAGTACGGGCTACTCGGCGCCAAGCACTTCGACGCCGGGCGCCTCCGGGCCCGGACCGGGCTCGTCCTCGACGTGGACGGCGCCTGCGAGCTCGTCGTGAGGGCGCCGGCCGCGAACAAGATGGTCTTCACGGTCCACGGCCTCGAGGCCCACGCGGGCGTGTGTCCGGAGCAGGGGATCAGCGCGATCAAGGTCGCCGGCGAGGCGATCGCCGCGATGCGGCTCGGGCGGATCGACGCCGAGACGACGGCCAACCTCGGCCTGATCGAGGGCGGCCTGGCGGTCAACATCGTGCCGAACCGCGTCCGCCTGCGCGGCGAGGCGCGGAGCCTGAGCCTCCAGAAGCTCGAGGCGCAGACCGACCATATGCGGCGCTGCTTCGAGGAGGCCGCGGCCCGCCATCGCGCGCGGGTCGGCGAGCGCCTGCACACGGCGCGCGCGGAGACCCGCGTCGAGCGCGACTACGACCGGCTCGACCTCCCCGTCGACGCGCCGATCGTCCGGCTGACAGAGCGCGCCGCGGCGAACCTGGGCAAGCCGTTCACGACGCGCGCCACGGGCGGCGGCTCGGACGCCAACGTCCTGAACGGCCACGGGCTCCAAGTGGCCAACCTCGCGTGTGGCATGCGGGAGATCCACACCGTCAACGAGTGGATCGACGTGAAGGACATGGTGGCGACGACGGAGCTGCTGCTCGAGACCGTGCGGCTCCACACGGGGGCCTGAGCATGGGTCTCCTGCTCCGGAACGGCGAGGTGCTGGACCCGGGCGCCGGGCTCGCCGGGAAGCTCGACGTGCGCGTCCGCGACGGGCTGATCGCCGAGGTCGGCGCGGGGCTCGCGGCCGACGGCGACGCCGCGCTCGACGTCGCGGGCAAGCTGGTGCTGCCGGGTCTCATCGATCTCCACGCCCACTGCTTCATCGGCGGCGCCGACTTCGGGCCGCGGACCGACGACGTCGCGCGCAGCACGGGCGTGACGACCTGGGTCGACGGCGGCTCGACCGGTGCCGGGACCTTCGAGGGGATGCGCGAGTGGGTGCTCTCGCGCTCGCGCGTCCGGATGTTCGCCTTCCTCAACATCTCGGCAATCGGTCTCATGTACCTCCCGATCGGCGAGCTGAACCACCTCGCCTATGCCAACGTGGACGCGGCGGTCGGCGCCGGCAAGGACCACCGCGACCTGATCCTCGGCATCAAGGTGCGGAGCCAGCTGGAGGTCGTCGGCGACGCCGGGCTCGAGCCGCTCAAGCGCGCGGTGCGCGCCGCCGACGCGCTCGGCGGCAGCGTCATGGTCCACTGCACGAACCCGCCGGTGCCGCTGGGCGAGCTCCTCGCGCACCTGCGGCCCGGCGACATCGTGAGCCACTTCCTCCACGGGCGCGGCCACGGGATCATGGACGAGCAGGGCCAGGTGCGGCGGGAGGTCCGGCAGGCGCGCGAGCGCGGCATCGTCTTCGACGTCGCCCACGGGCGGATGCACGTGAAGTTCCCGATCGCGCGCGGCGCGATCCAGCAGGGCTTCTTTCCCGACACGATCTCCTCGGACCTCACGACGGGTGGCTCGGCGGGCTGCGTGAAGGACCTGCCGACGACGATGGCGAAGTTCCTGAACCTCGGGATGCCGCTCGCCGAGGTGGTCCGCGCGGTGACCGCCGCGCCCGCCAAGGCCATCGGCCGCGCCGGCCGGCTCGGCACGCTCAAGCCCGGCGCCGTCGCGGACGTCGCCGTGTTCCAGCTCGACACCGGCGAGTTCGACTTCGAGGACGCGCACGGCGAGCACATGACGGGCCGCCAGCGCTTCACCCCTCACCTCACGCTCCGGGCCGGCGAGATCTGGTGGCGCCGCTGAGGGGGCCCGTCCCGCGTTAGCCGCGGAGCCGGACGAGGAGGATGACGAGGGCGAGCAGCAGCCGGTAGACCGCGAACGGCACCAGCGAGTGCGTTCTCAGATAACCCACGAGGAACCACACCGCGAACCAGCCGCTCACAAATGCGGCCACGAGCGCCGCGAGGAGCGGGCCCGCGTCACCGGCCGGCAGCCCGCCCTTCAGCAGGTGCAGGAGCTTGAGCCCGCCGGCCCCCGCCGTGATCGGGATGCCGAGGAGGAACGAGAAGCGCGCCGCCGTCGCGCGGTCGAGGCCGCCGAAGAGCGCCGCGGTGATGGTGATTCCCGAGCGCGACGTCCCGGGGACGAGCGCCAGCGCCTGGGCGCAGCCGATCACGAGCCCCTGGCCCCAGCCGACCCGCTCGAGCGGATCACCCGCCCCGCGTGACGGCTCAGCGGCGCGCCGGTCGGCGACCCACAGCACGACGGCCCATACGGCGGTGGACACGGCGATGACGAGCGTCGAGCGCAGGCTGGTCTCGATGAGCTTGCCCAAGAGCAGGCCTGCGAGCACACCCGGAACCGTGGCGACACCGAGCACGAGCGCGAGCCGCCGCGAGAGTTCCCCCGTCAGCATCGCCCCGAGCTCGCGCCTGAAGTAGGCGAGGAGGGCGCCGAGCGTCCCGAGGTGCATGACCGCGTCAAAGGCGAGGCCCTGGTCGGGCCAGCCGAAGACGTGAGGCACGAGAATCAGGTGCCCCGAGGACGAGACCGGCAGGAACTCGGTGAGACCCTGCACGATGCCGAGGACCACCGCCTGGAGGTAGCTCACCCGACGATGTCTTCGCCGCCGTCCACGCCGATGACGTTCCCCGTGATCCAGTAGGCGTCGGGATGCGAGAGGACCACGATCGCCCGCGCCACGTCCTCGGGCGTCGTCATCCGCCCGCTCGGGTTGCGGCGCCTGGCCTGCTCGATGATCGCGTCGTGGCCGGGGATCTTCTGGAGCGCGGGCGTGTCGGTCACGCCGGCGCGGATCGAGTTCGCGGCGATGCCGCGCGGCGCGAGCTCGGCGGCGAGCTGGCGGATGTGCGACTCGAGCGCCGCCTTGGCCGCCGACACGGGACCGTAGTGGGGCAGCACCCGCGTGCCGCCCGAGGAGGTCATCGCGTAGATGCGCCCGCCGCCGCCCATCAGCCCGCGCCCGACCACCTCCTGGGTCCAGTACACGAGGCTGTGGGCCATCACGTCGACCGTCATGTCGAGCTGCGCCTGGGTCACCGCGTCCTTCATCGGCTCGGCGATGTAGAGCTTGAGCGTGCCGAAGGCGAGCGAGTGGAGCAGCACGCGGAGCGAGCCCATCTCGCCGCGGTCCTCGAGAATCTTCTGCATCTGACCGGCCACCTCGCCGCGCTTTTCCTCGTCGGCCGCGTTGACGTTGAAGAAGACCGCCTCGCGCCCGAGCGCCCGGATCTGACCGGCGATGCGCTCGGCGTTGGCGAGCGTCGCCTTGCGGTCGAGATGGACGCCGAAGATGTGGAGCCCCGCGCGCGCGAGCGCCAGGCTCACCGCCTCGCCGAACCCGGAGGAGGCGCCCAGCGTCAGCGCCCAGCCGCTCAGACGGATGCCTTCCGTGGCCATTCGAGGCTCCTTTCCGTGGACGAGCGCATTCTAGCATCGTAGAATCGCCTCCAGCCATGCCGAAGACCGCGGGCATCATCCTCATCGGCAACGAAATCCTGTCGGGCAAGATCGCGGACGTGAACGCGGCGTATCTCTGCCGCGAGCTGCGTGGCCTCGGCGTGGAGGTGCGGCGCATCTCGGTCATCCCCGACGAGGTCGAGGTGATCGCCCACGAGGTGGCGAACGCGAGCCGCGACTACGACCTCGTCTTCACCTCGGGCGGCGTCGGGCCCACGCACGACGACGTCACGATCGAGGGCGTCGCCCGCGCGCTGGCGGTGAAGGTCGTGCGCCACGAGCACCTCGTCGCGATCCTCGAAGGCTACTACGGCGACCGCCTGAACGACGCCCATCTGAAGATGGCCGAGACGCCGGACGGGGCCGAGCTGGTCGGCGGCGCGCCGCTGCGCTTTCCGACGGTCGTGATGAAGAACGTCTACATCCTGCCGGGCGTGCCCGAGATCTTCCGCCAGAAGTTCGAGGCGATCCGCGAGCGCTTCCGCGACGCGCCGATCCATCTCCGGAACGTGTTCGTGCGGATCGGCGAGGGAACCCTGGCCGATTATCTGAACGGCCTGCTCGCGGATTTCCCCACGCTGCTCCTCGGCTCGTATCCGGAGTTCTCGAACCCCGAGTACAAGGTGAAGGTGACGCTCGAGTCGCGCGATCAGGGGTACCTCGAGCAGGCTCTGGCCGAGCTGCTCAGTCGGCTGCCGGCGGGAGCCCTCGTGAAGGTCGCCTGACGCCGCCCGGCCAGGCCGTCCCGTGCGAGGCGTAGCGCTCGGCGTCGCCGTCGTCGCGCTCGGTCTGTACCTGACGGGTCTGGGAACGGCGCCCTTCCTCGACCCACCCGAGGGTGTCCACGCCGAGGCCGCCCGCCAGATGGGCGTCGGTCACGACTGGATCACGCCCCGGGTCAACGGCGTCCGCTACGTCGACAAACCGCCCCTCCTCTACTGGCTCGTGTCCGCGACGCTCGCCCTGCTGGGCCCCACGCCCTTCGCGGCGCGCCTCGGCCCGGCGCTCGCCGCCGTGGGCGTCGCCGCGGTCACCGCGCGCCTGGGCGTCGTGCTGGGCGGCGCGCGCGTTGGCTTCCTGGCGGGCCTGATGGTGGCGGCGAACCTCGGGATGTTCGTCGACGGGCGGCTCGTGAAGCCCGACGTCGTCTTCAGCCTCTGGCTCGCGCTCGCGTTCGCGGGCTTCACGATCACGTACCAGGGCGGCGGGCAGCGCGGACTCGTGCTCTTCTACGCGAGCCTCGGTCTCGCGGCGCTCACGAAGGGCGTCCTGGCCGCGCTCGGACCGCTGGTCGTGGTCGCGCTCTTCTTCTGGCTGACGCGCGAGCGGCCGCTCTTGCCCTGGATCCCGTGGTGGGGCGCGCTCCTGGCCGTGGGGATCGCCCTGCCCTGGTATCTCGCGGCGGAGGCTGGGAGCCGCGGTTTCCTCTGGTCCACGCTCCTCCACAACCACCTGCTGCCCTTCGCCCGCCCGCGTGTCTTCCCCGACGAGGACGCGCCGCTCTCCGCGGCCGAGTTCCTCGTGGTGACGCTGCTCGCGTTTCTCCCGTGGGCCGCGGCGCTCCCGTGGGCGCTCGCGCGGGGCGCCCGCCGTCCTTGGGAGGACGCGACGGCGCGGCTCTGGCTCCTGTTCGCGCTGTGGGGGATGCTGGTGATCGGCTTCTGCGCGGTGTCGTCCTTCAAGCAGCCGCAGGACGCATTCCCCGCGTTCCCGGCGCTCGCGCTCCTGGTGGCGCGCGCGTGGGACGAGACGATCGAGGGCGTCCCCGGCTCCGCCCAGCCGCGCGCGCTGCTGACGCCCCTGCTCGTCCTGTTCGTCCTGGTCGCGGGAACCTTTGCCGCGGTCGGCACGGGCGCGATCCACGTGCCGCCGGCGGCGCTCGCGCTCCTCGATACCACCGCGCTCGGCCTCGACCCCTGGATGCCCCTCGTCCTCCGGGGCGCAGTCCTCTTCGCCGTCGCGAGCGCGGCTCTCGCGGTGGCGGTGTGGCGGCGCTCGGCGGCGCTCGGCGTCGGCGTCGCGCTGGCCGCGACGATCGCGTTCCTCTCGGCGGTGGCGGGCGAGGGGATGGCGCAGTTCGCCCGCTCGAGCTCGGTCCGCCCGCTCGCGGCGGTGCTCGCGGAGCTCGCGCGCCCGGACGACCTCGTCGTCCACGAGGGCGCCCTCGAGCACAGCGCCTCGGCCCTCATGCGCCTGCCCGGCCCCGTCCACGTGGTCAACGGGTTCGGCGGGGGCCTGGCATTCGGCGCGGGCTTCCCGGAGGCGCGCGACACGTTCTGGGGGCCGGCCCGCCTGCAGGCGGCGTGGGCGGCACCCGGCAGGCACTTCCTCCTCTCGACCGTCCCACCCGACCGGAGTATCGTGGGCTCCCTGCCGGCCGGGAGCGTGCGGCTCCTCGCGGAGTCGGGCGGCCGCTGGCTGTACTCGAATCTTGCGGATTGAGGCATGGACATCCGATGATGAGTGACGCGATGAGCGCGACGCCACGGTACGTCCTCAAGCCGGACCCGCATAGCAGCCACTCGGTGATCCTCAAGTGGCTCGGCGAGGGTCGCGGCCGTCGGATCCTCGACGTCGGGGCGGCCGACGGGATCGTGAGCCGGCGCCTCACGGAGCGCGGCTGGCGCGTCACCGGCCTCGAGGGCGACCCGGCGCTGGCGCAGGCCGGCGCGCGTCACTGCGAGCGGATGCTCACGGCCAACCTCAACCGCGAGATCCCGGAGGTGGCGGGCCCGTTCGACGCGATCCTGTACGGAGACGTCCTGGAGCACCTCGTGGATCCGTTGCGCGTGCTCGTCGAGCTCGACCGCGCCCTCGTGCCGGACGGCTTCGTGGTGATCTCGGTGCCCAACATCGCGCACCTCTACGTCCGCCTCCTGCTCCTCGTCGGGCGATTCGACTACATCGACCGGGGCATCCTCGACGATTCGCACTTGCGGTTCTTCACGGAGCGCTCGCTCCGGGCGCTGATCGCCGACGCCGGGCTCACGGTCGAGCGCTTCACGGCCACGCCGGCGCCGCTCTACCAGATCCTGCCCGCCAGCTGGCACAAGCGGTGGGTCGCCGCGACGCACGCGGTCAACGCGGTCATCGCACGCAGCCTGCCGCGCCTGCTCGGCTACCAGCTCATCGTGCTGGCGCGGCCCAAGGGCGGCGCGCTCGGCGCGGCCGATGCCTGAGACGGCCCGCGCGCCCAAGGTCGTCGTGGTGATGCCGGCGTACAACGCGGGGCGGACGCTCCGGATGACGTACGAGGAGCTGCCGAAGGACACGGTGAATCTCGTCATCCTGGTCGACGACGCCTCCACGGACGCCACGCTCGACGTCGCCCGGCAGCTCGGCCTCGAGATCTTCGTGCACGACCGGAACTACGGCTACGGGGCGAACCAGAAGACGTGCTACGCGGAAGCCCTGCGCGCCGGGGCCGAGATCGTCGTCATGGTGCACCCGGACTACCAGTACGACCCGCGCCTGGTGCCACAGATCATCGAGCCGATCGTCTCGGGCGCGGCCGACGTGGTGCTGGGCTCGCGGCTCAAGACCGGCTCGGCGATCCAGCAGGGGATGCCGTGGTGGAAATGGGTCGCGAACCGGTGCCTCACGGGGCTCGAGAACCGGGTGTTCGGGCTACGGCTCTCCGAGTACCACACGGGCTACCGCGCCTTCCGCCGCGAGGTGCTGGAGACGGTGAACTTCGGCGCGAACTCCGACGGCTTCGTCTTCGACCAGGAGATCGTCGCCCAGGTCGTGGGGGCGGGGTTCCGGATCGCCGAGATCGCGGTGCCGACGCGGTACTTCCCCGAGGCGTCCTCCGCGAGCTTCGTCGCGTCCACGATCTACGGCCTCCGGATCCTCGCGGTCCTCTTCTGGTACACGCTGCACCGGAAGGGCCTCCGGCGCTCCCGGCGCTTCGACAGCCTCCGCGCGAGATACCACAAGCTCCCGTGAGGGCGCTCGCCCGCCCGCTCGAGGTGGTGGCGGGCGCCGTGGTCTGCCTGATCGCGGCGGTCCTCGTGACGGGGGGCTGGGTCGTCGGCGGGCTCTCGCTGACCCGCCCCGAGGATCTGCTCGTGCTGCTGGTCGGCCTCGTCGCGCTCCGGCTCGTCGTGGCGCCCCTGACGCTGCCGGCGGTGCGGCCGGGACGCGCCGTGGCGATCGGTGTCGCCGTCTACGCGCTGGCGATGGGGTTCATCGTCGTGACGCGGCACCTGTCGTTCCGCACCCACGCCCTCGACCTCGGCTACTACGTGCAGGTCGTCTGGTCGATCGCCGCGGGCCACGGGGCGTACGTCACGCTGCCGCCGATGCACGCCTGGGGCGACCACTTCTCGCCGGTGCTCTACCTGCTGGCGCCGCTCGGTCGGTGGGCACCCGGCGGGACCGCGCTTGTGATCGTGCAGACGCTGATCCTCGCCGGTGGAGCGGTCGCGCTCTACGGCCTGGCCGCGCGGCGCCTCGGCACGAGCCCCGGCGCCGAGCAGGCCGCCGTCGGCTTGGCGCTGCTGTACCTCGTCAACCCGTCGCTCCACGGCGTCAACCTGCGCGACCTCCATCCCCAGGCGTTCACGATCCCGCTGGTGATCGCCGCCGCGCTGGCGTTCGACACGCGGCGCTACGGCTGGTGCGCGGCGGCCCTGGCGCTGACCCTCGGGGGCCGCGAGGACTGCGCCGTCGCGGTGGTGGGCTTCGGGATCTGGCTCGCGCTCGCGCGCGGGCGCTGGCTCGCCGGGGGGCTCGTGGCGGCGCTCGCCGTCGCCGTCCTGTTCGCGGACGTCACGTGGGTCATGCCGTACTTCCGCGGGAGCCCGTACCCGCACCTGCACCGGTACGGGCACCTCGGCTCCTCGCTGGGGGACATCCTCGTGACGCTCGCGTTCCGGCCCTGGCGCTGGCTCGCCGTCGTCGTCAGCGTCAAGAAGCTGGTGTACCTCGGGGCGCTCCTGGCGCCCTTCGGGTTCCTGTCCCTGCTCGCGCCGCGCGCGTTCGCCGCGGCGCTGCCCGGGCTCGCCCTCAACCTCATGAGCCTCGACCCGATCCTGGTCAACTACCGCTCGCAGTACGTGTCCTCCGTCCTCCCGTTCCTCGCCCTCGCCGCGGTCGACGGCGGGGCACGGCTCCAGGCGTGGTCGGGCAGCGACGGAAGTTGTCGCACACCTCGCGCGCGCCTCACGCTTGCGGGCGCGCTCACGTTCGGGCTCCTGGCGAGCGTCGCGCTCACGGCGCGGACGGTGAACGACCTGGCCCGGCCGCGCTGGATGCCAACGGACGAGCACGGGGCGCTGCGCGGCTTGCTCGATCGGATCCCGCCCGACGCGCGGGTGAGCACGACCGAACGGCTCGTGACGCACCTCGCGGCGCGGCGCGAGGTGTATATCTTCCCTCAGCAGTTCGCGCCCGAGGACTACGTCCTCGAGCGTGAGCGGGTGATCGCGATGACACCGCCAGACGTCTTTTCGGCGAAGGCCTTCGAGGTCGTGGCGCGCGCGGACGGCTGGGTCTTGCTGCGGCGGGGGCGCTAGGAACTTGTCGGGTCACGAGGTCGACGCGTCGAAGGCGGTCTCCGCGTAGCGCGGGTAGATCCTCGCGACCGCCTCGCGCACGCGCGTCCGGAGGACGGCGAGCTCGTCGGCGCTCGGTGCTCGCGTGACGCTCGCCTGCGGGTCGTAGTCGAGCGCGAAGCCGGTCTGACGCTGGAGCTCGGCGCGCGTGACGCCGGGTTGGAGCGCCTCGACGACGAGGCGCCCCTGCGCGCGCTCGAATCCGAACGTGCAGAGGGGTGTGACGACCTTCCACGGCCCGCCCGGACGGACCACGTCGGGCGGGCTCGAGCCCGGGCTCGCCACCGTGTCCACCCGCTCGACGAAGCTGCGCGGCGTGTGCTCGGCCCGGAAGACGATGACGCGGCGGGGCAGGTAATAGAGCATCGCCGCGCCGGCGCCGCCCGGGAAGCGGACCGTCGGCCTCGCGTGGTCGCCCACCGTGATCAGGTTCAGGTTGCCGTGGCGGTCGATCTGCCCGCCCGAGAGGAAGAAGAGGTCGAACTTCCCGCGCTGCGCGTAGTCGTAGAACTCCTTCGAGCCGTTGCGGAACGGCCAGAAGTCCGGATGATTGAGGATGACGACCGTCGCGCGGGGCGCGTGAGTGAAGTGCGCGAGGAGGACGCCCGAGGCCGGGATCGGCGCGAGCGTGCCCACCGCGACGGTCTCGCCATCGCGCACCTCGCGCGCGATGGCGCACGCCATCAGCTCCTCTCGCGTGGGATGCTTCGCCCTAGCCGTGGACGTACCGGTCGAGGTAGCGCTTGAAGGAGGCGTCGTCCGCGGCCGCGGCCACGTACTCCTCGAGGTGCCGCGCGTCCGCGGGGTAGACGCCCCGCACCAGCGTGGGTCTGGCGCCGCCCGCGGCCTCGACGAGCGCGGTCACGTGGATGCCGGGGAGGATCACGCCGTCGCCCACCAGGCGCAGCTCGTCGAGCGAGCCCACGACGCGCTCGGTGGACGCGACGACGACGCGGGAGGCCTGGGCCAGGAGCGCGTCGTCCTCCATTGGGTCGAGGAGCAGCGTGCCGTCGGCCGTCGCGGCGATCGCGTGGATCAGCGAAACGTCGGGCCGGATCGGCGGCACGAGCATCAGGCGCTCGGCGGGCGCGAAGGGGTTCGAGATCACGCGGAACTCGGGGCGGAGACGCTCGTAGTCGGAGCCCACGTGACCGGCGACCGGCATGAAGGGCACGCCCTGGGCTCCCGCCTGGAGCCCCGCGAGGAGGCCGGGTCAGGTGTGGTCGAGGCAGCGGATGCGGCCGCTCTCGGCGTAGCGGCGGAAGTTCGGCGCGGGGCCGAACTCGTTGAGGACGAGCTGAGCGAACTCGACCGCGGCGCAGGCGCCCGCGCCGATCAGGAGGTCGATGCCGAACCCCCCGGTGGAGGACGCGACGACGTGGAGGTCGCGCGCCCCGCTCCGGAGGACCTCGCGGATGAGCGCGACCGGCGTGATCATGACCGGGCCGCCGCCGATCCCGAGCGTCGCCCCGCTCGCGACGAGGGGCCCGACGTCGCCGAGCGCGATGCGCCTGTCGGTCGTCACGCGGGTATTGTCGGACGCCGCCGCGGCGAAATCAAGGAACGGGGTCGGCCGTGTCGGGCGTCGAGCCGACGACGTGCGACGCGTGGTGGTGGATCAGGCGCCAGCCGCCGTCGTCGCCGCGCTCGAAGATGTTGGTCGCGAGCACCGACGTGACGGTCACGCGCTCGCGGACCTCCGAGAGGATGTTCTCCGTGCAGGTGACCCAGGCGAGGTCGCCCATCACCTCGGCGAGGACCTCCGAGATCGTGAAGCGCATCTCGGCCGCGCTCTCGAAGATGGCCTGCCACGAGGATCGCACGGCCTCCCAGCCAATGAGGAGCGGCCAGCCGGGATGGACGCACTTCACGTACTCGCCGTGGGCCCAGACCGCCTCCATCTGGCCGAGGTCGAGCGTCTCGAAGGCGCGGTAGAAGCGCGCGTTGGCCTGCTCGACCTCCTCGAGGTCGCTCACTCGCGCAATCTCACCGTTCGGCTCGCGCCGCGACGGTGCTCACCTCGCACGATTTCTCGAACCATTTCACCGCTCGCCTCGCGGCTCGACGCCGCTCAGCTCGCACTGCCATCGCGCAATCTCACCGTTCGGCTCGCGCCGCG
>Ga0209156_10000203_pt1 | contig 48341 bp, 47 predicted proteins | sample GraSoiAngelo_124_FD_185881 | JGI IMG/M metagenome (GOLD analysis project Ga0209156, IMG submission 185881) | Grasslands soil microbial communities from the Angelo Coastal Reserve, California, USA - 14_0927_05_20cm (SPAdes) (version 2) | ecosystem: Environmental > Terrestrial > Soil > Grasslands... | reverse complement strand
CCGAAATGCGTCGCTCACCTAATTTTTCCGTAGCCTGCTAGTCGACATGGCGGCACTTTCATTCAGGCTTGCCAGCATGGACTTCGCGGACTTCTTTTTTAGCATCGAAGCCGTCGTCACCGCTTCATCGGGCGCCGTTGAGATAATCAACACACCGGGCACGTTCTTTTTCGGGGCTGGATGGCAGGACATCACCTCATTCACGATCACGAGCCAGGGATTCGGCGCCTTCAATGTCGATAACATTACTACTACCGCTGCTACTACCGCTGTGTCCGGGCCAGCCAGTCTCGCTCTGCTCGGGATCGGTTTCGCCGCTCTTGGATTTAGCCTTCGTAAACGCTCGAGATAAAATAGCACAAACAAAAACCCCGCCGAAAAGCGGGGTCAGTGCTCTCATAACTTCGCAGCGTCTTAGTCGCGCCGCGCCAGACCCGCATTCAATCGAGGCGCCTTAGATCTTCTCGCCGAGCTTCGCCCAGTCGTCGAGGAACTTCTTGAGCCCGATGTCCGTCAGCGGGTGCTTCATGAGCTGCTCGAGCACCGCGAACGGGAGCGTCACGACGTGCGCCCCGGCCTTGGCGGCGTCGACGACGTGGAGCGGGTTGCGGATGGACGCGGCGAGCACCTGCGTCTTGAAGCCCTGCGCCCGGTAGATCTCGCAGATGTCGCGGACCAGGTCCATGCCGACGTGGGCGATGTCGTCGAGCCGGCCGAGGAAGGGGCTGATGTAGGAGGCGCCGGCCTTCGCGGAGAGGATCGCCTGGGTCGCCGAGAAGCAGAGGGTCTGGTTGACGCGGATGCCCTTGCCGCTCAGATACTTCACCGCCTTGAGCCCGTCCTTGGTGAGCGGGCACTTCACGACGACGTTGTCCGCGATCTGGCGAAGCTCCTCGCCCTCCTTCACCATGCCCTCGAAGTCGGTCGCGACCACTTCGAGGCTCACGTCGCCGGGCACGACGGCGCAGATCTCCTCGACGAGCGGCCGGAAGGGGCGCTTCTCCTTGGCGATCAGGGACGGGTTGGTGGTGACACCGTCCACCACGCCGAGCGCCACGCCTTCCTTGATCTCGGCCACGCTCGCGGTGTCGAGGAAGATCTTCATCGAGCCCTCCTGACCGTCACGGGCGACCCCGCGCGGACCGTCTTGAACACCTTGGGATCGCCGGCGATCCGGCCGACGACGCTCACCGGGCTGGCGGGACGGATCTCGCCGCCCCGGCTCATCGGCGTCGGACCGAAGAAGATGCAGAACGCGCGCCCCGGCGGCCAGTAGCCCAGGTCCCCCGCCTCGACGACCTCGCGGAGCGACTCGAGGCCGGCCGTCACGGCGACGTCGAAGTAGATCTCGTCGCCCCAGGTGTCGGCCTCCGCCGTGATCGGGAGCGCGCCCCAGATCGCGGTCGCCGTCGGGGACTCGTTGAGCTGGGCCTCGGCGGACACCTCGCCCACCGTGATCACGATCGCGCGATCGACCGCCACGCCTTAGAGCGTAGTCCCCGCGGTGAAGACGTGTCAACCCGCCCGCGTCAGTCGTCCCGTCGGTACTCGGCAAGCGCGGCGTCGAGCGCCGCGCGATCGGGCACCGTGACCCATCCCTCGCCCTCGACGGTGAGCGAGCCCCCGCAGGCTGCGGCGGCGGCCGCGAGCCACGGGTCGCCCGACCGGTCGTACTCGACCAGGAACGTCGCGGCGAAGACGTCGCCGGCGCCCGTCGGATCGACCTCGTGGGCCGGCCGCGCCCGCACCTCGTACCGCTCGCCGTTGACGAAGAGGAGCGCGCCGTCGCGGTCGGCGGTGAGGGCGCCGAGCGGCACGTACTGGAGCCACTCGATGACCGCGGCCTCCTGGCCGCGCACGTCCTCGCGCGACAGAAAGAGCGTCTGGATCCGGTTCAGGAGGGGTTGCGGCGATTCCCAGGCGCGCGGCGCGACGAGTCCGTCGCGGCCCACGTCGCGCAGCCACCCCTGTGCGGCGGCGGCGACCGCGCCCTCCGCGAACTCGACGGCGAGTCGGGGATCCACCTCGTCCAGCACCGGGGCCAGGAGCACCAGCGGCGCGCCGAGCCAGTCGGCGGGGACGTCCGCGGCAGAGAGCGGCGCGGCGCGGCCGCGGACGTGGGAGACGCGGCCTCCCGCCGCGTAGCGGTGCTCGAAGCGCGTCGTCTCGCTCGCGTCGACGGTCACCACCTCGATCCGCGACGGGATCGCGTCGAGGGGGAAGTCGGCGGCGTGACTCGTGAGGAGGCCGACGGAGAGGCCGAGCCGGTGGGCGGTGATCGCCGCGTAGAGGGCGCCGCCGCCTGGGCGCGTCGCGTCGCCCATGCGGTCGAGCGTGACGTGACCGATCGCGACGAAGTCCGGGGCGGACGGCACTAGGCCATCGTCAGGCCGCCCGACACCGACAGGGTCTGGCCGGTGATGAACCCCGCCTCGTCGGAGGCGAGGAAGACGACGGCGGGCGCCACGTCCTCGGGCGTCCCGAGGCGGCCCCACGGGATCACGCGGGTGAGGCTCGCCGCGAGCTTGGGGCTGACCCGGGCGAACTCGTTCTGGAACAGCGGCGTGTCCGACGGGCCCGGGCAGACGCAGTTCACGTTGATGCGATGGCGCGCCACCTCGCGCGCGATCGTCTTGGTGAAGGCGATGATCCCGCCCTTCGCGGCGGAGTACACCGCCTCGCCGCTCGAGCCGACGCGCCCGGCGTCGGAGGCGATCGACACGATCTTGCCGTGCGCCTGCCGGATCATGTGCGGCAGGACGGCGTGGGTGCACGCGATCGGGCCGCGGAGGTTGAGCGCGAGGATCCGGTCCCAGAAGTCGGGCGTGGTCTCGACGAACGGCATCGGCGTGTCCCAGCCCGCGTTGTTCACGAGGACGTGGACCCCGCCCCACTGTTTGACGACCTGGGCGACCAGCGCCTCGACGGCCGCCGCGTCGGTGACGTCTGCCCGCCAAGCCCGCGCCGTGCCCCCGTCCGTCTCGATCGCGCGCGCCACCGCGTCGCCGCCCGCCTCGTTCAGGTCGGCGATCGCGACCTTCGCGCCCTCGCGCGCCAGGGCGAGCGCGATCGCCCGTCCGATCCCGCTCGCCGCGCCCGTGACGACGGCCACGCGCCCGGCGAGGCTCACGCGAGCAGCGCCTTGGCGATGATCTCCTTCATGATCTCGCTCGTGCCGCCGCCGATGGACAGGAGCCGCGCGTCGCGCGCGAAGCGCTCGATCGCGTACTCACGCATGTAGCCGTAGCCGCCGTGGAGCTGGACGCACTCGTAGGCGACCTTCTGGACCATCTCGGCGGTGAAGAGCTTGGCCATCGAGATCTCGCTCACCGCCTCTTCGCCGGCCTGGTACCGGAGCAGCGCGGCGTACGTGAGCGCGCGTCCGGCCTCGATCAGTGTCGCCAGGTCGGCGAGCTTGTGGCGCACGACCTGCTTGTCGGAGAGCGGGCCGCCGAAGGCCTGCCGCGCGCGGACGTACGCCAGCGTGTCCTCGAGGGCGCGCGCCGACATGGCGACAGCGTGGAGGCCCGCCACCAGGCGCTCGCGCTGGAAGACGCGCATGACCTCGTAGAAGCCGACGCCCTCGCGGCCCAGCAGGTTCCCGGCCGGCACGGGCATGTCTTGGAAGGCGAGCTCGGCGGTGTCCGAGGCGCGCATGCCCATCTTGTCCAGCGTCCGCCCGACGCTGAAGCCGGGCGTCTCGCGCTCGACGAGGAACATCGAGATGCCCTCGTGCCGCCGCCGGGCCTCCCCCCGCTCGACCCGGGCGGCGACGAAGTAGAGATCGGCGAGCGCGCCATTGGTGATGAACGTCTTCGAACCGTTCAGGACGTAGTGGTCGCCCTCGCGAACGGCCCGCGTCCGGATGGCGGCGACGTCGCTGCCGCCGCCGGGCTCGGTCACCGCGATCGCGCAGAGCTTCTCGCCGCGGCAGATCGCGGGCAGGTACTTCGCCTTGAGCGGCTCGCTGCCCGTCCAGTAGAGGTGGGGCGAGGCCATGTCGGTGTGGACGCCGACGGCCATCGCGAAGGAGCCCGAGCGCGAGCGCGCGCACTCCTCGTGGAGCACCGCCGTCGTCAGGAGGTCGGCGCCGCCGCCCCCGTACTGCTCGTCGTACTCGACGCCGAGGAGGCCGAGCGCGCCCATGCGCGGCCAGATGGATTTCGGGATGCGTCCGGCGGCCTCCCACTCCTCGACGTGGGGCATCACGTCCTTCTCGACGAAGCTCCGCAGCGTCTGGCGGAACATCTCGTGCTGCTCGTTGAAGATCTTCATGGGCTCGTCCTCGTCGCGCGTCGCGGCTACGGCGCCTGGCCCCACGTGGTTTTGACGGCCTCGCGGTCCACCGCGCCCTCCGCGGTGCGCGGCAGGGCGTCGGCGAACACGACCACGTGGGGCCGCTTGAAGCGGGCGATCTTCGAGGCCACGTGGTCCGCCACCTGCTGGGGGGTGTACCGGGCGCCGGCCCGGAGCTCGACCACGGCCTTGATGGCCTCGCCCCACTTGGCGTCCGGGATGCCGTAGACGCACACCCCGCTCACACCGTCCATCTGCACGATGACCGTCTCCACCTCCGCCGGGTACACGTTCTCGCCACCGGGCTTGATCAGCTCCTTCTCCGGCTTGCGCCTGACGTAGTAGAGGTAGCCGTCGGCGTCGAAGCGCCCGACGTCTCCGGTGTGGTGCCAGCCGTTGCGGAGGGTGTAGGCCGTCACGTCCGGCTGGCCGAAGTACCCCTGGAACACGAGCGGGCCGCGCACGACGATCTCCCCCGGCGTGCCCACGGGCACCTCGCGGTCGTAGTCGTCCACCAGCCTCACCTGGCACGGGGGAACGGGCTTGCCGGCCGCGCCGGGCTTGTCCACCACCCGCTGCAGGGTGACGAACCCGCTCGTCTCCGACTGGCCGAACCCGGTCCAGAACCGCGCTTGGGTCCGCTCGTGCAGGCGCTGGATGGTCGGGGGCGCATCGAGACCCGAGACGTGCCTGAGGCTCGGCAGCCCGCTGCCGAGCTTCTCGGCCGCATCCAGCAGACTGCTCAGCACGGGCGGAAAGTCCGAGACGTGGGTGACGCGGTGACGGTCGATGAGCCGCACCGCCTCCTCGGCGTCGAAGCGCGACACGAGCACGCTGGCGCCGCCCGCGTGCATGTGGGCCAGGGCGTTCCCGAGCGCGGTGACGTGGAACAGCGGCAGCGCCAGGAGGTAGCGGTCCGCCGCGGTCACGCCGAGGCACGCCATGAGCGTCAGGTTGGCCGTGAGCACGTTGGCGTGCGTGAGCACCGCGCCGCGCGGGACGACGTCGACGGCCGCGGTGGAGATCACGGCGAACGGCGCGTCGGGCGCCAGCTCGGCCGCGGTCGGCTCGGGCGCGTTCGTGTACAGCGCGGCGACAGGCGTGAAGCCCGGGCCCGCGGAATCGCCGAACTGATACCAGTGAGCGACCGCGCGCTTGCTTCCCGGCCAGCCGGCCACGACGGGGAGCGTGGAGACGTCGACCACCATCATCCGAGGCGCGGCGCGCTCCACCACGCGCTCGACTTCCTGCGCGGTCAGCCGCCAGTTGATGGGGTAGGCGATGATCCCCTGCCGCGCGCAGGCGCCGTAGAGCTCGAGGTAGGCGGGATCGTTCTGGGCCAGGATGCAGATGCGGTCCCCCTGGCCGATGCCCAGGCGGAGGAGCCCGCCGGCGAGCGTATCGACCCGGCGCCGGAACTCGCGGAACGACACCTCCCGCGCGTCGTGGATGACGGCCGGCGCGTCGCCGTACGCCGACGCGCCGCGCGCGATCATGTCGTAGACCGTGAATCCGTGGACCCCCACGGCCGTCACCGCCCGACGATGTCGCCCTTCATCGGGCCGAGAAGTCCGAGCAGCTCACTCTTTTCCTTGGCGGGCACTCGGCGCTTGTCGAGCGCCTTGACGAGGTTCTCGACGGTCGCCGTCCACTCCGCCTCGGAGACGCCCATACCCTGGTGCGCCGTCTTCATGTCGCGCCCCAGGTACGCGCAGGGCCCGCCCGTCGCGTCGCAGATCTGGTCCGCGAGGTGCGATTTCAGCCTCTCGAGCTCCGGCCCCTTCATGTCCTTGAAGCGCGCGTTGACCCGCGCATCGCCGGCCATGTTCGCGACGAAGTCGCCGACGACCAGCGCGATGCCCTCGCGCCCGCCGAGCCGCTGGTAGAGGGGCGACTCCGGCTCCCCCAGCGTGGCGCAGCCGCCGACCCCCACCGCCAGCAAGGCGACCACCACGAGTCTCCTCATCGCGATCCTCCTAGGACAGCCACCGTTTGCGCCGCTTGTAGTGCTTGACGTCGCGGTACGACTTGCGCGCCCCGACCTCGGTCAGGCCCAGATAGAACTCCTTGATGTCCGCGTTCCCGCGGAGCGCATTCGCACTGCCTTCCAGCACGATGCGCCCGTTCTCCATCACGTAGCCGTGCTCGGCGATGGTGAGCGCGAGGGCGGCGTTCTGCTCGACCAGCAGCACGGTCAGCTTCTCCTGGCGGTTGAGCTGCTGGACGATCCCGAAGATCTCTTCCACGAGCATCGGCGCCAGGCCGAGCGAGGGCTCGTCGAGGAGCATCACGTGCGGGCTCGCCATCAGCGCGCGGGCGATCACGAGCATCTGCTGCTCGCCCCCCGAGAGGTAGCCGGCCTGCACCGCGCGGCGCTCCGCGAGCCTCGGGAAGTACCCGTAGACGCGGGCGATCCCCTCCGCTACGCGGCGCCGGTCGCCCTGGACGTGGGCGCCGGCGATCAGGTTCTCCTCGGTCGTGAGGTGCTCGAACACCCGGCGCCCCTCGAACACCTGCACGATGCCACGCTTGACGATCTCGTGCGGCGGCAGCCGGTCGATCCGCGCGCCGCCGAACTCGACCGAGCCCTTCGTGACGTCGCCGCGCTCGGAGCGCAGGAGCCCGGAGACCGCCTTGAGCGTCGTCGTCTTGCCGGCCCCGTTGGCGCCGAGCAGGGTCGTGATGCCGCCCTCGCGGACGTTGAGCGACACGCCCTTGAGGACGAGGATGACGCCGTCGTAGATGACCTCGATGTTGTTGAGGCTCAGCATGCGTGAACGGCACGGCGGGGGTCCGGGCCCCCGCCGCGCACCTCGCCTACGACTTCTTCCCGGCGTCCTTGATGTGCTTCTGCACCACGTCGCCGTACGCGCTGAACCACTCCGTCTCCTTCTCGAACTTGCCGCCCTTCACCTGGTAGATCTGGACCAGCCCGCCGCCCTCGTGGTCAGTCGAGGTGATCTTGAGCGGCGGCACGAGCCCGCCGAGCGTGAAGCCCGAGATCTGCTCGAACCCCTTCTTGACGTCGTCGCCCGTGAGCTTGCCGTCGGGCTTGGCCTTGACGGCGTTGCGGATGGCCTCGACGTGGAGCGCCGCGAGGAGGACCCCGCGGTTGTAGTACACCGTGGACGCCATCTCGGCCGGCGGCTCCTTGCCCTCCTTCTTGTACATCTCGCGGATCTCGTTGAGCACCGGGAAGTCCGTCCCGACGCCCGCGAACTGCATCACGTTGTATCCCTCGGCGACCGCCCAGCCGCCGGCGGCCTCGATGTCGGCCTCGGCGGAGCCCCACACGAACGACACGACCTTGCGGAGCGGGTAGCCGACGCGCTTCAGCTCCTTGATCGACACCGACGGCGACCGGCCGAACAGGTGCGCGATCACGAAGTCGGCGCGGTAGCGCTGGGCGATGTCGAGCACCTGGGCGCCCATCTCGACACCGGGCGGCGGCACGGCGAACGTCTTGAGCTGGAACCCCTCCTTGGCCGAGAGGTCCTCGAGGACCCCGATGGGTTCGCGGCCGGCCGGGTTGTCGAAGAAGAGGTAAGCGAGCTTCTTGCCCTTGAGCCCGCCGAGCTGCTTCTTGACGAAGTCCACCGCCGCCGCGCCCTGCGACCAGTACGTCGCGGCGATCGGGAAGATGTACGGGTAGCGCACGCCGTCGGCCGCCGCGGCGGAGCCGAAGCCCGGCGACGTCCCGGGGATGCGGTCCTCGGTGAGCTTCTGCGCCAGCGCGTAGATGTGCGGCGTGCCGTAAACGCCGATCACCACGGCGCCTTCCTTCTTGTGCCGCTCGTACGCCTCCATGCCCTGCGGCACCTTGTACTCGTGGTCGATCTCGATCGCCTTGAGCTTGTGGCCGCCGACGCCGCCCTTGGAGTTCACGAGCTGGATGTAGTCGTGGTAGCCGGGGCAGAGCTTGACGCCGACCGTCTGGGTGGCGCCCGTCCGGTCACACTGGAGCCCGATGACAATCTCGTGGTTCGCGCCCGCGGGCAGAGCGAGTCCCGCGACGAGCACCAGTCCCGCCAGGAACGCCAGGAATCGCCTCATGAGAGCTCTCCTTTCATCGCGCACGTCAGTACGCGAACGGCCAGACTCGGAAATAGCTGCGGATGTTGCGCCACAGCCGGTTCAACCCCTCGGGCTCGACCACGAGGAACACGATGATGAGCCCGCCGAAGAGGATGAGCCGGAGATTCGGGATGATGTTGCGCACCGCGGCCTCGGAGAACAGCAGGCCCCCAAACGCCTCCATCGCGTAGCGGATCACGATCGGCAGCAGCGTCACGAAGATCGCGCCGAAGATCGAGCCGAGGACCGAGCCGAGGCCGCCGATGATGATCATCGCGAGGTAGTCGATGGACACGTTGATCTGGAACTGCTCGTAGTTGGCGACGCCGAGGTAGTAGGTGTAGAGCACGCCGGTGACGCCCGCGTAGAACGACGAGATCGCGAACGCGAGCAGCTTGTAGCGGAAGATGTTGATCCCGATGATCTCGGCGGCGATGTCGTGGTCGCGGATGGCGATGAAGGCCCGTCCCACGCGGCTCCGCACGAGGTTCAGCGTGCCCACCGTGGCCAGCACGACGAACGCGAGCAGGAAGAAGTACATCTGGTGCTGGGACGTGATCCTGAGACCGAAGAGCTCTGGGCGCGGGACCTCGATGGACGCTTGCACCCCGCCGCTGATGAACGTGACGTGGTTGATCGTCCACTCGATGATGAGCTGCCCGGCGAGCGTCGCGATCGCCAGGTAGAGCCCCTTGATCCGGAGCGACGGGATGCCGACGACGGCGCCGACGGCGGCCGCCATGAGACCGCCGATGGGCAGCGCGGCCCAGAAGGGCCAGTCGAGCCGTACCGCGAAGTTGGCCGCCGTGTACGCGCCCACCGACATGAACGCGCCGTGGCCCACCGAGATCTGGCCGGTGTAGCCGACGAGGATGTTGAGGCCGAGGGCGCCGATGGCGGCGATCGAGACGAGGTTGACGATGGACAGGTAGTACTCGTGCAGCGTGAAGGGCACCACCCCGAACATGAGCACCGCGATGGCGCCCACGGTCCAGCGCGCGATCGGCAGCGGATAGAGCGCCATGTCCGCCTCGTAGCTCGTCTTCAGCACCCCGCACTCCCTGTGAATCATGAACGACTCCGTGTGCCGCGCGCGCGGGACGGACAGGGGGCCGGCGGGGGGAGGGGTCGTGAGACCCGTTCCCGCCGCGCCAGCCCCGGGCGCACTGCGCCCTGATGGAGCCCAGCCACGACGGGCCATGCGGACGCGTGCCGCGTGGTCGAACGGCCCCTCCCCCCGCCGGCCCTCTGTGCGAACGCGCGCGCGGCTCGCGGGGTCATACGCGCTCGATGATGCGCTTGCCGAAGATGCCGTACGGCCGGATCATGAGCGCGACGATCATCAGCACGTACGGCGCGAAGTCTTTCGTCCCGCCGCCGACGTAGGGATCGACGTAGCCGGCCGCCACGTTCTCCACGAGGCCGACGATCAGGCCCCCGAGGATCGCGCCGGGGACCGAGTCGAGGCCGCCCAGGATGACCACGGGGAACACCTTGAAGCCGACGAGCGCCAGGTGCACGTCGACGCCGAGGAGGCTCCCCCAGACGACACCGCCGAGGGCGGAGACGACGCCCGTCATCGCCCAGGCGAGCGCGAAGTAGCGCTCGACGTTGATGCCCATCGCCATCGCGACCTGCTGGCTGTCGGCGACCGCGCGCATCGCGATCCCCTTGCGCGACTTGAGGAAGAACCACCCGAAGGCGCCCAGGAAGGCGAGGCTCACCGCCGCGCCGAGGATCTGGATGGGCGGGATGAAGAGCGGTCCGAGGATGATCGGCTCGTCGCTGATGGGCAGCGCGAGGTTCTTGGTGTCGGCACCCCAGGTGAGCGGCCCGATACCGCGCAGGACCGCCGCGAGGCCGATCGTCGCCATGACGACCGCGATGATCGGACGGCCGATCAGCTTGCGCAGCATCACCCGCTCGAGCCCGAAGCCAAAGGCGATCATCGCGCCGATGCCGATCACGATCGCGAGCCAGAGCGGGGCCTTGTAGGTCAGGAGCGACGCGACGACCACGAACCCGGCGATCATGACGAACTCCCCCTGCGCGAAGTTGATCGCGTCGGTCGCCTTGTAGACGAGGACGAAGCCGAGCGCGATCAGGGAGTACATGAGCCCGATCAGGATGCCGTTCGACATCAGGAGCAGGAAAAAGCCGAACGCGTCAGACATGGACGACCGCTCCGGCTTCGACGTCCTCGATGCGCACGCGCGACTGGATGGTCGCCTGGCGCCCGTCCTCGTAGGTGATCGCCGTCATGAGCTCGATCTGGTCCCGGCCCGAGTAGAAGGCGTCGATGACCGACGCGTACTTGTCCGCGACGTGCCGTCGGCGCACCTTGCGCGTCCGCGTGATCTCGGCGTCGTCGGCGTCGAGGTCCTTCGTGAGCAGGAGGACGCGGCGGATCCGCGTCGCGTCCGGGAGCGTCTCGTTGCACTTCCGGACCTCCTCGCGGATCAGCTCGCGCACCTCGGCCTTCTGCGACAGGTCCACATAGCTCGTGTACGGGATACCCCGGCGCTCCACCCAGTTCCCGACCGTGTTGGGGTCGATCGCGATCATCGCCGCGACGAACGGGCGGGCGTGACCGAAGGCCACCGCCTCGCGGATGAACGGGCTGAACTTCAGCTTGTTCTCGATGAACTGGGGCGCGAAGGGCGTGCCGTCCTCGAGCGCGCCGACGTCCTTGGTGCGGTCGATGATGACGAGGTGGCCGCGTGGATCGATGAACCCGGCGTCACCCGTGTGGAACCAGCCCTCCGGGTCGATCACTTCCCGCGTCGCCTCCTCGTTCTTGAGGTAGCCCTTGAAGATGCCCGCGCTCTTGACGAGCACCTCGCCGCGCTCGGCGATCCTGACGTCGATGCCGGGACACGGGCGGCCCGCCGTCGTCGGGTTCGCCTCGGCGTTCGGCTGGAGCGAGACCAGGCCGGTCGTCTCGGTGGAGCCGTAGACCTGTTTGAGGTTGACGCCGATCGAGCGGAAGAATCGGAACGTGTCGGGGCCGAGCGGCGCGCCGCCCGTCAACGCCCAGCGCACGCGGCGCAGGCCGAGCTGGTCGCGCACTGGCCCGTAGACGAAGAACTCGCCGAGTGCCAGCTGCAGGCGCAGCCACGCGGGCACGGCCTTGCCGTCCCCGCGGAGGATCTCGGCGCGCTCGGCCGCCGCACGGAAGCGCTCGTAGATCGAGCGCTTGAGCCACGGCGCGTCGGCCGCCTTCACCTGCACCGACGTGAGCATGTTCTCCCAGATCCGCGGCGGCGCCAGCATGAGCGTCGGCCCGAGCTCCCGCAGGTCGCGCTGCACCGTCTCCGGGCTCTCCGGGCAGTTGCACGCGAAGCCCGCGTAGAGGCTCATGATCAGCGTGTAGAAGGCGTCGCCCACCCAGGCCATCGGCAGATAGGCCAGATAGTCGTCGTCGACGCGGAAGTCCTCGGCCTCGGCCGCCATCCGGGCGGTCGCGATCGCGTTCGCGTGCGTGAGCATCGCCCCCTTCGGGCTCCCGGTGGTCCCCGAGGTGTAGCAGATGAACGCGAGCTCGTCCGCCACGCCCTTCTCGACCTCCGCTTCGAAGAGGCCCGGATGCTCCCGGTCGAACTTCCGCCCGAGCTCCTGAACCTCCTGGAAGGACTTGAGCCAGTCGTGGCGGTAGTGGAACATGCCGCGCGCGTCGTCGTAGACGACGAGGCGGAGGGCCGGGAGGTCCGCGCGGAGGGAGAGCACCTTGTCGACCTGCTCCTGGTCCTCGGCGACGATCATGGCGACCTCGGCGTGATTCCAGACGTACGTGAGCTCCTTCGCGATCGAGTCCTGGTAGACGGGCACCGAGACGCCACCGAGGGCCTGCGCGGCGATCTGGGCCCAGTAGAGGCGCGGGCGGTTGTCGCCGATGACCGAGAGCTTCTCGCCGCGCCTCACGCCGAGCGCCGCCAGGCCGAGCGCGAAGTCCCGCACCTCGGCGCAGGACTGCGCCCACGTCCACGTCTGCCAGATACCGCGGTCCTTCTCGCGGAGCGCGGGGCGTCTCGCGAGGTCGCGCGCGTTGCGCAACAAGAGGCGCGGCAGCGTCGTCAATCTCTCCGGAGCCATGTCACCCTCTCCCGGTCATCGAACGGCCTCGTCTCGGCTACCCTCGCGTCCGCCCGGGAGGTCCTTCGTCTCGCCGAGGTACGCCTTGATCACGCGCGCGTTCGCGCGCACGTCCTCGGGCGTGCCCTCCGCGATCTTCTGGCCCATGTCGAGGACCGCGATGCGGTCGGAGATGTCCATGACGACGCCCATGTCGTGCTCGATGAGGATGACCGTCGTGCCCCACTCCTCGTTGACGTCGAGGATGAAGCGCGCCATGTCCTCCTTCTCCTCGTGGTTGCACCCACCCATCGGCTCGTCGAGCAGGAGCACCTTCGGGTCGAGCGCCAGCGCCCGGCCGAGTTCGACGCGCTTCTGGAGCCCGTAGGCGAGCGAGCCGGTGGGCCGGCGCCGGAGGTCCTGGATCTTGAGGAAGTCGATGATGTCCTCGACGCGCTTGCGGTGCTCGACCTCCTCGCGCTGCGCGAGCCCCCAGTAGACGAACGACCCGAGCACGCCCGCCTTCATGTGGACGTGGCGGCCCAGCATGAGGTTGTCGAGCACGGTCATGCCCTTGAAGAGCGCGATGTTCTGGAAGGTGCGGGCGACGCCGCGCGCGGCGATCCGGCTCGGCGAGAACGGGGTGACGTCGGTCCCGTCGAGCACGATCCGTCCCGTGTCCGGGTGATAGAACCCGCTGATCATGTTGAGGATGGTCGTCTTGCCCGCGCCGTTCGGGCCGATCACCGAGAAGACCTGGCCCTGCGCGACGTCGAGGCTCACCCGCGTCACGGCCTGGACGCCGCCGAAGGCCTTCGAGACGTCGCGGATCTCGAGCTGCGCGCTCATATGGGCGGCGCCCCCCTCCGAGGTTTCATGACAGCCACCGCTTGCGGCGGCGGTAGTGCTTGACGTCGCGGTAGCTCTTTCGCTGCCCGACCCCCGTGAGGCCGAGATAGAACTCCTTGATGTCCTCGTTCTCGCTGATCGTCTTCGCGTCGCCCTCCAGCACGATCCGCCCGTTCTCCATCACGTAGCCGTGCTGCGCGATCTCGAGCGCCATCGTCGCGTTCTGCTCGGCGAGCAGCACGGCGACATTCTCCTCGCGGTTCATGCGGTGGACGATGTCGAAGATCTCCTTCACGAGCATCGGCGCCAGGCCCATCGAGGGCTCGTCGAGCAGCATGAGCTTCGGCCGGGCCATGAGCGCGCGCCCGATCGCGACCATCTGCTGCTCGCCGCCCGAGACGTAACCCGCCTTCGAGGAGCGCCGCTCCTTGAGGCGCGGGAAGTAACGGTAGACGACCTCGAGATCCGCCTTCGTCGCCCCGCCGTTGCGCCGCGAGTAGGCGCCCGTCAGCAGATTCTCCTCGACGGTGAGGTGCTCGAAGACGTGCCGGCCTTCCATCACCTGCACGATGCCGCGCCGGACCACCTCGGCGGGGTCGCGCCGGTGGATGGGCTCGCCGTGGAACTCGATCCCGCCCTTGGTCACCTCGCCGCGCTCCGTGCGGAGGAGCCCCGAGATGGCCTTGAGCGTGGTGGACTTGCCGGCGCCGTTGGCCCCGAGGAGGGCCACGATGCCCCCCTCGGGTACCCGGAGCGAGACCCCCTTCAACACGAGGATGACGTGATCGTAGATCACCTCGATGTTGCTGACCGCCAGGAGCGGCCGGGGCCCGTCCGCGGCGCTCACCCCGCTACTTCTCCTTCGCGCAGTCGCGCTCCGTGTACCCGAGCTTCTTGCCCTCCTCGATCGCCGCCGCCTCGATCTTCGGGCGGACGACCTCACGCATGGGCGCGATCCAGTCCGAGACGAGGGTCCACTTCGTGCCGTCCCACTGCTGGACGAGGATCGGGCCGTTCCCCTCGTGGTCCTCGCAGGTGACCTTGATCGGGTGCGTGAAGCCCTTCATCCCGAGCTGGTCCAGGCGCGCCTCGGTGAGGTTGAGGTTCTCGAAGCCCCAGCGGACCTGCTCGCCCGTGAGCGCCTTGTTGCCGTACTTGGTCATCGCCGTGCGGATCGCCTCGGCGGAGAGCATCGCGTTGACGACGCCGCGGTTGTAGAGCGGCGCGCCCATCTCCTCCTTCTTGCCGCCGCCCTTGCCCTTGTCGTAGACGAACTTCACGATGTCCTGGTGCACCTTGAAGGCGGTGCCCGGCGCGTGGAAGGTCGCGCCCTTGTAGCCCTTCGCCCCGTCGCCGGCCGGGACCACGTCGGAGTCGTTCGCCGACCACCAGTTGCCGATGAAATGATCCATCTTGAAGCCGATGGCGGCCGCCTCCTTCACCGCGACCTGATTCATGACCCCCCAGCCCGACATGAAGATCCAGTCGGGGTTGATCCTTCTGACTTGGAGCCAGGTGGATTTCTGCTCCTGGCCCGGATGGTCGACCGCCAGGAGCGTCAGCTCGAAGCCGAGCTGCCGTGCCAGCGTCTCGAGCGTCGTGTTGGCTTCCTTGCCGTAGGGGCTGTTGTGGAAGACGTGGACGATCTTCTTGGCCTTCAGCTTGTCGAGCCCGCCCTCCTGCTGGCCGATGTACCGGATGACCGCGGAGGCCTGGCTCCAGTAGGTCGTCGGAAAGCTGAACACCCAGGGAAACCACCGCCCGTCGGCCGCGGCCGTGTTGCCGTAGCCCATCGAGAACACCACGACCTTGTCCACCGACGCCTTGGGGATGAGCTGGTAGGTGATGCCGGTACTGTACGGGTTGACGAGCACCGGGTTCTTCGACTTCAACCGCTCGTAGCACTCGACGCCCTGCTTGGTATCGTACTGCGTCTCGCACTCCTCCCAGGCGACCCGGATGCCGTTGATGCCACCGTCACGCTCGTTGAGGAGCGTGAAGTAGTCCACGAACCCGTTGGCGATCGGGATGCCGCTCGGCGCGTACGCGCCGGTGCGGTAGACCAGCAGCGGGATGAACATCTCCTTGGGCTGCGCGACCGCGGCCGCCAGCAGGGGTCCGGCGACGAGCGCCGCCGACAGCATTCCGATGAGGGCCGTGCGCGATCTCATGGGCGTCCTCCTTGGTCTCAGTGTGGGAAAGGCCACAGGCGCAGTTTCTCCTTGGCGATCTGCCAGAGCCGCGCCAACCCGTTTGGTTCGACGATCAGGAAAAAGATGATAAGGCCGCCGAACACCATCAGCTCCATCTGTTTCTGCAGCGCGACCGGGAGCGCCAGCCCGGCGAGGTGCGGCGCGTTGGTCAGGAGAATCGGCACGAGCACGATGAACGCCGCGCCGAGGAACGAGCCGAGGACGCTGCCGAGGCCGCCGATGATCACCATGAACAGGATCAGGAACGACAGTGAGATGTCGAAGGCCAGCGTCTCCGCGCTGCCGAGGTAGAGGAACACCAGCTCGGCGCCGGCGACGCCGCAGTAGAACGAGCTGATGCCGAAGGCGAGCAACTTCGTCCGAAGCGGCCGCACGCCGATGATCTCGGCCGCGATGTCGCGGTCGCGGATCGCCATCCACGAGCGGCCGACGCGGCCGCGGACGAGGTTCTTCGCGACCAGGGCCCCGACGGCCACGAGGGCGAGCGCGGTCACGTAGCGCGCCTGCGGCGTCGCCGTCGGCCCGCTGACCATCACGCCGAACACGGTCCGCGGCGGCGCGGTGATGGTGCCCGACGACGCGTAGTTCACGAACCACGGCACCTTGTTGAAGAGCCAGATGAGGAAGAACTGGGCGGCCAGCGTCGCCACCGCGAGGTAGAAGCCCTTGATCCGGAGGCTCGGAATGCCGAACACGAGACCGATCGCCGCGGCGGCGGCGCCCGAGAGCAGGAAGGCGAGGATGATGTTCAGCTGGGGGAACGCCGTCGCGAGCTTGAACGCCGCGTAGGCTCCGACCGCCATGAAGCCGCCCGTCCCCAGCGAGAGCTGGCCGGCGTAGCCGGTCAGGAGGTTCAGCCCGAGCGCCGCGAGCGAGTAAACGAGGAGCGGGATCAGGACCGCCTGGAGCCAATACTCGTCGGCGACCAGCGGCGGCACGACGAACGCGGCCACGACCGCGAGCGCGACGACGACCCGGTCCTGGACGATCGGGAAGACCGCCTGGTCGCTCGCGTAGGTCGTCTTGAACTGGCCGGCCTCGCGGTAGATCATTTTGCTCGGCGCTCACACGCGTTCAATGATCTTCTCCCCGAACAGCCCTTGAGGGCGAACCAGCAGGAAGGCGAGCGCCACGACGTAGGCGAACCAGTTCTCGATCGCGCCGCCGACGAGCGGGCCCCAGTAGACCTCGCCGAGCTTCTCCCCGACGCCCACGATGAGCCCGCCGGCGATCGCGCCCGGCACGGAGGTGAAGCCGCCCAGGATCAGGACGGGCAGCGCCTTGAGCGCGATGAGCGAGAGGCTGAACTGCACGCCGCTCTTGGCGCCCCACATGATGCCCGCGACCATCGCCACGATGCCCGCGACCGACCAGACGATGACCCAGATCGTCTTGAGCGGGATGCCGATCGAGAGCGCCGCCTCGTGGTCGTCGGCCACGGCGCGGAGCGCCCGCCCGATGCGCGTCCCGTGAAAGAAGACGGCGAGCACCGCGACCAGGACGGCCGCCGTCACCGCCGCGAAGAGCTCGAGCTGGTTCACCTGGATCCCCGCCATCACGAACGTGCGGTCGGGGATGCCGACGTCGAGCTTCTTCACGTTCGCCCCCCACACCATCTCGCCGAAGCCCTCGAGGAAGAAGTTGAGCCCGATCGTCGCCATGAACAGGATGATGTGCTCCTGGTTGACGAGCGGGCGCAGCACAGCGCGCTCGATGGCGAAGGCGAGCGCCACCATGACGAGCGCCGTCAGCACGAGGGCGACGACGACGGGCAGGCCCCGCTCCAGCAGGCCCACGAGCGTGAGGGCCGCGAAGAGGACCATCACGCCCTGGGCGAAGTTGAAGACGCCCGACGCCTTGAAGATGAGGACGAAGCCGAGCGCCACGAGCGAGTAGAGGAGGCCGGCGAAGACGCCGCCGAGCACGACCTCCGCGAGGAAGGCGGGCGAGCCCGCCATGTCGCGGAAGGGCGCCACGAGGACCCCGTAGAGGATCTCACTCATGGCTCACCCCGAGGTAGGCGCCGAGCACCCCTTGGTCCTTGCGGACGTGGTCGGGCGAGCCGTCGGCGATCTTCCGGCCGTAGTCGAGGACCGCGACGCGGTCGGAGATGTCCATCACCACGCCCATGTCGTGCTCGATGAGCGCGATGGTCGTGTCGAACTCGCTGTTGACGTCGAGGATGAAGCGGCACATGTCCTCCTTCTCCTCGACGTTCATGCCGGCCATCGGCTCGTCGAGGAGGAGGAGTGTCGGCTCGGCGGCGAGCGCGCGGGCGAGCTCGACGCGCTTCTGGAGCCCGTACGGCAGCCGTCCCGCCGGGGTCTTGCGGATCGCCTGGATCTCGAGGAAGTCGATGATGCGCTCGACGAAGGCGCGGTGCTCCAGCTCCTGACGCCGTGCGGGCCCCCAGTAGACCGCCTCCAGCAGGAAGCTCCCCCGCATCTTGAGCAGGCGTCCCGTCATGATGTTGTCGAGCACGGTCATGCCCTTGAACAGGGCGACGTTCTGGAAGGTCCGGGCGATGCCGAGCGCCGCCACGTCGGGCGGGGCGAGCCTCGTGCGGTCCCGACCCTCGAAGACGATCCGGCCCTCGTACGGGTGGTAGAAGCCGCTGATCACGTTGAGGAGCGTCGTCTTCCCGGCGCCGTTCGGGCCGATGATCGCCACGATCTCGCCGCGCCCGATCTCGAGGCTCACGCGGTGCAGCGCGAGCAGCGCGCCGAAGCGGACGCTGACGCCCCGCACCTCGAGGAGCGGGCGCGCCGCGGCCTCTTGGCGCGCCAGGCTCACGCGACGACCTCACGGATCCTGACGTCGGCGCGGACGGTGCCCGTCCGCCCGTCCTCGTAGGTCACCTTCGCCTCGACCTCGACGTGGTCGCGGTCGCCGTAGAGCGCGTCGATGAGGGCGGCGTACTTCCGGGCGATGTGCCCGCGCCGCACCTTGCGCGTCCGGGTGATCTCCTCGTCGTCCGGGTCGAGCTCCTTGTGCAGGATCAGGAACCTCCGGATCTGGGCGCCGCGCAGGACGGCGTCCTTCGCGAGGCTCCGGTTCATCCGGGTCACCTCCTGGGCGACGAGCTCGTAGACCTCGGGCTTCTGGGCGAGGTCGGTGTAGCTCGTGTATGCAATGTTCCGGCGCTCCGCCCAGTTCCCGACGGCGGTGAGGTCGATGTTGACGAGCGCCGTCACGTACGGGCGGTCCTGCCCGATGCAGACGGCCTCCTTCACGAAGGGCGAGAACTTCAGCTTGTTCTCGAGGTACTTCGGCGCGAAGAGCGTCCCGTCGGCCAGACGGGTCACGTCCTTGGCGCGGTCGGTGATCACGAGGTGGCCGTCTCCGTCCAGGAAGCCGGCGTCCCCCGAGCGCACCCAGCCGTCCTCGACGAGGGTCTCGCGGGTCGCCGCATCGTTCTTCTCATAGCCCTGGAAGACGCCGGGGCTCCGGTAGAGGACCTCGCCCTCCGGCGAGATGCGCAGCTCGACGCCCCGGATCGGTGAGCCCACGGTGCCGAGCCGGACGTCGCCGTCCCGCTGGATCGTGAGGAACACGCTCGCCTCGGTCATGCCGTAGATCTGCTTCACGTTGACACCGAGGGCGCGGAAGAAGACGAAGATCTCGGGGCCGATCGCCTCGCCCGCCGTGTAGGCGCGACGGACGCGTCGCATGCCGAGGTTGTCGCGGAGGGGCCCGTAGACGAGGAGCCGCCCGAGCGGGTAGAGGAGCCGGCGCCAGGCGGGAACGGGCCGGCGGTCGAGGCGCGCGTGCTCGATCTCCTGTGCGAGCCCGAGGAAGAGGTGGACGAGCCGCCGCTTCGGCCACGCGCAGTCCTCGATGCGGACCATCACGCTCGTGAGGATGTTCTCCCAGATGCGCGGCGGCGCGAAGAAGTAGGTCGGGCCGATCTCCTTCAGGTCGTGCAGCACCGTCGACACGCTCTCCGGGCAGTTGATCGTGAACCCGACCGCGATCGCCTGTGCGTAGGAAAAGATGTGGTCGCCCACCCACGCCATCGGCAGGTACGAGAGGATCTCCTCGTCCTCGCCGACGCCGTCGTCGGCGGCCGCGTGGCGCGCGGTCACCAGGAGGTTCCGGTGCGAGAGCCGCGCGCCCTTGGGCGCGCCGGTCGTGCCCGAGGTGTAGCAGATGATCGCGACGTCGTCGGCCCGGCCCTTCGCCAGCTCCGCGTCGAAGTACGCCGGCTGGCCGACCTCGAACTTCGTCCCGGCCTCCTGGAGCTCGGCGAGGCTCAGCAGGCACGGCTCGGAGTAGGCGCGCATCCCGCGCGCGTCGTCGTAGACGATTCGCTCGAGGCGGGGGCAGGCGCTCCGGACGAGGAGGAGCTTGTCCACCTGCTCTTGGTCCTCGGCCACGGCGAAGCGCGCCTGGGCGTGGTCCACCACGTACTCCAGCTCCTTCTCGACCGCGTCCTGATAGACGGGCACGGGCACGCCGCCGAGCGCCTGCGTGGCCATCACCGCCCAGTAGAGCTGGGGCCGGTTGTCGCCGACGATCACGACCCTGTCGCCGCGCCGGAAGCCCAGCGAGGCCAGGCCAAGCGCGATCAGCCGGGCCTGCTCGAAGTAGTCACGCCAGGTATAGGACTGCCAGATCCCGTAGTCCTTCTCGCGGATCGCGACCTTCCGTGGGCGCTGCGCGGCGTTGAGCCGGACGAGCTTCGGGAACGTGTCGCGCTCGGGATCGAGCACCTCCGAAGCGGCTCCGTGCGCGTGTGCGTCCAAATCGCCTCCGCGACGTTGCGGCTCGTACGCTCTCACTGCTTGAGGCGGGCGTAAATCGAGTGGCGAAAGTGTACCGGGAGGCTACCGGGGTGTCAAGGATTTTGGTCGCAATGACGAGGACTTGCGACGCACCGCGCCGGGCTGGACTCAGCGGCCTCCACGTCGTGCGGCGCGCTCCCGGGGCGTTCCGAGGCTCGGTCAGCCGCTGGGGGTCATCGCAGCGCTCGCTCGATCGACGGCAGGGCGAAGTAGACGGCGAAGGCGGCGGCGGCCGTGTAGACCATCCAGTGGACGCGGGACCCCTGCCCGTTCAGCACCTTGATCGCCGTCCAGGTCACGAAGCCCGCGCCGATCCCGTTGGTGATGGACCACGTGAAGGGCATCACCAGCATCGTCACGAAGGCCGGAATGGCCTCCGCCCCGTCGTCCCACGGGATCTCGCGCGCGAGCGTCATCATGTAGAAGCCGACGATGATCAGCGCCGGCGCGGTCGCCTGCGCCGGGATCACGCTCGCGAGCGGCGCGAAGAACATGGCGAGGAGGAAGAGGACGCCGACGACGATGGACGCGAGGCCTGTCCGCGCTCCCTCGGCCACGCCCGCCGCCGACTCGATGTAGGTCGTGTTGCTGCTCGAGTTGGCGAGCCCGCCGAAGAGCGCGCCGAGCGAGTCGACGAGCAGCACTCGCCGGGCGCCGGGGAGCCGCCCCTCCCGGTCGAGGAAGCCCGCCTGGCCGCCGACGCCGATGATCGTGCCCATCGTGTCGAAGAAATCGCTCAGCATGATCGAGAAGGTCGCGAGCACCGCGGTGACCACGCCCAGGTGCCTGACCAAGCCGAAGTCGAGGCGGCCGAAGGTCGAGAAGTCCGGGAGCTGGACGAGCGTCGCCGGGAGCTGCGCGGCGCCCGGCGTTGGGAAGCCCTTCCAGCCGGCGAAGACCCCGTTCAACGCGATGCCGAGGAGCGTCGTCAGCAGAATTCCGAGCAGGAGCGCGCCGCGCACGCGCCGAGCCATGAGCCAGGCGGTCAGGAGAAAGCCTACGAGGAAGACGATGCTCGGCAGCCCGCCGAGGGACCCGAGCCCGACCGGCAGCGGGCCCGTCGCGGGCTTCACGACGAAGCCCGCGGTGAAGAAGCCGATGAAGGCGATGAAGAGACCGATCCCGACGCCGATCGCCCGCTTGAGCCCGAGCGGTACCGCGTCCATCGCGGTCTCGCGGAAGCGCGTCAGCACAAGGAGCGTGATCGCCAGCCCCTCGAGGAAGACGACCGTCATCGCCTGGGGCCACGTGAGCCCGCGCCCCGCCACGAGCTCGAAGGCGACGACCGCATTCAGCCCCATCCCGGGGGCGAGCGCCAGCGGGTAGTTGCTCGTGAGCCCCATGAGAATCGACAGCACGCCAGCGGTCAGACACGTGACGGTCAGCGTCGCGCCGAACGGCAGGCCCTTGCCCTGAAGGTCGGGGACGCCGACATAGCCGAGGATGATCGGGTTCACGAAGATGATATAGGCCATGACCATGAAGGTGGTCAGGCCAGCGCGGACCTCGGTTGCAAGGTCCGTGCGGCGCTCGGTGAACCGGAAGAAGCGATCGAGGGGCCCGGCCATGTGCCGGGCGCGAGTTTACCTCAGACGGGGCTCAGCGGGAGGGCGCTTGCTCGACGAGGAGCGCGGGCGTGAGGCCGTCCGCTGGGCCTCGCGCCGCGGCGATCTCACCGCCCCCGCCCGAGGCCGCGAGCGCCAGACCCGCGAGGAGAGCCGCGCCGATCACGAAACGTCTTAGCGTCATGCCCCGTGATAACGCAAGTGGCCTGCCAGGCTCGCGGCGTCCGGAAGTGCCCAATATTGCTGGAAATCGATCTTGAAACTGCCCGGCTCGTGTCAGCGAGGCAGGCCGGGCGGTGTCACTTGCGGTATTTTTTGAAGCTGACCGGCCGCTTCTCGACGAAGGCGTTCCGGCCCTCCATGGCCTCATCGGTCTGGTAGTACAGGTTCAGCGCCGTGTGGGCGAATTGCGCCACTCCGGCGCGCTGCTCGGAGTCGATGTTGAACGACTGCTTGGCCAGGGCGAGCGCCGTCGGGCTCTTCTCGAGGAGCTCCCGGCACCACTGCTCCACCTCGGCGCGGAGGTCCTTCTGGGGCACGACTTTGTTGACGAGCCCCATCGCGAGCGCCTCCTTCGCGGTGTACTGGCGGCAGAGGTACCAGATCTCGCGCGCGCGCTTCTCGCCGACGAGGCGGGCCAGATAGCCCGTGCCGTGCCCCGCGTCCACGCTGCCCACGCGTGGGCCCGTCTGGCCGAAGACCGCGTTCTCCGACGCGAGCGAGAGGTCGCAGAGCACGTGGAGCACGTGGCCGCCGCCGATCGCGAAGCCGTTCACCATGGCGATCACGGGCTTCGGGATGTGGCGGATCGCGCTGTGGAGGGCCTCGACGTCCATGGGCCGCTGGGCGGTCGCGCCGGCGGCGCCCGGCGCATAGCCGCCCTGCCCGCGCTCCTTCTGGTCGCCGCCCGAGCAGAACGCCTTGTCGCCCGCGCCCGTCAGCACGACCACCCCGACGGACGGATCCCAGCGCGCGTCGCTGAACGCGTCCGTCAGCTCGGCGACGGTCCGGGTGCGGAACGCGTTCCGCACCTCGGGCCGGTTGATCGTGACCCAGGCGACGCCGTCCCGCTTCTCGTAGAGGACGTCCGTGTACGCGCTGTCGTTCATGAGGTTCGCTCCGCGCGACGCGGCGGGTAAAAAACCGCCTCGCGCTTGTCTCGCCAGGCGCGGTTGGCCTCGTCGAGCTCCCAGGACGCCATGCACGCGCTCTGCGACCTCAGCATCTCCTCGATCAGCGCCCGCGGATCGCGGTGGAAGGACTCGTGGAGCAGGCGCTTGGTGTGCGCGGCGGCGGTCGGCGAGGCCCCGCGGATCTTCGCGACGAGCCGCTCCAGCGTCCGGTCGAGCTCGGCCGCCGGGCACACCCAGTTGACGAGGCCCGTCGCGCGCGCCTCCGCCGGGCTGATCTCGTCGTTCAGAATCGCCAGCTCCTTCGCGCGCCCCACTCCGACCACGCGCGCCAGGCGCAGGACGGCCCCGTCGGGGATGAGTCCGTGGCGCGTGGCGCCGAGGCCGAGGACCGCGTCGTCGGTCGCGAGCCGCAGGTCGCACGCGAGCGCCAGCTGGAGCCCGCCGCCGATCGAGTGGCCGTGCAGGACCGCGAGCGAGACCTTGGGCATGTCCTCGAGACGGTTGAGCCCGCGGATCCAGTGCCGGTAGAAGGGTTCCGCGATCGCACCGGCCGCGAGCGCCGTGCGGTCCATCCCCGAGCAGAACGCCCGGCCGGCGCCGCGGACGACCACGAGCGTGACGTCGGGGTCGGCCGCCGCGGCCTCCGCATGGTCGGCGAGCGTGGCGGCCAGGTCCGTGTCGAGCGCGTTGAGCACGCGCGGCCGGTTCAGGGTGATCCACGCCACGCCGTCGCGCACCTCGTAACCGACCGGCGCGTCGGTCATTGATAGCGGGGTCCGCGAGGCCGGCGCGCACCGTGGGTGGCCTGAGCCAGGCGCGCGTCGCTCATTTGGTAGCGGGGTCCGCGAGGCCGGCGTGTGCGCGCGTGATTGTGCACTGGGCGCGGGGCGATGTAGCATCGGCGGGAGCACTGCGCGTGCACCGGGGTGGCACTCATGGAAAGCGCGACCCAACGTAGGGAAAATCACGAGGAATGTCAAGGAGACCGGGCATGCCCAGCCCCTCGCTGACACGTCGTCGGTTCCTCGCCGCTGCCGCGGCGGCCGCGCCCGCCGCGCTCGCCCCGCGGATCGGCCGCGCCCAGAGCGCCGTGAAGATCGGGACGGCGGTGCTCGGCGACTACTCGATGGCCGGGCCGGTCATCGTCGCGCTCGAGAAGGGCCTCTTCAAGGACGAGGGGCTCGCCGCCGATTTCATCCCCTTCCGCGGCGGCCCCGACCTGCTCAAGGCGGTCATGGCGGGCGAGGTCCTCGTCGGCGTGACGGGCTCGACCGACATCCTCGTGTTCCGCGAGGCGGGCTCGCCCATCAAGACCGTGGCGACCCACACCGAGGGCAACCACTTCACGCTCAACGTCGCCCCCGAGGTGCGCGGCGTCGCCGACCTCAAGGGCAAGGCGATCGGCGTGACGCGCGCCGGCGCGACGACCTGGGTCTTCGCGCGCATGCTCGCCAAGAAGCAGGGCTGGGACCCGGACCGGGACGTCCAGGTCGTCGGCCTCGGCGGCCTCGACGCCCAGCTGGCCGCGATGGCGCGCCGGGAGATCGCGGCCTACGTGTGGGGCGACGGCGGCGCGGTCACCGAGCTCGGGGGCAAGTCGAAGGTGCTCCTGCGCTTCGACGCGGTCACCGGCAAGTGGATCAGCCAGATCCAGTACGCGTCCGAGGAGGCGATCCGGCAGCACCCCGAGCAGATCCGGAAGAGCATGCGCGCGATGTTCCGGGCCATGCGGCTCATGCGTGAGCACCCGCAGGAGGCGGCCCTGCTCTGCGCGAAGAAGCTCGCGTGGACGCCCGAGGCGGTGCTGGCCGCCCACCGGATCTCCGGACCGCTCCTGCCCGTCGACGGTCGCATCGACATCACGGCGCTCGCGGTCATGCAGGACACGCTGCTGGAGTACGCTGTGATCAAGAAGAAGCTCCCGCTCGAGGAGCACCTCACGCGCGAGTTCACGCCTGTCACGATCTAGCGCGCTGCGCGTGGGCGGCCTCGCGGCGCTGCTCCTGCTCGCGGGCGCGGGCCCGGCGCGCGCCCAGGTCTTTCTCGCCGCCCGGCCGAATCCCGAGTTCACGATCGGGCCGCTGTTCATGCGCGCGAGCGTCTCGCCGGAGCTCCAGGCGGCCACGCTGGACATCCTCTGGAGTCTCGTCATCCCGCCGACGCGCTCCGGGGGCGAGATCGCGCAGGACCTCTACCTGCTCTGGCCCGACGAGGTGGACGGACTCAAGACGCCGGGCCCGCCCGATCCCACGCTCGCCCGCTACGTCGAGGAGCGCGGCTTCATCGTCACGGGCGAGGGACGCTTGCCGCTCTCCGCGCAGACGCTCTACCGGAGGGAGCAGCACCCGCCCGAGCCGGTCGAGGGCGGCGCCCCGTACGTCACCTTCGTGCGCCAGGGCGGGCCCCTCGGCCTCACCGCGCCGGTCACCTACGTGCGCATCCCGTGGACGCCGATGCTCGCGAACCGCACGTTCCTCGTCCGTCTCCGGATGGGCTTGCCGCGGCTCGTGAAGCCCCGAGAGGCCACCTGGGTCGAGAACGCGTTCTGGGGCCGCCGCCACACGGCCTCGCTCACGTTCAACGACGTGCGGCCGCGCGCGATGTTCCCGCTCTACCTCGAGAACCGCCACCGGGTCATCCGCCTCGCCGACGAGCCCTCGCAGCTCATCATCAACTTCGCCCACGCCGGAACGCTCAAGATCCAGGACGTCTTCCCGCAGACCGCGAGCCGCCGGAAGAGCGAGACCCTCGAGTCGACGGAGGTGGTGTCGCTCTTCCTCGACCATTCGGAGGGCCGCACGCCGCAGGTACTGACGGTGCAGTTCGGCTATTACACCGGCTGGCAGTCCTGGGCGCCGGTGCTGATCCCCATCGCGTTCTTCATCCTCGGCAACCTCGCTGGCCCGCTCGTCATGTTCGTCGTCCGGCGCGTCGGCGCGGGGCTCGCGGGCCGGATCCACGTCGACCCCGGAGGCCGCGCCGAGCGGCACACGGGGACGGTCATACCGCGCGAGACGCTCGCGCGCCTCGAGCCCGGCGTGACCACGCACGAAGAGGTCCTGCGCCTCTGCGGCCCGGAGCCCGAGGAGCACGAGCGGTTCGCGGCCCCCGACCGGCGCGTGCTGATCTACCGCGGGCGGCGGGTGGTGCCGCGGCGGCAGCGGCGCTTCGGCTGGATCGCGACCGTGAGCGGCTGGGACGTGGAGCACCACGAGGTCGAGCTCGTGCTCGAGCGCGGCGTCGTCCAGGACGTGCAGGCGCGTGTGCGTCGCACGCACCTGGCCCAGCCGGAGGAGGCCACCCGATGACCGTCAGAGCCCTCCTCACGATCCTCCACTACCTGGCGGTCTTCGCGCTGGTCGTCGCGGCGGCGCTCTCCACGATGAACGCGATCTACGCGTGGCGGCGCGCGGTCTCGCGCGAGGGGCGGCGGCCGATCCCGGGTCTCGTCACCGTGCTCGGCGCGCTCGCGTTCCGCGCGCTCTCGGTGACGCTCAACCGCCCGTCCCTCTTCGCCTTCTGGCCCCTGCTGCTCGTCATGCTGGTCGACGCCGGCTCGTGGCTCCTGCCGCCGATCGCCGTCGAGGCGTTCGGCCTCACCGACGCGCGACGCGCCGCCCCGTGGCCGGCCACCACTCCGCCCGCGGCGCCCCGGCCACCGGAACAGGTCGCGTCGCTGCCCCAGCGGCCGGCGCCGCCGCCGGGGGCGCCGAGCCCGTTCGCGAAGCGCCCACCGAGCCCGCCGCCCGGGGCACGACGCTGATCTTCGCGCGGGCCGGGCGTGAGGGCCGCGTGCGGCCGGGGTCAGCCGGATGCGTTCCCGCCGACCGGCGACGGAGTTCCAGATCATCCAGCTACTTAGTAATCGGCAACTTGCGTGGCCGATCGCTGCGCCAGACGGAACCAGAACCCACGCGGCCCTCTGGGCGATTTGGTACGGTCACATTATTTCAGGCTTGACGTACCGCTCCGATTTCCGGGGGAGTTGACGAAGCTGCTGGTGGGTCACACTATCCGCCATCCCTGGATCAGAATGAAATCCGGCGCGTCACTCACTGGGCTTCGCTGGTGTGAGCACTGAGGCCTTGTGAGCCGTTCCGAATGAGTCTCCCGTGGCCACGCTCTGCGACTAGCGCGAGACCGACAACCGCTCGCGGCCGTAGTGGAACTCGTCCACCCAGGGCTTGCCCTCGGCGAAGCGCGTCGAGCGGAACGGCGTGAGGTCCGCCAAGCGCGGCGTGCCGTCCACGATCCATTCGGCGAGGCAACGCCCGATCGCTGGCGCCGTCTTGAAGCTCGTGCCCGAGTCGCCGAGCATCACGAAGAGGCCCTCGACGGACGCGATGCGGTCGATGAGCGGTCGGCCGTCGGGACTCATCATGATCATGCCCGCCCAGCCGCCCCGCATCGTCGCTCCCGCGAAGACGGGCAGGCGCGCCGCAAGGCACTCACGGCTCTGCGCGACGAAGTCGGGATCCACGCTCTCGCTGAACGTGTCGGGGTCGGCGTGGCCGCGGCCCAACTCGACACCGATGAGCGTCGAGGCGCTCCCCTCCGGCCGCATCCAGGACTTGCGGATCGCGTCGATCACGACCGGATGCCGCCGCGTCAGGCCCGCCGGCCACCGGAAGATCGACACCTGGATCCGGAACGGCTCGAGGCCGAAGTCGAGACCGAGCGGCGCGAGCAGGCGCCCCGCCCACGCGCCCGGGACCAGCACGACGACGGGCGCGTCCACGCGACCGGCGCGCGTCTCCACGCCGGTGACGCGTCCACGCTCGACCCGGACCGCCGTCGCCTCGCGACCAGTCTCGATGCGCGCGCCGTGGCGCTGCGCCGCCTCGGCGAACGCGAACGCCGTGGCGTTCGGGTCGGCGAAGCCGGAGTCGGGCTCCCACGCGGCTCCGCCGACGTCGTCGACGTGGATGCCGGGCACGATCCGCCGGAGGTCGTCGTGCGACACGAGCTCCGTCTTGATCCCCAGCCGTCGCTGCGTCTCGACGTTCTGGCGGATGGCCGCCTCGTAGCCTCGCGGGACGAGCTGCAGGAAGCCGAGCGCCTCGAAGCCGCACTCGCCCCCGACCATGGCGTCGAAATTCCGGAAGACCTTCAGGCTCTCAAAAGCGAGCCGCGCCTCGTGCTCGTTCGTGTAGTGCGTGCGGACGAGGGCGCCCGACTTGCCGGTGGCGCCGGACGCCAGGGTTCCGCGCTCGAGGAGCACGACATTCTTCACGCCCAGCTGGGTCAGGTGGAAGGCCGTGCTCGCCCCGTTCACACCGCCGCCGACGACGACGACGTCAGCGCTGACCATGGCGTCCCTCCGCCTTTGCGTATATATTGCCGACTACCCGAGTCACTACCGGCTGCACCACGGAGGCCATTATGGTCCAGGTCACACGACGCGAGCTACTGAAAGGGGCGGCCGCCCTCGGCGCCGCCGCCGCGCTGCCCGATCCGCTCTTGCGTAGAGCCGACGCGCAGACCACGCAGAAGCGCGAGCTCATCTGGGCGCAGGGCGGCGACGTCTCGAAGTTCGATCCGCACTTCAGCACGTCGTCGAACGACATCCGCGTATCGTTCAACATCTTCGACAATCTGACGAGCCGCCACCCCGACGGCAAGCTCTACCCGGGCCTGGCGACGGAGTGGAAGCTGACCGCGCCGACGACCTGGACCTTCAAGCTGCGCCAGGGGGTGAAGTATCACAACGGCGACACGTTCACCTCCGCCGACGCGAAGTTCAGCATCGAGCGCACGTACGATCCGGCCGCGAAGACGATGGTCGCAACGGCGCTGACCACGATCGACCAGATCGAGGCGCCGGACGCCGCCACCCTCGTCATCCACACCAAGAAGCCGGACCCGCTGCTGCCCGCGCGCCTGGCCTTCTACGGCGGCCAGATCGTGCCGTCGAAGTACCTGCAGACCTTCGGCAACGACGTCTTCAACTCCAAGCCCGTCGGCACCGGCCCCGTACGGTTCGTCTCGTGGGTCAAGGACGACAGGCTCGTGTTGGAAGCCAACCCGGACTACTGGGGCGGCCGGATCGACGTGGATCGCGTCAGCGTGCGGTCGATCCCCGAAACGGCGCCGCGGATCGCGGCGCTCCTCAAGGGCGAGGTGGACATCATCACGCAGCTGCCCGCCGACCAGGGCGAGCGCGTCACCGGCAACGCCTCGACGCGTGTCGCCGGCGCCCTCTACGCGGGTCTCTACGTGCTCGCCGTCAACAGCAAGCGCCCACCCCTCGACAACCCGCTCGTGAAGCAAGCGCTCTCGATGGCGATCGACCGCGAGGCGATCGTGAAGGAGCTCTGGCGCGGGCGCGGCATCGTGCCGAACGGCCCGATCGCAAAGGGCGACAACCACTTCGATCCAAGCCTGCCGCCGCTCGCCTACAATCCCGGCGCGGCCCGCGACCTGCTCAAGAAGGCTGGCTACAAGAACGAGGAGATCTGGATCGAGACCACCGTCGCCTACGTGTCCAACGACAAGCAGATGTCGGAGGCGATCCAGGGCATGTGGAAGGACGTGGGGGTCAACGTGAAGCTCGAGGTCATCGAGTACTCGGTCCGCGCCCAGAAGAACCGCGAGAAGTCGTTCAAGGGCGTCTTCTGGTCCGACCCCACCTCGACGCTCGGCGACCCCGACGGCATGATGTGGCGGCTCCTCGGTCCCGGCGGGCCCCAGGACTACTGGCGCGACGCACGCTGGGACGAGCTGGGGAGCGCCGCGCGTTTCTCGGTCGACGAGAAGTTCCGCGCCGAGGCGTACCGCGAGATGACGAAGATCTTCCTCGAGCACCTCCCGTGGCTGCCGGTCATCCAGCCGTACGAGGACTACGGCATCCAGAAGTACGTCGAGTGGACCCCGAACCCGAATCAGCAGTTCGAGCTCCGTCGCTTCAACTTCAAGCTCAGGCGCGCGTAGCGGCCGAAGCACCCGGGGCTCCCTGGCCGGGGCCCCGGGCGCGCCACTCCCGATGCGCGCCGTCCTCGGCTTCCTCGGTCCGAAGCTCCTGCGAGCGCTCGTCGCCGTCTGGCTCGTCACGACGGTGGTCTTCGTCGTCATGCGTCTGTCGGGCGACCCGGTGCCGCTGCTCTTACCGCCCGACGCGCCGACGAGCGAGATCATGCGGGTCCGTCGCGAGCTCGGCCTCGACCGCGCGCTGCCCATCCAGTACGCGGTCTTCGCCGGCAACATCCTCCGCGGCGACTTCGGCCGCTCGATCCACTTCCGCGAGCCCGCCTTCGCCGTCGTGCGCGGCTACCTCGGCGCCACGGTCGAGCTCGGGCTGACCTCCTTCGTCCTCGCGGCCCTCGTCGCGGTGCCGATCGGCGTCTTCTCGGCGATCCGGCGCAACTCGCTGGTGGACCACGCGGCGATGGCCGTCGCGCTCGTCGGCCAGGCGGCGCCCACCTTCTACCTCGGGATCCTCTTCATCCTGCTGCTCTCGCTGAAGGCCGATCTCTTCCCGACGGGCGGGCGCGGCGACGTCACGCACCTCGCGCTCCCCGCGCTCACGCTCGGCGCCTTCACGATGGCCTCGATCGCGCGCCTCACGCGCTCGGCCGTCCTCGAGGTGCTCCACGCCGACTACATCCGGACGGCGCGCGCCAAGGGCGTCGCCGAGTGGGTCGTCATCACCAAGCACACGCTGAAGAACGCCGCTCTCCCCATCGTGACGATCACCGGCCTCCAGTTCGGCACGCTCCTCGGCGGCGCCGTCGTCACCGAGACCGTCTTCGCGTGGCCCGGGATCGGACGGCTCGCGATCCAGTCCATCTACAACCGGGACTACCCGGTCGTGCAGTGCGCGGTCTTCTTCTCCGCGATCATGTTCATCGTCATCAACTTCGCGATCGACGCGATCTATGGCTTCCTCGATCCCCGCGCCCGCCTTCGCTGACGCGGGCAGCGTCGACGCGCTCGCCCGCGGCGGCGCGCGTGCGCGCCGCACGGTGCGGCTGGTGATGGCGGGTCTCGCGTTCGTGGCGCTCCTTGGAATCGTCGCCGCGGCCGCGCCGTGGCTCGCGCCCCACGACCCGACCCGCCAGGCCCTGCGCGGACGGCTCGCGCCGCCCACGCGTGGGGCGCTCGACGGCCGCGCGAGGCTCCTCGGCACCGACCAGCTCGGACGCGACGTCCTCTCGCGCGTGATCTACGGGGCGCGGGTCTCGCTCGTGGTGGGCCTGGCGGCGGTGGTCGTCGGGGGCGTCGTCGGCGCGACGCTCGGGATCACCGCCGGGTTCCGCGGCGGCGTCACGGACAGCGTGATCATGACGCTCGCCGACGCGCAGCTGGCCTTCCCGTTCATCCTGCTCGCGATCGGGATCATCGCGGTGCTGGGGCCGAGCTTCCCGACGCTGATCGTCGTCATCGGCCTCTCGGGGTGGGTCTCCTACGCGCGCATCCTCCGCTCGCAGGTGCTCGTGCTGCGCTCGCGCGAGTTCGTGGACGCGATCCATGCCCTCGGCGGCTCGGTCGGGCGCGTGGTGCTCCGGCACATCCTGCCGAACGTGCTCTCGACGCTCGTCGTCATCGCGACGCTCGAGCTGGCGCGGGCGATCGTGCTCGAGGCGACGCTCTCGTTTCTCGGCCTCGGCATCCAGCCGCCGACGCCGTCCTGGGGCGGGATGATCCAGGAGGGGCGGGAGTACCTCGACACGGCGTGGTGGATCTCGACCTTCCCCGGGCTCGTGCTGATGCTCACCTCGCTCGTGGTGAGCCGCACCGGCGATTGGCTGCGCGACCTGCTCGACCCGACGCTGCGGGGCGAGTAGCGGGCGCGCGGGCCGCCGCGCTCAGGCCGCGACGGCGGCGGCGGCCTCGTTCGCCACGGGGATGCGCGCCAGCACGCACAGCGGGAGGGTCACGGATTCCGCGCACGCGAAGCAGTAGAAATCGAGCTCCATCTCTGGACCCACGCTCCCGCGCCGGCCCTGCAGCGCGATCCGCTGACCGCATCTGGCGTGGTGGATGCTGTCATCGAGCGCCAGGTAGACGGTCACGATCTCAGCGGAGGCTAAGCCGTCCATTCTCGTTGCCCTCCTTGCAGCGCACCTCGACGTGAATGGTCCGGAGGGGAGTGCTGTCGGACCAGTACGCGCGAGAAAAGACGACGCAGCCCCGCTGCGCCAGCTCGTGTTCCATGTCGGCGACCGGCTGTTGCAGCTGCCCGGCCAGGTCGTCGCCGGCGACATCGACCTCCCGCGAGACGGCCATCTCCGCCCCTAGAGCCGGCGCCCACCACAGGGCGAGCGCCACGAGAACGCTGGTGACGCTGCCCTGGGCCCGGGCCATCGCGGTTCCTCCCTGCTCCTGAGTGTCGAGCCAGGGGGGCGGCGCGACCATCGGGAAGGCACCGCAAATCGGGGCCGGCAAAGCCTTGACCGCGCAGCCGGAAACGAACTGACGCTAGCCGCGCCAGTGGGACAGGCGCTCGCTCACGTGGTCGAGCGCCAGCACGATCGCGATCGAGGCCGCGGACACGAGCCCCGTGGCGGCGAACAGCTCGGGAGCCTGGAAGCCGTTGGCGAAGGCACCCATGACGTAGCCCATGCCGCGGATCCCGGCGAACATCTCCACGACCAGCACGCCGAGCAGGCAGAAGACGATTCCGAGGCGCATCCCGGCGAACACGGACGGGACGATCGCGGGCAGGAGCACCTTCCAGTAGAGCTGCCACGTGGTGGCGCCGTAGGAGCGCGCCACGGTGACGAGCGTGCGGTCCACGTCGCGCACCGCACCGATCACCAGGACCAGGACCGGGAAGAGGCCGTGGAGCGTGCCGTAGAAGATCGCCGGCGCCGTCCCGTAGCCGAGCAGCAGCACGATCCACGGCAGCACGAGGATCTTCGGGATGCCATAGAGGGCGACGACGAACGGGTTCAGCACGTCGCGGAGCAGGCGGATCGAGCCGACGGCGAGCCCGGCCGCGACGCCGAGGACCATCGAGAGCACGTAGGCGATCGCCGTCTTGCCGAGCGTGTCGCCGAGCGCCGCGAGCGCGGGGCCGCCGATCGGCCCGAACGCGCGGGCGACCGCGCTCGGCGCGGGGACGAAGAGCGGGTCGGCCCAGCCCATGCGCGCCGCCCCTTCCCAGGCGGAGAGCAGGGCGAGGACGCTGACGAGCTGCAGGCCGCGCACCCGCGGAGCCCTCACTCGCTCCACGCGCGCGCCTTCCGCTCGACGAGTCCCGCGACGACGTCGGTGCCGACGATCAGCGCGAGCGTCACCAGCACGAGGGCGACGTAGTCGGCCGTCCGGAGGAGGCCGTAGGCGTGGTTGATGAGCGCGCCCATCCCGCGCTTGCTGCCGAGGATCTCGCCGACGATGACGCCGATCACCGACAGGGCGAGCCCCGTGCGGAGGCCGCCGACGAGCGTGAAGAGCGTCGCCGGCAGCACGACCCGGCCGAAGACCGTGAGCGGGCCGGCGCCGTAGCTCTTCGCCACCGTGACGAGGTGCGGGTTGACCTGCCGGATGCCCGCGAGGACGGCCAGGGTGACCGGGAAGAAGCCGAGGAGGAATCCGAACGCGATCTTCGACGCCGCGTCGAGGCCGAAGAAGAGCATGAGCGAGGGGTACCAGACGACGGCCGGCACCGCGTAGAGCGCGGCGAGCATGGGCCCGTAGGCGCGCCCGAGGAGGCGGTTCATCCCCAGCGTCCCGCCGACCGCGAGCCCCACCGCCACCGCGAGCGCGTACGCGGTCGCGATCTCGCGGAGCGTGACGAGAAGGCTCGCGCCGAGGTCCGGGTACGAGCGGAGCAACAGGAGCTCGCGGAGCGCCGGGAGCGTCGCCGACGGCGGGACGGCCAGGAGCGGGTTGGCGGCGCGGCCCGCGACCTCCCAGGCGAGGAGCACGGCCGCCACGAGGCCGAGCCGGACGAGCGCGACGGTCATTTGTCGCGGGGTCCGCGAGGCCGGCGCCCGCCGTGGGTGGCCTGAGCCAGGCGCGCGTCGCTCATTTGTCGCTGCCCATCGCGCGCAGCGACTCCTCGCGGATGTCGTGCCAGAGCTTCGCGCGCAGCGCCACCAGCTCGGGCGATTCCATCGGCCGCGGGTAGCCCATGCCGAGCTCGAGGACCGACTTGATGCGGCCCGGGCGCGCCGTCATGACCGCGATCCGCGTCGAGAGGATGAGCGCCTCCTGCAGGCTGTGGGTGACGAAGATCACGGTCTTCTTCGTCCGCCGCCAGATCTCGAGGAGCCACTCGCCCATGAGGAGCCGCGTCTGCTCGTCGAGCGCCCCGAAGGGCTCGTCCATCAAGACGATCTTCGTGTCGATCGCCAGCGCGCGCCCGATCGCCACGCGCTGCCGCATGCCGCCCGAGAGCTCGCGCGGGTACTTGCGGGCGAAGCCCGCGAGGCCGAGCGGGCCGAGGAGATCGGTCGCGACCGTGCGGCGGCGCGCGGCGGGCACGCCCTGGAGCTCGAGGCCGAACTCCACGTTCTCGAGCGCGGTGCGCCACGGAAAGAGGCCCGGGTCCTGGAAGACGGTCGCGACCCGCCGCGGGTCGGGCCCAGTGACGGCGCGCCCCTCGACGAGCACGCGCCCGCGGTCGGGCGCCGTGAGCCCGCCGAGCATGCCGAGGAGCGTGGACTTGCCGCACCCGGAAGGCCCGATGAGCGTGCAGAACTCGCCCTCGCCGACGGTGAGCGAGACGTCCTGGAGGGCCTCGATGGGCCCCGAGCTCGTCGCGTAACGCTTGCCGACGCCCTGGACCGCGATCAGCGGCGGGGGCGCGCTCACGAGAACCCGAGGATTTCCCGGGCGATCACCAGGCGCTGGATCTCGGACGTCCCCTCACCGATCTCGGTGAGCTTCGCGTCGCGGAAGATGCGCTCGACGGGGAACTCGGCGATGTACCCGGCGCCGCCGTGGATCTGCACGGCCTGGGTGGCGGCCTTCATCGCGGTCTCCGAGGCGAAGAGCTTGGCCATCGCCGCCGCGTGCATCGCCGGCCGGCCCTCGTCTTTGAGCCACGCCGCGCGCAGGGTCAGCAGGCGCGCGACCTCGACCTCGGTCACGAGATCCGCGAGCATCCCCTGCAGGCCGTTGAACTCAGCGAGCGTCTTGCCGAATGCGCTCCGCTGCTTCATGTACCGGACGGCCTGGTCCACGGCGGCCTGCGCGATGCCGACGGCCATCGCCGCCATCGCGATCCGCCCGCCCTCGAGGACCGTCATCGCCTGCGCGAAGCCCGCGCCCCGCGCGCCGAGGAGGTTCGCGGCAGGTACCCGCGCGTCTTCGAGCACCAGCTCGGCGGTGTCCGAGGCGTGGAGCCCGAGCTTCCGATAGGGCGTCCCCGCGCGGAACCCGGGCGTCCCCCGTTCCAGGATGAACGCCGAGATACCCCGCGACTTCTTCTCGGCATCCGTCCGCGCCAGGACGACGGCGATCTCCCCCACCGACGCGTTCGTGATGAAGGCCTTGGTGCCGTTCAGCACCCACGCGCCGTCGCGCTCCACCGCGCGCGTGCGCAGCGCGGCGGCGTCGGAGCCGGAGCCGGGCTCGGTGAGCCCCCAGGCGCCGAGCACCGCGCCCGAGGCCAGGCGCGGCAGGTACGTCTGCTTCTGCGCGGGCGAGCCGAAGAGGGCGATGTGGTTGGTGCAGAGCGAGTTGTGGGCCCACATGGTGATGCCGACCGAGGCGTCGCCGCGGTTCAGCTCTTCGACGATCAGCGCGTACGAGACGTAGTCGAGCCCGGCGCCACCGTACGCCTCCGGCACCAGCACGCCGAGGAAGCCCAGCGGGCCGAGCTTCTTCACGATCTCCCACGCGAACTCGTGGCGCGCGTCATAGGGTGCGATCTTGTCGCCGAGCTCGGCGTCCGCGAACTCGCGCGCGACCGCGCGGATCCGCTGCTGGTCGTCGCTCAGCTCGAAGTCCATCACACGGCGCGGCGTCTAGACCGCCGCGCGGACGTGCTGGCGGACGAAGCGGACGATGTCCTGGGTGGAGGTGCCGGGCGTGAACAGCTCCTTCACGCCCAGCGTCTTGAGGGCGGCGATGTCCTCGGGCGGGATGATGCCGCCGCCGAAGACCACCACGTCGTCGGCCCCCTTCTCCTTCAGGAGCTCGAGCACGCGCTTGAAGAGGTAGTTGTGGGCGCCGGAGAGCACGCTGAGCCCGATCGCGTCCGCGTCCTCCTGGACGGCCGTCGTGACGATCTGCTCGGGCGTCTGGTGGAGGCCCGTGTAGATCACCTCGAACCCCGCGTCCCGCAGGGCGCGCGCGACGATCTTCGCCCCGCGGTCGTGGCCGTCGAGGCCCGGCTTGGCGACGACGACGCGCACCGTGCGCTCGGCCGTCACGCGCGCCCGCCCAGGGCCGCGCGGAGCTGCTCGCCCGTCTTCGCGATCTCGGTCCGGTTGCCCGGCGAGAGCTTCCAGTCGAACCCCTTGCCGTCGCGCATCCAGCGAGGGATCAGGTGCAGATGGAAGTGCGGCACCGACTGGAAGGCGGCGGGCCCGTTGGCCTGGAGGATGTTGAGCCCCTCCGGCTCGAGCGCCTGCTTGAGGGCGATGGCGACGCGCTTCGCGGTCGCCATCGCGGCCTGCAGGTCGGCGGCGTCCGCGTCGAAGATCGTCGCCGCGTGCGTCTTGGGGAGCACCAGACAGTGCCCGTGGCTGATCGGGTTGATATCCATGATGCAGAGCGTTCGCTTGTCCTCGAAGACCTTCATCGCCGGAATCTGGCCGTCGCGGATCTTGCAGAAGACACAGGTCTCCACCGATCCCCCTACTCGACGCCCACGGTCCAGCCGTGGGTGTCGGGCGCCGTGCCGTACTGGATGCCGACGATCGCGTCGTAGAGCTTCTGCGTCAGCTCGCCGATCTTGCCCTGGTTGATGACGATCCGCTCGCCGCGGTGGGCCAGCTCGCCGACGGGCGAGATGACCGCGGCCGTGCCCGTGCCCCAGACCTCCTTGAGCGCGCCCTGACGGGCGGCCCGCGCGACCTCGTCGATCGAGACCTCGCGCTCCGAGACGCGGAGCCCCCACTCGCGCATCAGCGTGAGCGCCGAGTCGCGGGTGACGCCGGGCAGGATCGTGCCGTGGCCGAGCGAGGGCGTGATCACCTCGTCGCCGATCTTCAGCATGATGTTCATCGTGCCGACCTCGTCGAGGTACTTCCGCTCGCGCCCGTCGAGCCAGAGCACCTGCGTGAACCCCTGGTGCTTCGCCTCCTCGGCGGCATAGAGGCTCGCCGCGTAGTTGACGCCAGTCTTCACGCCGCCCACGCCGCCCTCGACGGCGCGGACGTATTTGTCCACGACCAGGATCTTCACGGGGTTCATGCCCTCGGGATAGTAGGCTCCCACGGGCGACAGGATGACGTAGTAGATGTAGGACCGCGCCGGCCGAACGCCGAGGAACGGCTCGCTGGCGATGATCGTCGGGCGGATGTAGAGCGCCGTGCCGACCGTGGAGGGCACCCAGTCCTTCTCGAGGCGCACCAGCTCGACGAGCGCCCGCAGGGCGAGCTCCGGCTCGACCGGCGGGATGCACAGGCGCCGGGCCGAGTTGTTGAGGCGCTCGAGGTGCTTCTGCGGCCGGAACAGCCGGACCCGCCCGTCCTTGCCGCGGAAGGCCTTGAGGCCGTCGAAGACCGCCTGCGCGTAGTGGAGGACGGCGCACGCCGGATCCAGGCTGAAGGGCCCGTACGGCTCGATCCGCGGGTCGTACCACCCCTTCTCCTCCTGGAAGTCCACCACGAACATGTGATCCGTGAAGACCGTGCCGAAGCTCAGCTCGGCGTCCTTCGGCTTCGACTTCTTCGTCGCGGCCCGCGTGATCCTGATCGGCTCGCTCATCGCGCGTTGACCTCCTCGACCGTCGGGCGCTGCGGCGCCCCCGACGGCAAATCTAAAAGATGATCGGTTCGCGGTACAGACCGAACACCCGGCGATAGACGTCGGCCACCTCGCCGAGACTCGCGTAGTCACGCACGGCGTCGATGAGCACGGGCATCAGGTTCTGGCCGTTCGTGCAGGCGTCCGCGAGCTGCGCGAGCCGCCGCTCGACCCGACGCGCGTCCCGCGACACCTTGAACCGCCGGACCTTCTCGATCTGCTCCAGCTCCACCGTCTCGTCGATCTTGAGGAAATTGATCGGGCGCTCTTCCTTCATCACGTACTTGTTGACCCCGACCACGACCTTCTCGCCCCGGTCGTCCATCAGCTGGTAGCGGTAGGCGGCGTCGGCGATCTCCTTCTGCGGGTAGCCCGCGTCGATCGCGCGGATCATGCCGCCCATCGCGTCGATCGTCCGGACGTACCCGAGCGCCGCCTCCTCCATCTGGTCGGTCAGCTTCTCGAGGTAGTACGAGCCGCCGAGCGGGTCGATCGTGAGCGCCACGCCCGTCTCCTCGGCGAGGATCTGCTGGGTCCGAAGCGCGACCGTGACCGCGTCCTCGGTGGGCAGCGCCCACGTCTCGTCGTAGGAGTTGGTGTGGAGCGACTGGGCGCCGCCGAGGACCGCGGCGAGCGCCTGGATGGCGACGCGCGCGACGTTGTTGAGCGGCTGCTGGGCGGTGGCGGAGACCCCGGCGGTCTGCGTGTGGGTGCGGAGCCGCATGGACTCCGGCTTCTTCGCGCCGAAGCGCTCCTTCATGAAGCGCGCCCACATGCGGCGGGCGGCGCGGAGCTTCGCGATCTCCTCGAAGAAGTCGTTGTGGATGTCGAAGAAGAAGCTGAGCCGCGGCGCGAAGCTGTCCACGTCGAGCCCGCGCGCGAGCGCGGCGTCGACGTACGCGAGCCCGTCGGCCAGCGTGAACGCCAGCTCCTGCACCGCCGTGGACCCCGCCTCGCGGATGTGATAGCCCGAGATCGAGACGGGATTGAAGCGCGGCACGTGCTTCGAGGTGAACTCGATCATGTCGGTGACGATGCGCACCGCGGGCTCCGGCGGACAGATCCACTCCTTCTGGGCGATGAATTCCTTGAGCATGTCGTTCTGCATGGTGCCGCCGACCCGGTCCCACGCGACGCCCTGCTTCTCGGCGACCACGAGGTACATGGCGAGGGCGACCGACGCCGTGCAGTTGATCGTCATGGACGTCGTGACCTCGCCGAGCGGGATGTCGGCGAAGAGGCGCTCGAAGTCGTCGAGCGTCGAGATCGAGACGCCCTCCTTGCCCACCTCGCCGCGGGCGCGCGGATGATCGGCGTCGTAGCCCATCAGCGCGGGCATGTCGAAGGCGGTCGAGAGGCCCGTCTGGCCCTGCGCGAGCAGGTACTTGAAGCGCGCGTTCGTGTCCTCGGGGCAGCCGAAGCCCGCGAACATGCGCATGGTCCAGGGCCGGCCACGGTACATCGTCGGATAGACGCCCCGGGTGAACGGATACTCGCCCGGGGCGCCCAGCCGCTCTTCGTACGACTTGCCCGTCAGGTCCGCCGGCGTGTAGAGCGCCTTGATCGGGATGCCCGAGAGCGACTCGAACCGCACCGAGCGCTCGGGCGTCTTCGACCCGACGGACCCTCGTCTCTTCGCCTCCGGCTCGCGCGTGTCGCTCATCCCCGCCTCCCGGCGCTCACGATCCGAGCACCTCACGCGCGATCACGAGCTTCTGGATCTGCGAGGTACCCTCGTAGATCTGCGTGATCTTCGCGTCACGGAAGTAACGCTCGACCTCGTACTCCTTGATGAACCCGTAACCGCCGTGCACCTGGACCGCGTCGGTCGTGACCTTCATGGCGGTCTCGGCCGCGAAGAGCTTGGCCATCGCCGCCGCCGCCGTGTACGGCTTGCCCGCGTCCTTCAGCGTCGCGGCTCGGAGCGTCAGGAGCCGCGCGCCCTCGATCGCGGTCGTCATGTCGGCGAGCATCCACTGGACCATCTGGTGCTGGCCGATCGGCACGCCGAAGGACCTCCGCTCGCGCGCGTATTCGAGCGCCTTCTCGTAGGCGCCGGTCGCGATCCCCACGGCCTGGGCGGCGATCCCGACCCGGCCGCCGTCGAGCGTGCCCATCGCGATCCGGAACCCCTGCCCTTCCTCGCCGAGCCGGTTCGCCACGGGCACGCGGCAGTCGTCGAACACGAGCTCGGCCGTGTCCGAGGCGCGGATGCCGAGCTTGTCCTCGGTCTTCGACACGCCGAAACCCGGCGTGCCCTTCTCGACGATGAACGCCGAGATCCCGTGGTGGCCCCGCGCGCGGTCCGTCTGGCAGAAGACGAGCGCGTACGAGGCCTCCCGCCCGCTCGTGATGAAGAGCTTCCGGCCGGTGACGAGGTAGTGGTCGCCGTCCCGGATCGCCACGGTGTGCTGGTTCGTGGCGTCGGAGCCGGCCTGCGGCTCGGTGAGCGCGAAGCACCCCTGGGCGTGCCCGGACGCCACGGGGGTCAGGAAGCGCTCGCGCTGGGCGGCGGTGCCGAACTTGTACACGGGGTCGCCGTAGAGCGAGTTGTTGACCGACATGATCACCGCGTGGCTCGCGCAGACCCGCGCGATCTCCTCGAGCGCGACGACGTACGCCACCGTGTCGGCGCCGCTGCCGCCCCACGCCTCCGGGATCGCGATCCCCATGAGCCCGAGCTCGCCCATGCGCTTCACCGTCTCGTGCGGGAAGCGCGCCTCGCGGTCGATTTCCGCGGCGATGGGGCGGATCGCCGACTCGGCGAACTCCCGCGCCATCGCCTGGATCATCTGCTGCTCCTCGCTGAGCTCGAGTCTCATTTTTCCAGGAGCTTCTTGAATTCCTTCGTCAGCTCCGGCACCACCTCGAAGAGGTCGGCCACGATGCCGTAGTCGGCGATCTTGAAGATCGGCGCCTCCGCGTCCTTGTTCACGGCGACGATGATCTTCGACGTCCGCATCCCGGCGAGGTGCTGGATCGCGCCCGAGACGCCGAAGCCCAGATAGAGCTTCGGCGAGATCGTCCGGCCCGTCTGGCCGATCTGGAAGCGGTGCGGGCGCCAGCCCGCGTCCACCGCCGCGCGCGAGGCGCCGACGGCGGCGCCGATGACGCGCCCCATGTCCTCGAGGATCACGTAGTTCTCGGGCCCCTTCATGCCGCGGCCGCCGGAGATCACGATCTCGGCCTCGGTCAGCTCGGGGAGCCCGGTCGACACCTCCTCGCGTCGCTCGACGAACTTCATCACGGCGGGCGGCAGCGACACCGCGGGCCGCTCGACGACGGCGGTCTTGCCCGGCTGCGCTTCGGCGGGACGGAACACGTTCGGCCGGAGCGTCGCCACCCACGGGCCCCTCGCCCAGGTCACCCGCGCGAGGAGCTTGCCCGCGTACACCGGCCGCGTGGCGACGAGCGTGTCGCCGTTCATGGCGAGGGCCACGCAGTCGGCGGCGAGCCCGACGCCGAGCCGCGCCGCGAGGCGCGCCACGAGCTCGCGCTGGCGGCTCGTCACGGCGCCGAAAATCGCGCGCGGCGACTGCTGGGCGGCGAGGTCGGCGAGGGCGCCCGCCCACACCTCGCTGCGGTAGGGCGCCAACCCCGCGTTCTCGAGGAGCCAGACCTTGCCGGCGCCCCACTCGCCGAGCTGCTTCAGGCCCGCGTCGCTCGCCTTGTCGGTGAGCCACACGGCCTCCACCGGGCCGCCCCCGAGGCGCGACGCCGCGCCGAGCACCTCGGCCATCACCTTCTTCGGGGCGCCCTGCCGATCGTCCTCGACGATGCACCAGAAAGCGTTTGCCATGGTCTCCCGCCCCCTCAGATGGCCTTCGCGTCTTCACGGAGCGCGCGCACCAGCTCCTTGACCGCCGTCGGCACGTCGCCCTGGATGACGCGCCCCGGGGGACGGGGCGGGAGCGCCTCGAGCCCGACGACCGAGAGCTGCGCGGGCTCGGCGCCGAGCCCGAGGTCGGCGGCCTTCACGTCGCGGATCTCCTTCTTCTTCGCGCCCATGATGCCCTTCAGCGTCGGGTAGCGCGGCTCGTTGAGCCCCTTCTGCGCCGCGAGGACCGCGGGGAGCGGGAGGTCGAAGACCTCCAGGCCGCCCTCGACCTGACGGGCCGCCCGGACCGTCTTGCCCTCCGCGTCCACCGCCTCCTCCATGATCCAGGACGCGCACGGCCAGCCGAGCAGCTCGGCGAGCTGTGCCGTCACCGCACCCATGTCGTCGTCGATCGCCTGCCGCCCGCAGAGCACGAGCTGCGGCTGCTCCTGCTTGATGACGGCGGCGAGCGCCCGGGCCGTCGCGAGCGTGTCGGCGCCGTTCCACGCCGCGTCGTTCAGGTGGAGCGCGCGGTCGCAGCCCATCGCGAGGCACGAGCGCAGCGCTTCCTTCACGCGCTCGGGGCCGAGGGACACGGCCACCACCTCGCCCTGGCCGCGCTTCTCCTTGATCCGCAGGGCCTCCTCGACGGCGAACTCGTCGTAGGGCGAGACGATCCAGGTGATGCCCGCGGTGTCGATCAGGCGCGGGTCGGCGCCGACCTTCACCTGCGTCGCCGTGTCCGGCACCTGCTTGATGGCCACCAGGATCTTCATGAGGTCGCTCCTTGGAGGGACTCGTAGTGGAGCTCCCGGGTGATCCGGAAGCGATCGCCCGGGATGAACACGCGGTCGAAGACGACGGGCGCGCCGCCCGCCGCGTACGACACCCGCTCGGACTCGAACGCGGGCGCCCCGGTCCGGCAGCTGAGCTCGCGCGCCTCGCTGCGCTCGAGGCGCACCGCGGACACCGTCTCGCGCGCGGACTCGACGACGAGGCCCAGTCTGACCTCGAGCGCCCGGTGCAGCGGCGTGCGGGCCAGGTCGGCGCGGACGACTTCCTCGCCGATCGGCGCGGGCAGGAACGAGCGCTGGAGGCTCATGGGGTGGCCGTCCACGAGGCGGAGCCGCTCCAGCACGAGCACGCGCGCGCCGGGCCCGAGCCCGAGCGCGTCCGAGACGCGGTGGTCGGCGAGCGCGAACTTCGTCCCGACGAGCCGCGTCGTCACCTGCTCGCCCTTGGCCTGGAGGTCGCCGGCGAACCGGCGGAGCTGGAGGATGTCGTAGTCGATGGAGGGGGCCGCGACGAACGTCCCGAGGCCGTGGCGGCGCGAGATCAGGTGCTCGCGCTCGAGCAGCTCGAGCGCCTGGCGCAGCGTCATCAGCGTCACGCCGAAGCTCTTCGCGAGCCGTCGCTGATTGTCGAGCCGGGCGCCGGGACGGAGCTCGCCCTCGTGGATCCGTTCGCGCAGGACCTCGGCGATCCGGTGGTAGCGAGGGACCCGCCCGTTCACTCTGACGCCGCCGTTCATGCGGACCTCAAGCTCGTGAACCCCACTCAGTGAAACCCCTTGGTGTTCTAGAACACCATCGCGCCGCGCGTATCCCCGGAAGAAGCCGGCCGGAACGAAGCGGAGGCAACACCCATAGGGAGTTGGGCGCGCCGCGACGAGCTATTTTAGGGCTGAGGACCTGGGCTGCGCAAGGGCGCCGCGCGGAACCGACCGGGCGTTGGCTACTCTCTCGGGCCGAGGCGCCCCATGAGTCGCCGGGCCGCAGGCGGCTCGCCGGATTCCGGGAACTCCGGCATCTGCCGAAGCTGACGGGCGATCCGCGAGAGCAGACGCCGCTGCGCGAGGAGGATGATCAGGAGCTCGCCGAAGAGGATGCCCGGCGTGGCGAGGACCACACCGGCCAGAACGAGCAGCGCCGCCGCGAGGATGCGGGCATCCCGCGTCGGGTCCTGGAGGCCGGCCCAGCGCCAGTCGAGGAACAGCGCTCCCGCGCCGGCGGCGAGCCCGGCGAGAAAGAGGCAGAGGCTCAGCGCCACCACGAGACGGGCCCAGACGCGCGCCAGCCCGTGCTTCACGCGCCGCTCTCCTGCCCGAGCTCCTGCGAAACGGCGATGAGGCGCTCGAGCGTGCCGCGGGCGGCGCCCGTGTCGATCGAGCGGGCCCCCAGCTCCGCGCCCTCCTTCAGGTCGCGCGCCCGGCCGCCCGCCACGAGCGCGGCGGAGACGTTCATGAGGACGATGTCGCGCCTGGGCCCGGGCTCGCCGGCGAGGATGGCGCGGATGATCTCGGCGTTCTGCTCGCGGTCGCCGCCGCGGAGGTCGCCGATCGAGGCGCGCGGCATCCCGAAGTCCTCGGGCCGCACGGTGGTGGTGCGGACGACCCCCTCGCGCACCTCCGAGATCCGGCTCTCGCCGGTGTTGGAGATCTCGTCGAGGCCATCGGCGCCGTGGACGACGAAGGCCCGGTGCGTGCCGAGCTCCGCGAGGACACGCGCGAGGGGCTCGGTGAGGGCGGCGGCGTAGACGCCGATCACCTGCGCGTTGGCGCCGGCCGGGTTCGTGAGCGGGCCGAGCATGTTGAACACCGTGCGCACGCCCATCTCGCGACGCGCGGCCATCACGTGCTTCATCGCCGTGTGCAGGAGGGGCGCGTAGAGGAAGCCGAGGCCGACCTCGTCGATGCAGCGGCCGACCTTCTGTGGCGTGAGCTCGAGGTTGATGCCGAGCGTCTCGACCACGTCGGCCGAGCCGCAGAGCGAGGAGACCGAGCGATTGCCGTGCTTGGCGACGCGGAGCCCCGCGCCGGCGACGACGAACGCCGTCGCCGTGGAGACGTTGAAGGTGCCGGTCGCGTCCCCGCCAGTGCCGCAGGTGTCGATGAGCATGTCGCGGTCGGTGCCCGTGAGCCCGGCGACCTCGTCCGTCCGCGTCCGCACGCGGACGGCCTTCTGGCGCATCACCTGGGCGAATCCGATCAGCTCCTCGACGGTCTCGCCCTTCATCCGGAGCGCCGTCAGGAACGCGGCGATCTGCGCGTTCGTCGCCGCGCCGGACATGATCGCCTCCATCGCCGCGGCGGCCTCGATGCGCGTGAGGTCGCGCCGCTCGATCAGCGTCCGGACCGCTTCGGTGATGAGCGGGCTCGTCATCGGCTAGGAGTATATAGCAGCCGCGCGACGCGTGGAGGACGGGCACGCGCCCCGCGCGGGCCCCCTACCCTCCGAAGTAGGCGCGCCGGATCGCCTCGTCGGCAAGGAGGCGGCCGCTCTCGCCCGCGAGCGCGATCGTCCCGTTCTCGAGCACGTAGGCGCGGTGCGAGAGGCGGAGGGCGCGCGGCACGTTCTGCTCGACCAGGAGGATCGTGACGCCGTCCGCGTTGATCCGCGCGAGGTTCTCGAAGATCGCGCTCACGACGACGGGCGCCAGCCCCAGCGAGGGCTCGTCGAGCATGAGCAGGCGCGGCCGCGCCATCAGGGCGCGCCCGATCGCGGCCATCTGCTGCTCCCCGCCCGAGAGGGTGCCGGCGAGCTGGCGGCGGCGCTCGGCGAGGCGCGGGAAGAGCGCGACGACGCGCTCCCACGTCTCGGCGCGGCGGCGCCGGCTCTCCGCCGTGCGCGCGCCGAGCCAGAGGTTCTCCTCGACGGTCATGCTCGGGAAGAGCTGGCGCCCCTCCGGGACGTGGGCGACCCCGCCCGCGACGATCGCGGCGGGCGTCGCGCCCTCGAGCCGGCGGCCGTCGAGCTCGACGCGGCCGCCCCGGAGCGGGATGAGGCCCGAGATCGCGCGGAGCGTGGTCGTCTTGCCGGCCCCGTTCGAGCCGATGAGCGCCACGATCTCGCCCGCGCGGACCTCGAGCGAGACGCCGCGCACGGCGGTCATGTCGCCGTAGCCCGCCTCGATCCCCTCGAGCCGGAGCAGCGCCGACATCAGAGACGCTCGTCCCCGAGATACGCCTCGATCACGCGCGGGTCGTTCGCGACCTCCTCCGGCCGGCCCTCGGCGATTCGCTCCCCGTAGTCGAGGACGACGACGCGCTGGGCCAGGGACATCACGGCCCGCATCACGTGCTCGATCAGGAGAATCGCCACCCCGCGCGCGTTGATCGCCCGGACCTCGCCGACGAGCCGCTCCGTCTCGCGGTCGGTGAGCCCGGACATCACCTCGTCGAGGAGGAGCAGCACGGGCTCGGTCGCGAGCGCCTTCGCCAGCTCGAGCCGCTTGCGCTCGGACAGAGTGAGGCTCCCGGCGGGCTCCGCGGCCTTGGCCGCGAGCCCGAGCTCCTCGAGCACGGCGCCCGCCCGCGCCGCGGCCGCGCGGGGATCGGCGTGGCGCCCGAGCGCGCCGATCATCACGTTGCGCAGCACGGAGAGCCGCGGGAACGGCCGCATGATCTGGAACGTCCGCGCCAGCCCGAGCGCGCACACCCGGTGGGGCGGCAGGCCCGTGATCGACCGGCCGCGGAATTGGATCGCGCCCGCGTCCGGTGTGAGGAACCCGGAGATCAGGCCGAACGCGGTCGTCTTGCCCGCGCCGTTCGGGCCGATGAGCGCGACGATCTCGCCCTCACCCACGCGGAGCGAGAGGTCGGAGATCGCCTGGAGACCGCCGAACCGCTTCGACAGCCCCGTGACGTCCAGCAGCGCCGCCGTCACGGGCGCGACCCGACGAAGAACCGTCGCAGGTACGGGTAGGCGCCCTGGGGCAGGAAGAGCACGACCGCGATCAGGAGCACCCCGTACGCGACGAGGTGGAGCCCGTGGTGGCCGCCCTGGCCGAAGTAGAGGCGCGACAGCTCCCCGAGCGGCGTGAGCATGAACGAGCCCAGGATCGGACCGAGCAGCGTGCCCGCCCCGCCGACGATGGGCCGCAGGATGATCTCGACCGAGAGCGGGATGCCGAACATCGCGTTCGGCTGGAGCGAGAACAGGTAGAACGCGTAGAAGGTGCCGCCGAGCCCCGTCAGGAAGGACGACACGACCATGGCGAGCATCTTGTACTTGAACGTGTCGACGCCGAGCGCCTCGGCGGCGCTCTCGTCCTCGCGGATCGCCGCGAGATAGATCCCGAAGCGCCGGCGCTCGAGGAGCGCGACCACGCCCGTCGCCGCCAGCATCAGCGCGAGCGCGATGTAGTAGTAGACGCGGCCGTCCTGGAACTGGAACTGGCGCGGGTCGCCGGTGAACGTGATGTAGAGGCCGAGGGCGCCACCGACGGCGTCGACGTTCGACACGGCGATGCGGCAGATTTCGGCAAACGCCACCGTCAGCAGAACGAAGTAGAACCCGCGCAGGCCGAAGCGGAACCCGAGATAGCCGATGACCGCGCCGAGGACTGCCGCGAGCGCGCCCCCCACGAACATCCCGATCCACGGCGTGATGCCCCGCTCGAGCGAGAGCATCGCCGCGGTGTAGCCGCCGATCCCGACGAAGGCCGCGTGGCCCACCGAGAGCTGGCCCGCGTAGCCGCCGACGATGTTCCAGGCCTGGCCGAGAAAGCCGTAGAAGAAGATCAGGATGAGGATCGTCGTCGCGTAGGAGCCGAGCACCGCCGGCAGCGCCAGCAGCACCAGCACGGCGAGCGCGCCGAGCCACCTCACGAGGCGCGGCGCCCGAAGAGCCCCGCGGGGCGGACCAGGAGGATCAGGATCAGGAGCGAAAAGCTGAACAGCTCCTTGAGCGAGGGCTTGAGGAACACGGCGCCGAGCGACTCGGCGACGGACACGAGGAGGCCGCCGACGAACGCGCCGAGCAGGCTCCCCATACCCCCGATGATCACGATGTTGAAGGACGTGACCGAGAGCGAGAGCCCGGTCGGCGGCTGGAACGGCAGGATCGGCGCGACGAGCGCGCCGGCCGCGCCCACACACGCGGCGCCCACGCCGAAGGCGACCGCGTAGACCCGGCGCACGTCGGTGCCGATCACGAGCGCGCCGTACGTGTTGTCCGCCGCCGCCCGCATCGTGCGGCCGAGGTCGGTGCGGAACAGGAAGAGGTAGAGCGCGAGGGTCAGGGCGCTCGCGACGCCGAAGGCCACGAGCCGCGCCACGTCCACGAACACGGGCCCGAGCCAGATCGTCGCCGCCGAGAGCGGGGAGCGGACGCGCGTCGGCTCCGGCCCGAAGGCGACCAGCGCCAGGTTCTCGAGCACGAGGGCGACGCCGAGCATCAGGAGGATCTGCATCTCGTGCGGGGCCGCGAGGATGCGGTCGACGAGCGCGCGCTGGACGGCGAAGCCGAGGACGAAGAGCGCCGCCGCGCAGACGACGAACGCGAGGTAGGGGTCCACGCCCGCGCCCGTCGCGAGCAGGAACGCGAGGTACATCCCCCAGACCATCATGTCGCCGTGGGCGAAGTTCACGACCCGCATCACGCCGAAGATCAGCGTGAGGCCCACCGCCATGAGGCTGTAGACGCCCCCGAACAGCACCCCGCTGAGCGCGCCCTGCAGGAGAAGCGTGGGATCCATGATCTTCTAGCGCGTTGAGTGCCCGACCGTCGGGCGCCGGAGGCCCGGCGAAGGCGCCCCGACGGCAAACCTATGTCTTGGGCCGCGGGAACACGAACTTCTGCAGCGCCGCGGCCTTGGGCCAGACGGCGACGGGCTTCTGGCCCAGGATCTGGATCATCGTGGCGATGGCGTTCGGGTTGTCGCCGATCTCATTGAAG
>Ga0209156_10000202_pt1 | contig 48371 bp, 43 predicted proteins | sample GraSoiAngelo_124_FD_185881 | JGI IMG/M metagenome (GOLD analysis project Ga0209156, IMG submission 185881) | Grasslands soil microbial communities from the Angelo Coastal Reserve, California, USA - 14_0927_05_20cm (SPAdes) (version 2) | ecosystem: Environmental > Terrestrial > Soil > Grasslands... | reverse complement strand
GGGATTAGGAGATCCCTCCTCGAGCCCCACAGGAAACGCGCCGAACACTCGCCAGCCTTGCATCCGCGAATGGGAATCGTCCGCGCCAGCCAGCGCGGCCATGCCAACGGCCGGTATCGGGCAGAGGCCCAAGACGCCGGCACTGTCCCGGAGCGACAACGTGACGAACGCGCGAGCGAGTTCCATCCGGTCGGTCAAGGCGCTGCCGAGTGCATCGAACAGTGCGCTGGCGCTGTCGCCGAGCGCCTCACCGATTCGCGCCACGGCCTCGCGCGCGGCGTGCTGGCACGCCGCCAGATGGCTGGCGGTGGGCGCCCGCCATTGCCACAGGGACCGGGTGAACGGCCCGTCGAGCGCGGGAAGCACAGCGAGCACGGGCAGGGCGCAGCGGCTCTGGGGTGGCCAGGCGGGCGACACGTCGCCTTCGGTCCCGTTGGCGAACAGGTAGAACGCGCGTGGTACGAAGGCTGCGTCGACTCGGTGATTGAGATCGCGGTCGATGTGACGCTCGAGCTGCCGTTCGACGATGCCGTGAATATCTGAGTCCAGGAGGTCGTTTGCGGGTGCGTTCCCGGTGGGGTGCATCGCGAAGATGCTGAACGCGCCGGCAGGCCGATACTTGCGCGTGGTGGAATCGAGCAGGTCGACCCGCAGCATGGCCAGCTCCGGATCCACCACACGGTACTCCGGGAGCAGCAGGCTCGGCGCGTTGGGCGGCGCCGCAGGCGTGGGAATGTCGTGGAGCATGGCGGGCAGGCTGCGGATCCGGGTGTAACCCCATACCGCCCGACTGCCCCAGGCCACCTGGGCTGCCCGCAGGTCCGCGACGGCTGCGTGGACGGCGCGTGCGATGCGCGCGGTGAGCGAGTCCAGCATCAGCGGGTCGTAGCCGACCACGGAGCTGGCCTGATCGTTGTAGGCTCCGGCATCGAAATAATGTCCTGGCCCGGCATGTGTGTGGGTCACCGCGATCACGAGCCGATCCACTCCTATGCCGTCGGTGCGCGCCGTGAGCGCTGCGACGCGCCGGTGCAGTACCGCCGAGCCGAGCGGCAAGTCTGCGACGACGATTGCCAGCCGGTTCCCGCCGCGATCCGCGAGCACCAGTACACGCGCGTAGAGGCGCAGGCGATAGCCGCGCGCCTCTCCGCCCTCGGGGCCTTCGCCGGCGAGGCCGACGCCCGCGGGCGGGGTGATGTCGACGCGGGCGAAACCGGCCCGCAGGGCCGCTCCGGCAACGGGGCTCGGCCGGGGGCTCAAGACGGCTGGCATGTCGAGTCGCACCGGACCGCAGGACGCGAGGGCGGCCGCTGCCCCGCATAGGACGCTGCGGCGCCGACTCATCGCAGCCCCCGCGCTTCGCCGCCCAACAACACCGTCACGCCGGTCCATAACCAGCAGTTGAGATCTTTCCTGCGGCCGACGCCGTTGACCCGGGTGGCGTCGTCTAGGTTGACCTGCGATCGCAACCCGACGGCGACGGTGGTCCACCCCACGCCCGGCGTGCGCCTGGCTCGCAGCTCGAGCGCCGCCCCGAAGCCGGCGTGCGTGATGCCGCGCCCCGCGAAATTGGCCACTCGACCGGGCTGATTCGGATCGGCACCTTGCCCGAGGTTCAGCCCGACGTCGCCATCCACGAACGCGAAGATGAAGGGCGGGAACGGCCAGGCCAGGACCGGCGCACTCACCGAGTAGCGGAGGAACGTGCCGTGCAATCGATCGACGTCAGACCAGATTTCCAGCGAGGAATTGAGGTAGCTGCCTGTGGAGGACACGGTACCGTACAGCTCAGTCGTATTCCGCCCCGGGCCAAGGCCGCCGCGCGTCGAGTCGCCATGAAAGAGGTAGCGAACCACGCCCGCCTGGAGGCGCGCTGCGCCAAAGTGAAATGCGGCGCGTGCCCATACGTCGTCCTCCCCCAAATGGCCGCTTCCCGTCCCGGTCTCCGAGAGCTCACCATTGGCCACGGCGTCCAGCTCGTAGTGACGCACCGCTCCCGCCTCCAGCGAAAGCCGACCGAGCCGAAGCCCGCCCGCGAGCGAGGGTTGCACGATCGTGCCGGCGGCGCGGGAGAGGCCATGCCATACGTAGCGGCTAGCGAGGGAAACGTCGAAGCGAGCGGACAGCTGCGCTGCGGTGAGCGCCGGAAGCGCGACCAGACCGGTGAGACCCAGCCAGACAGCACGCACAACGCTACCTCCGCACGGGGGGCGCGACGCTCAGCTATCATCGAGCCTCGTCAAGCGGAGAGCAAGGGCACAGCTTAGGGCGTGGGACGCCTACCGATTGATCCAGTACGACAGCTTCACCAGGAAGCTGTTGTCGGGCCGAAGGGTGAATAGATCGCTCAGGTCGCCGCGGAAGCCCTGCGTCCCTTCCGCGCCGGTCGAGTTCTGGCGCCCCTGGCTCCAGACCACGAACAGCGTCGAGCCGGGCCGATACTCCCAGCGGAACACGACATTGGAGCGGAATTGCTTGTAGTTGAATCCGCCGGGGTTGTCGGCGAGGACCGGGTCCGGCACGTAGCGACTCGCGAAGTCTCGAGCGCGCGGCGTGGCGGACAGCTGGCGCACGTTGCTGTAGGTCCCCTTCGAGACGAACGGCTGGGCGTATACCTGCAGCGTCGCGCTGGCCGTGAACGGGTACGTGAAGCGCATGGTCACGCCGAGCTGCTTCTGCTCGAGATGAGCGAACACGTAGCGGGTGGCGTGCTGCCCGAGCGGCTGCACGTCGTTGCTGGTGCGGGTGTAGTTGGGGATGATCGCCGCCGTGACGCGCGACGCCAGCTTGAAATCGACCTCGGGCATGAGGGTGAGGCTGTGCGAGCGCCCGCCGTCTCCCCGCCAGTAGTTGACCCAAAAGGACGGCACGATCGCCTTGCGGTCGTCGCCGTTCAGCCCGGCCCACGGCGCCAGGTACGGATCCTGTCGCACGGCGGGGCCGCCGCGTGAACATGAGTAGCAGTACGTCTCGCCCAGCTGGCCGATGGTGCCCCCCGTATGGAACGACCACGTGTTGTTGAACGTGGTGTGCGTGTTGGTGTTGAACGCACGCTCCTCCGGTAGGCCGGCGCTGGTCCAGTACTGCCACCAGTTGAAGTTCCACTGGAAGCGCTGGGTCAGGGCGCGGCGCTTGCGGTCGAAGAACCCCACCCAGGTGCTCCAGGACTGCTGGTCGGCGCGCTGCAGGTAGCCCAGATCGTTGATCTCGAATCCCGGGGAGCGGCGCTGATAACTGGTCTGGCCGATCACGTTGCCGCTGACCTTGCTGAACTGGAGCTCCTCGGCGTCGCCGGAGAGCGATGTGCGCGTGCTGTCGACTCCGAGTCCGGCGTCCGGACGCTGGTAGTAATGCACGGCGTCGCGCTGCGTGGCAGCGATGACCTGGGCACTGCCCGAGACGTGCGACAGGTCCAATGAGCCATTGATTTCCCATTTCCCGCCCGGGAAGCGATGCCGGAAGTCCGTGGCGCCGACGTAGCCGCTGCTGCGGAGATAGGGCGAGGTGAATGCGTCGTTGTCGCGGTCCACGGCCGTGATGATGCCGCCCACACTCGACTCGCCGCCGCGCAGGTCCTGGCGCAGCCGCATCACTCCGTAGTTGCTGGTCGGCTCGATGGTCGCGCCGCCCACGCCCGTGACGTGCTGCGTCACGGCATCGAGCACGCCGATCGTTAGCCCACTCGGCAGACGCCCGGTGAGCTTTCCTGCGCCGAGGATGCGCGTGAAGGCTGGTGAGGTAGTATCCGAGTAGGTGCCCGCCAGCTCGGGCGCGCGCCCGATGCGGCGGCTGTAGACCAGCCCTTCACTGCTGCAGTTCACGTCGTTGCAGTTGACGTCGAACTGAAACAGGCCGCGGCCGGCGACGAAGAACGGGCGCTGTTCCGGGAAGAACGTCTCGAACGCGGAGAGGTTCAAGACGCCCGGGTCGGCCTCCACCTGGCCGAAGTCGGGGTTGAGCGTGGCGTCGACGGTCAGGTTCGACGCGACCCGGTACTTCAAGTCGCCGCCCAGCGCCACGTCTTGGGTGCGACCGATGCCCGTGGGCGTGAACTCCGAGACGTTCTTGGTCACCACGTAGGGGGCGGCCTCGAGCCGGCGCGGCGCCTCGAGGTCGTCGAACCCGGGGACCTCGCCGAATTGCGACACGAACCCCGCCTTCGACTGCCGGAACAACGGCCAGCTCACCCGCTGGGAGTAGCGATACAGATCGCGATCGATGGTGAGGCCGAACGTGTGCTGCCGCTGGCGCCCGTAGCGCAGCTGCGACAGCGGGATGCGGAACTCGGCGGTCCAGCCCAGCGAATCGCGGCGCGTGGCGACGTCCCACACCGCGTCCCAGGCGAAGTCTTCATTGCCGTCGTTGTAGATCTGCGCGTCGAGCTTCACGCCCGAGGGGTTGACCCCGAACTCGTACCCGGTGCGGCGGTCGTGATACGAGTCGAGGAACAGCCAGATCATGTCGGAGGGGGTGAAGTAGTCGCGCCGGGCGAGCACGGTGATGATGCTGTCGGGGTGCGGATCGAAGGCGCGCACGAACACATACAGGTTCGCCGCGTCGTAGGCGACCTTCGCTGTGGTCGGGAGCTTGGGCGGCCCGCCCTCGCTGGGCCGCCATTCCTGAAAGCCGGTTATCGGTGGGGCCTCACGCCAGACCGCGTCGTCGTCGCGCCCGTCGATAACGGGTGGCTGGGCCGCCCGGGTGGCGGCGACGCTGGTCGGGGGGGGCGGGGCCGGGGGCGGGTCAGGGACTTGGCGCGGCCGGGAATCGGCAGCCTGACTGGCGAGCGTGACGGCGGCGAGGAGCGGCAAGCCCGGAAGCATGAGGAGCCCGATCGAAGGTTTCCCGGTTAGACGACGGAACCTCGGAAAAGGTTGTTTCAGGAGTGGGCGGCGGAGGCCTAGATTCCCGCCATGGAGTTCGACCCCCTCCCCCAGCAGCGCCTCGCCATCGCAGCGCCGCTCGGCCCCGTGCTGGTCGTGGCGGGGCCCGGCGCGGGGAAGACGTTCTGCCTCATCGCCCGCATCAATCACCTCATCGCCACGCTCGGCATCGCGCCCGAGCGCATCTGCGCGGTCACGTTCACGAACCGGGCGGCGGAGGAGATCGCGGTTCGGCTGAAGCACACCCTTGAGGACCGCGCGGACGGCATCACGCGGGGCACGATCCACGCGCTATGCCTCGCCCTGCTGCGCGAGCACACCGAGGCGGCGGGCCTGCGCAAGGGATTCGGCGTGGCCGACGAGCAGTACCAGAAGGTCATCCTGGGCCGGCTGCACGTGCCGCTCGACCAGCGGGGCCCCCTGTTGAATCGGTTCGGCCGGCACCGGGTCCAGCGGTACGAGTTGACCGCGGACGACGCGCGGCGGTACCGCGAGTACGCCGTCTGGCTGGCACACCGCAACATGTTGGACTTCGACGACCTCGTCACCAAGGCCGCGGAGCTGGTGCGCACGCGGGGGGACGTCGCCGATGCGATCGCGGCGCGCTGGGACTATCTCCTGGTCGACGAGTTCCAGGACGTGAACGCGGTCCAGTACGACCTCCTGAAGCGGCTGGCGGCGCCGCACGACAACTTCTTCGCGGTCGGCGATGACGAGCAGTCGATCTTCACCTGGACCGGGGCGGATCCCCACGTGCTGGTGCGATTCGCTCGCGATTACGGGATCGAGCGGCCGATCGTGCTGGACAAGAACTGTCGCTGCTCCCGTCAGATCTTCGAGACGGCGCGGCGCGTGCTCGCGCAGAATCCACAGCTGTTCGAGAAGCGGCTCACGGCGGAGCAGGAGTCACCGTACGAGGTGGCTGCGTACGCGTTCCGAGACGAAGCCGAGGAGGCCTCATGGCTGCTGGAGGATCTCCAGAGCGACTGCGCGGCGGCGCGCCTGGGATGGGGCGACTACGCCATTCTGTACCGCAAGCACAAGATCGGCGAGTACGTGGAGGGCAGACTCGTCCGTGCGGGGATTCCCTGCAGGCTGGCGCGCGGGCGCTCGCTGATCGAGGACGACGTCATCAAGTACGTGATCGCCGCGCTGCGAATCGTGCGCGATCCCAACGACCCCGTGGCGCTCGAGGCGTTCGCGAGCTGCGTGCTCTCGCCGCACTTCCTCCAGGAGGTGATGGCCGCAACGTCGGCGTCCTCACCCCCTGCCCCCCTCTCCACTACGTGGAGAGCGGGGACGACGGACGATTTTCTCGTCGCCGTGCGCACGCTCGCGCGGCGCCGGCCGGCGCCACACCCCGACACCAAGAAGCTGTGGCGCCTGGTCTATCAGGTCGAGAATCTCCGCGCCCTGAGCCGGTCGCACCGCGCGTTGCTGCCGCTCGTGGATGAGATCCTGTCGCAGAGCGTGGGGCCGTATCGCAACGTGTTGGAGGAGCGACACGACGAGCTCACCGATCCGGCGGACAATCCCGAGGCCGTACGGCTGGCGCAGCGCCTCGAGCGGGCGATGGCGGGCCAGGGCAGCATCGCGGTCGCGCCGCAAGGCGGCCTCGAGATCGCGTTACGGGGCATGTTACTGGCGGCCGGCGTGCACCGCGTGCGGTCCGAAACCGACGCAACCTCGGAGGTCGTGACGGCGGCGGACGGGGGTGCGCACGGACTCGCCCTCACACTCTTCAAGGCCCTCCAGAACCTCCACTCCCTCGACATCCTTCACACCCTCCCGCGTTACGTCACGTTCGACTTGGAAACGACAGACAAGGACGTGGAGGTGTGCGAGGTTGTGGAGGTTGGGGCGGTGCGCGTGGTAGGCGGCGAAATCACGGACCGATTTTATACGCTGGTCCGGCCGTACCGACCGATCACGCCCGGCGCGACGGCGATCCACGGCTACACGGACGGCGACGTGCGGAACGCCCGTCCGTTTGCCGAGGTGTGGCCCGAATTGCGAGCGTTCATCGGCGACGACATCCTGATCGCCCACAACGGCCAGCAGTTCGACATTCCCGTGCTGCGCCGGCTCGCGGCCGGACGGGACGGCGTGGACAGCCTCGTGTTCTACGACACGCTGCCGCTGGTTCGCTCCTTGTCACGCGACAGCGCCAAGCTGGAGGACCTGGCCCTGCGCTTCGGCATCGACCGCGGGCGCGCGCATCATGCGTTGGACGACGCCGTCACGCTGGCGCAGGTGTATCGCGAGCTGGAGCGGCAGCGCGGCATCCGGGCCCGCAAGGCGGTGCTGGTGAGCCTGCTCGATTATCTCGGACTGGCGCTGGCCCTGGAGCACGGAGCGGGGAGCGCTACCGGAGACGGCGGGGAGCGCGACCTTCTGTTCAAGCTCGCGAAGTTCTACACCCTGGGCCGATACGGCGAGGCGCTGGCGTTCTACGAGATGGAGCGCGAGCGCACCGGGGCAACCGACACGCCCACCGTCGACGCGGTGATCGAGCGACTGGGCGGGCGCGCGCTCCTGACGCGCCTCCGGGCCAAGCCTGATCCCGCGCAGCGGTACCCCGCCGCAGTGGCCCGACTGCGGGCGCTGATGGATGGGGATACGTCCGAGACGCTCGCTGACAGCATCGACCGGCTACTCGAGCGCGTGGCCCTGTCCACATCGGACGGGATCGAGGTCGCGCCCGATCGCGTCAACCTCCTCACCCTGCACTCGACCAAGGGCCTGGAGTTCTCGCGCGTGTACATCGTCGGCGTGGAGGATTACCAAATCCCCGGCTATCGCGAGTCGACGGAGCAGCAGCACGCCGAGATCGAGGAAGCCCGACGGCTGTTGTATGTCGGCATGACGCGGGCGCGCGAGCGGCTGGTGCTGACGCGGGTCGAGCGGCGGTTTGGGATGGACGCGGGAGGGAGCAGCTTCCTCGAGGAAATGGGTTTGGAGGTACAGGGGGTGGGAGCGGGGTGATGAGACGCGTATGAGAAGTCTCTCATACGGTCGGCGGGTGCATCCGGTTTGTCGCACACGAGCGTTACTTCCCGAGCACGACGATCGCAACCCACAACTTTCGGGAGGTTTCGCTCCATGACCAAGCACCTCGCTCTCCTCGCATGTGTCGCCGCGGCACTCGCCGCGTGCGAGCACGACCGTAGCATCACCGATCCAGCCGCGATGGCGGTCGAGGCATCGCGCCAGGCGCAGCGCGACGACGACTCGAGGGGCGGCAGCGACGGCCCGCGCGCCGTCTACACCCTCACGAACCAGGTGGGAGGCAACGCGGTGGCCGTCTTCAAGCGCGCCGCCGACGGCACGCTCACCGCGGCCGGCACCATCGCGACGGGCGGAGCGGGGACCGGCGCGGGGCTGGGCTCGCAGGGCGCCATCGCCCTGAGCGACGATGGGCGCTGGCTGTTCGCCGTGAACGCAGGCTCGAACGAAGTGTCCGCGCTCCGCGTCGGTCCGTCGGGGTTGACGCTCACCAGCCGCACGGCGTCGGGCGGCACCTTGCCCATCAGCCTGACGGTCCGTGGGAACGTGCTGTACGTGCTGAACGCGGGCGGCACGGGGAACATCACCGGCTTCACCGTGGGCGAGGACGGTCGGTTGAGGGCGATCGCGGGCTCGACGCGCTCGCTATCGGGTTCGGCCGTCGGACCGGCCCAGGTGGCGTTCAGCCCCGATGGCCGGTCACTCATCGTGACGGAGAAGAATACCAACTTGATCGATGTCTACTCGGTGGGCCGCAATGGCATTGCGAGCGGGCCCGCTTCCGTGGCGTCCGCCGGTGCGACGCCGTTCGGGTTCGCGTTCGGCCCTCGAGGCGACGTGTTCGTATCCGAAGCCTCCGGCTCGGCGTCGTCTTACGACCTCGGCCGCCGCGGCGGTCTGAGGGTCGTGAGCGGCGTCGTGCTCACGCACCAGGGTGCGCCATGCTGGGCGGTCGTGACCGAAGACGGCCGCTTCGGTTACACGGGCAATGGTGCCGGCTCGGTGTCGGCCTTCGCCATCGCGGCGAACGGCGCGATCAGCCTGGTGGATGCCGACGGCGGCACCGCGGTCATCGGCTCCGCTGTGAACGACATCGCGCTGAGCCACAACAGCCGCTACCTCTACGTGCTGCAGACGAGCGGCGCCCAGGCGATCCACGCCTTCCGGATTCAGGCGGACGGGCACCTCGCGGCACTCGGGGCGATCGCCGGACTACCGGCGGGGACGCGGGGACTCGCGGCGTTCTAGGGGGCACCGCTTTCTCGGGTGGTACCCCCGGGGCACCGCCCCGGGGGCAGCCGCCCATGAGCGGCTACTAGGCGCGGCTGACCCCGGGCCGACGGCCCGGGGATAACGATGATGCCGGACGACTGCGCCTTTCCGAGGACGGGAGTTACGAGGCGCGCGTCGCTTCCGCCGCGGGCAGCCACACGGTGAACGTGCTGCCCGCCCCCGGCGTGCTCGCGACGGTGATGTGGCCGCCTTGTAGCTCGGCAAACAAGCGCGCGATCGCGAGGCCGAGCCCGCTCCCGCCCAAGTCGCGGCTGCGCGACTGATCGACGCGGAAGAAGCGGTCGAAGATCCGCTCCAGGTGCTCGGGCGGGATGCCCGGTCCCGTGTCGCGCACGCTCACGCCAACCATGTTCCCGTTGGTCTCGAGGGCAAACGTGACGCTGCCGTTTTGCGTGTATCGGACCGCGTTCGAGGCGAGGTTCAAAAGGATGTGGCGCGTGCGATCGGCATCGCCCACTGCCCAGCGCGGTGAGGATGGCGTCGCAGACACCGCGAGATCTCTCCCGAGCGCCATCGCTTCCGTGATCTCCCGCACTTCGCCGACCACGGCGGTGAGCTCGAAGGGCGCGTGCGCCAGCGCCAGCTGGCGGTTTTCGCCCCGGGCGATCAGCAGCAGCTCTTCCACCAGCTTGGCCGTCTGGTCGAGGACGCGCTCCATCGCCCCCAACGACTCCCGAGTCTCCGTCTCGGTGCGGCCCTCCGCCGCCGCCCATTGGACCTGGGCGCGCAGGTGGGTGAGCGGCGTGCGCAGCTCGTGACTCGCGTCCGCCGTGAAAGCCTGCAGTGCCCGATGCGCGCGATCCACCCGCTCGAGCATGCGGTTAACCGAGTCCGCCAGCTCGGTGACTTCCGCTTGGCCGGTCGGGCTGGTGAGCCGTGTGCCCAGCTCCGCCGGACCGATGGCGCGCGTCTCGGCGGCGACGCGCTCGAGCGGGCGCAGCGCGCCGGCCACCGCCTGCCGGGCGCCGCGCGCGACGGCGAACCCCACGGCGGGGAGCAGCAGCGCCGCCGCCGCCACGAGCGCGCCCAGCGCCACCACGTACGATTCCCGGCTCGCCACCACATAGATATCGAACGCACCCGCGGCGCGGTGCAGCACGCGGTAGCGCCAGCGCGCCCGCTGGGCGATGGCGGCGAGCAGGGCCAGGCGCACGTCGTCCGGGGAGGCGCTCGGCGGCAGGCCCTCGAGACGCCGGGCGGGCATGTCGGGCGACACGTAGTAAACATCCTGCTGCCCGCTGGCGCCGGTGGTCGTGCGGGTGATCACCACCTGGCCGCCCATGGCGACGAGTTGGTCGGCGAGCGCCGAGGGCATGACGCCTCCCGGCTCGCTGGTCGAGTCGCGGTAGGCGCCGAGCAGCGACTGGGTGAGGTCGGCCGAGTGCTCGAGCGAGCGCCGCAGCGCCATCTCCGCGGCCACGGCGAACACCGCGACCACGAGCACGGCGTACCCGGCAAGCCCGGTCCAGACGATGCGCGTGAAGCGCCGCGTGAGCACGGCGCCCAACCGGAGTTCGGTCACGTTGCGGCGTCTCGGTCGAGCCGGTATCCCACGCCGCGCACCGTCCGGATCGGCGCCGACCGGCCCGCGAAGCTCAGCTTTTTCCGGAGGTAGTTGACGTACACATCCACGACGTTGGTCTCGGGATCGAACTGGTAGTTCCATACCGCCTCGGCGATGCGGGAGCGGGACACCGAGCGGCCGGCGTTGCGCATCAGGAACTCGAGCAGCGCGAACTCGCGCGGGCTCAGGTCCACCACGCGCTCGCCCTGCGTGACCCGGCGCGTGAGCGTATCGAGCGTCAAGTCCCCCACCTTGAGGGTGGCGTCCTGGTGCCGCAGCTCGGCGCGGCGAATCAGCGCGTGCACCCGCGCCAGCAGCTCCGGCAGATCGAACGGCTTGGTGAGATAGTCGTCGGCGCCGCCCTCGAGGCCTTTGACCCGCGCCTCCAGCTCGTCGCGGGCCGTGAGCAACAGCACCGGCGTGAACACCCCGCGCGCCCGGAGCTCCGCCACCACACTGAAGCCGTCCCGCCCCGGCAGCATCACGTCGAGCACGATGCAGCCGAACGGACCGCCGAGGGCCCGCTCCAAGGCGCGGTCGCCGGTCTCGGCCTCGGTGACGCCGTAGCCTTCTTCGCGGAACGCCTTGCTCAGGAAGCGCCGCAGCTCGCGGTCGTCCTCGACGAGGAGTATCTGCACGAGAGCCAAACCTACGGCGGCCGAGTCACGGTGCGGCGTTCCGGATCACGGATTCCAGATCCTCGGGGGCTCGGCGCCGGCACTCCTGCTTCAAGTCCTTCACGTCCGCCGCGAGGAACGTTCCCAAGAAAGAACCCGCAGTGACCTCGAACGCCGGCAGCTCTTTCTTGGCGGAGGTGTTGGAGTACAAGGCGATCACGGCGCGGGAGTCGAACCGGTAGAAGGAGTACGTCGGGTAACGACCGAACAGCCAGACATGAGCGGGCTTGCGGAAGTCGCGCGCGAGACGCGCGAAATAGCGGTACGCATCCGCGACCAGCGCCGGGATCAGGGGACCGTCCTCGAAATGCTTGCCCAGGGAGAACATCAGCTCGTGATCCTCGAGATCGGGGAGAAACACTTCCAGCGTCGTGTCTGTTCGGCCCAGGAACGCCTTGATGGCGGCGTCGTGGTTCTCGCGCCAGCGGCGTGAGTGGATGAAGTAGAGGGCCATCGTGGTCGCGGACGCGATGAGATCGTCAAACCGGTGCACGAAGCCGGCGAACGGAGCGACCTGGACGATACCGAACGGGGGCTCTGGGCTTACGGTCATCGGCTCGATGCTACCGCCGCTCGCACGCAGGAGCAAGAACTCTCGGGAGTGTGAGCTGTGTGAGAAAGTTCTAAGAATGCGCGCGGTGCCTTCCGGCGCGGGGCTCGCGCTTCTACCTTCCAGCCATGAACCTGCTGCTCGCTCTCGCCATCGCCGGCGCCGCGCCCCTCGACACCGCCACCTTCGCGGGCGGCTGCTTCTGGTCCATGGAGCGCGCCTTCGACCAGGTCGATGGCGTCGTGTCGGTCACCGTAGGCTACACCGGCGGGCACACGCTGCGCCCGTCATACGAGGAAGTGTCCACCGGCCAGACGGGACACCTCGAGTCGGTGCAGGTGGTGTACGATCCCCGCAAGATCACCTACGACCGGCTGGTGGACGCGTTCTGGCACGACATCGATCCGACTCAGCCCGACGGCCAGTTCTGCGACGTGGGCGATGAGTACCGCACGGCGATCTTCTATCGCGACTCCGCGCAGCACCGCGTGGCCGCAGCCTCCCGCCGGGCGCTGGAGCGGCGCTTCGGGCAGCCAATCACCACGCAAATCGTGCGGGCGACGGGATTCTACCCGGCGGAGGCGTATCACCAACACTATTACCGCAAGAATCCGGTCAGGTACGGGATGTATCGCGCGGCGTGCGGCCGCGACCGGCGCCTGGCGGAGGTGTGGGGCGCCGCGACGCCCCACGCGGAGGGACATGCGACCATGCGCGACACGAAGCCGAGCGACGCCGAGCTGCGGCAGTCGCTGACGCCGTTACAGTATGACGTGACCCAGCACGAAGCGACGGAGCAGCCGTTCCGCAACGAGTACTGGGACAACCACCGAGCGGGCATCTACGTGGACCTGGTGTCCGGGGAGGCGCTCTTCAGCTCGCTCGACAAGTTCGAGTCGGGCACGGGGTGGCCGAGCTTCACGAAGCCGCTCGAGGACGCGAACATCCGCCAGAAGACCGATCGGTCGCTCTTCATGGTGCGGACCGAGGTACGATCGGCCCACGCTGATTCGCACCTGGGACATCTGTTCGACGACGGTCCGCCGCCGACGGGGCTGCGCTACTGCATCAACTCGGCTGCGTTGCGCTTCATTCCGGTCGAGCGCCTGCAGGCGGAGGGGTACGAGCGCTACCTGCCGCTGTTTCAGACGGCCCCGCGACGGTGAGCCGTTCGTCCAACGCTACGCGTCGAGCGTGTCCCGCACGCGGCGCGCGAGCGTCTCGGGAGTGAAGGGTTTCTGGAGGTACGCGACCCCGGACTCGAGGACGCCGTGGTGCACGACGGCGTTCTCCCCGTAGCCAGACACATATAAGACCTTCATCGAGGGTCGAAGCTGCGCCAGCTGTTCGGCCAGCTGCCGCCCGCTGAGTCCGGGCATGACGACATCCGTCAGCAGCAGGTCGATCGGACCGTGATGTTTGGCCGCGAGCCGCAGCGCCGTGTCGCCGTTCGGCGCCTCCAGGATCGTGTAGCCATGGCGCACGAGCACCTGCCGGGTCACCATGCGCACCGACGCCGCGTCCTCCACGACGAGCACGGTCTCCGTGCCGCCGCGCACCTCCGCCGGCGCAGGCCGAGCGTCCGCGGGCTCCGCAGGCTCGTCCACGCGGGGGAGGTAGACCTTGAAGGTCGTCCCACGACCGGGCTCGGAATACACCCAGATGAATCCGCCAGCCTGCTTCACGATCCCGTACACGGTGGCGAGCCCCAACCCGGTTCCCTTGCCGCTCTCTTTGGTGGTGAAGAACGGCTCGAAGATGCGGGCCTTGGTTTGCTCGTCCATCCCGATGCCCGTATCGGACATGGCCAGCATGACGTAGCGGCCCGGCCCGGCGGGCGCGTGACCGCGCACGTAGACCTCGTCCATCTCCATGTTGGCCGCTTCGATGGTCAGTCGCCCTCCCGCCGGCATCGCGTCGCGGGCATTGACCGCGAGGTTGATGATGATCTGCTCGAGCTGGCCGGGGTCCGCCTTCACCGCTCCCAGATCGGGCGCCAGCGCCGTGGTGAGCTGAATGTCTTCACCGATCAGTCGTTTGAGCAGCTTTTCGGTGCCGGTGACGGCGGCCTTCAAGTCGAGGATCTTGGGCTCGAGCACCTGCTGGCGGCTGAACGCGAGCAGTTGGCGGGTCAGGGCGGCCGCGCCCTCGGCGGCTTGGCGGATCTGGCCGACGTCGTCGCGCTTGGGATCGTTCGACGCGAGATCTTCGAGCAGCAGATCGCTGTAGCTGGTGATGACGGTCAAGAGGTTGTTGAAGTCGTGGGCAACGCCTCCGGCCAGGCGACCGACCGCCTCCATCTTCTGCGCCTGGCGCAGCTGCACTTCGGACTGCCGCAGCGCCTCCTCGGCGCGTTTCCGCTCGATGCCGACCGCCACGGCACTCGCGACCGACGCCAATGCCTTGGGCACGAACTCGGAGAGGGGCTGCCGGGCGAACATCGCCATGACGCCGAGCACGCGGTCGTGCACGATCAGGGGATACCCGGCGAACGCCACCAGCCCCTCGCGCCGCGCCCACGCCTGGTCGTGGACCTGGGGGTCCCCCACGACCTGATTGGTGAGATGGGGACGCCGGTCCCGGGCGATGGCGCCGATCTTGAATTGTCCCAGGGGCACGCGGCTGTGCGCGCCGTCGAGGTGCGTGTACATGCCGGCGCTCGCCTGCAGCTCGAGGATCCCGCTCGCGTCGTCGAGGGTCCAGACGCGGGCGAACGCCACGTCGAGGTGGCGCACCAGCGCGTCGCTGCACAGCTGCAGCATCGCCCGCAGGTCCGTGCCCTGCGTCAGGGCGACCCCGACGTCGGAGGTCAGCTCCGCCAGGCGGGCCCGCTCGAGCAGGGCGCTCTGCGCCCGGCGGCGCTCGCGGCGCACGTCGGCGTCACGCAGCTCCCGCTCGATGGCCGGGATCAGGCGCCGCAGATTCCCCTTGGTGAGGAAGTCCTGCGCGCCCGCTTTCATCGCCTCGACCGCGACGTCTTCGCCGATCGTGCCCGAGACAAAGATGAAGGGCGTATCGAGGTCGCGCGCCCGTAACAGCGCGAGGGCCGCCGGCCCGCTGAAGGTCGGCATGCTGTAGTCGCCGATCACGAGGTCCCACGCCTGGCGATCGAGCGCCGCCTGCATGGCAGCGGGGCTGTCCACCCGCTCGTGCGCAGGTTCGAAGCCCCCGCGCTGCAGCTCCCGGATCAAGAGCCGCGCGTCGTCCTCGGAGTCCTCCGCGATCAGCACCCGCAGCGGTAAGCGCGCCACTCTTGGACACATGCCGAGCCGAGCGGCGCCAGTCCAATACTTCTTTGTTGGGGGAGCTAGCGCTCTGAGCGATAGCCTTAAGATTACTGGCACGCTGCGGGAGGAGCAGGCATGTTCGGCTTCGAAATACCGGCGTGGGCGATCGGGGTGGGCTTCATCATCTTGGCTGGCTCGATCGCACGGGTCGTGAAACGCTTGCTCACCGGTGAAGCTGGATTCCCCCGTGCCGGGGGGAAGGTCTCCCAGCGCGACCTGGGACAGATGTTCGGCGACTTGCGGGGCAGCCTCGGTGAGGTCGAAGAGCTGCGCAGCCGGCTCGCTGAGCTCGAGGACGTGCAGCGCAGACTGGGCGAGCTGGAAGAGCGCATGGACTTCGCGGAACGCTTGCTCACCAAGCAGCGCGAGGGAGAGCGGCTGGCCCCACCGAACAGCTGAGTAGCTGCGGTCCTTCGTCGCACGGGCTAGATTGCTGCTTCCTTGCCGGAGCTCCCCGTGCGGCGTCTACTCTCGACTCGCGGCGCGACCCCCCTGCTGCTCGCGCTCACGACCGCCCTCCCCGACGCGACCGCGGCGCAGCGCGCCCGCGTGCCACCCCAATACACGATCGAGCAGTTCATGAACACGACCGCGATGTTCGGCGCGTCGTTCTCACCGGACGAGCGCTCGATCCTCGTCACGGGCGACCAGTCGGGAGTCTTCAACGCCTACGAGATCCCCGCCGCCGGCGGAAAGCCGCGCGCGCTCACCCACTCGACCACCGACGGCGTCTTCACGGTGGGGTATCTGCCGCACGACCGGCGCGTGCTGTACCTCCAGGGCCCCGGCGGTAATGAGAACGATCACCTCTATCTCCTCGACACGACGGGCACGGCGCGTGATCTCACGCCGGGGGACAGTCTCAAGGCCGTGTTCGTAGACTGGGCCGGGGACGACAGCTCGTTCTACTACGCCACCAACGGCCGCGACCGGCGTTTCTTCGACGTGTTCGAGATGCCGGTGGCGACGCTCGCGCCGCGACGCGTGTTTCAGGATACGGTCGGCTATCAGGTGGGGGCGATCTCCGCCGACCGGCGCTGGATGGCGCTGCAGCGCACCATCACGACGCAGAACAGCGAGATGTACCTGCGGGACATGCAGACGGGCGACGTGCGGCACGTGAGCCCGCACGAGGGCGACGTGCAGTACAACCCGCAGGCGTTCAGCCCGGACGGAAAGTACCTCTACTACACGACCGACGAGGGGAGCGAATTCTCCTGGCTCGCGCGCTACGACCTGGCGACCGGGCGGCGGGACACGGTGGAGCACCCGCGCTGGGACGTCGATTTCGCGTACTTCTCCAAGCACGGCACGTACCTCGTGGTGGGCATCAACGCCGACGCCCGCACCGAGATCCGCGTGTACGAGGCGGCGACGCACCGCCGCGTCGCCCTGCCGAGCGTTCCCGTGGGCGAGATCCGGGGCGTGCAGATCTCGCCGAGTGAGCGGTCGCTGGCGCTGTACGTGAACGGCAGCCGCGCCCCGAGCAACCTGTACGTGCTGGATCTGGCGACGGCGAGGGGCAGGTTGCGCCAGCTGACCCAGAACCTGAGCCCCGACTTGGATCCCGCGAACCTGGTCGAGGCGCAGGTGGTGCGGTTTCCGTCGTACGACGGGCTCGCCATCCCGTCCCTGCTCTACCGGCCGCTCCAGGCGACCGCGGCGGCCCGCGTGCCGGCGACGCTGTGGATCCACGGCGGCCCGGGGGGACAATCGCGGGTCGGGTACAACCCCTTCGTGCAATACGTCACGAATCATGGCTATGTCGTGCTGGCGGTGAACAATCGCGGCTCGGGCGGCTACGGCAAGACGTTCGACAAGCTGGACGACCAGCGGCACGGCGAGGCCGACCTGGACGACCTGGTGTGGGCGAAGCGCTACCTCGCGACGCTGGGCTACGTGGACACAAGCCGCGTCGCGGTCGTGGGTGGCAGCTACGGCGGGTATCTCACGCTCGCGGCCGTGACGTTCCGCCCGGAGGTGTTCGCGGCCGGCGTCGATCTGTTCGGGATCTCGAACTGGGTGCGCACGCTGCGCAGCATCCCGGCGTGGTGGGAATCGTTCCGCAAGGCGCTCTATTCCGAGATGGGAGATCCCAACGGCGCGGACTCGGTGCGGCTGTACCGCATCTCGCCTCTGTTCCACGCGGACGAGATCCGCCGGCCCCTGCTCGTGCTCCAGGGAGCGAACGATCCCCGTGTGTTGAAGGTCGAGTCCGACCAGATCGTGGAGGCGGTGCGGCGGCGCGGCGGCGTGGCGGAGTACGTGGTGTTTCCCAACGAGGGCCACGGGTTCATCAAGAAGGAGAACAACATCACGGCGTACCGCACGGCGCTCGAGTTTCTCGACAAGTACGTGAAGACGGGGCCGCCGCCCCACCCTTAGACCGACAACGAATTGCGCCGCACCCGTCCCTCTGGAGAAAACCAGCGTGCGCCGCCGTGCTTGTAGGCGAGCAGCGTATACCCGTTCGGCTCGTACCACAGCTCGATCAAGCGGTACTTCTGGTGCAGCTCGAGGCGCTCGTACGCGGCGGCGAGCTCGGCGCTCGTGAGATGCCGCGCCGGCTCGGTTCGCGTCAGCATCGCCGACTCGAGCCCGGTTTCGAGCAGGTACCCGCGCGACCCGCACGTGAGCCCGTAGGCCATGACCGACCACGGCCCTGACGGTCGCATGAAGTCGAGAATGCTCTTCATGTCGAACAGCGTCTCCTGCGCGTTCAGGTAGCTGTCCACGATCAGAGCGTCGCGGGAGCGCGCGTCGTCGGCGTTGCGATGCCAGCCGAACTCGAGTGCATCGAATCCCAGTGACTTTGCCATCGCGATTCCCGCGCCGAACCGGTCGCCCCCATTCGCCCCGGCCAGCAGGAGGGAGAGAATCTCCTTGCGGCGCATCCGCTCACGGGCGCCGCGCTCGCCGTAGAGGTAGAGAAACAGCACGCCGTCAGGGGCGAGATGGCGGGCGAGCTGCCGCAGGCCGAGCGCAGGGTCCGCCAGGTGGTGCAGCACCCCCATGCACAGCACCACGTCGAAGCGGCCGAGATCGGTGGCGCCGTCCAGCAGGTCGTATTGACTGAACTCCACGTTGTCGACACCCGCCGCGCGCGCCGTGGCGCGCGCGATCTCGAGCGGTGGCCCGCACACGTCGACGGCGACGAATCGTGTCTCGGGAAAGCGCTGCGCCGCCGCAATCACCCGGTGACCCGTGCCCGTCCCCACGTCCAGCACGCGCTTGCCGCGGAAGTCGTACGGCGTCTCCCGCGCGAACAGCCACAACAGGTTCGCGAGCTCCGTGAGACGCTGCTCCCCGGTATCCTGGGACGGATAGGGGAAGCGCGCGTACATCTCCCGCACGCGCCGCGCGACCGCGTCCGCCACTGCGCTATCGCTCATTCTGCGCCTCCTCGCAACCGAAGTGTCGACAACAGCCGACGCTGCGTTGTGGTTGCAAGCCGCATGCACGCCACAGTGGGGTGGCTACTAAGCGAGGCAAAGTGTTGGTACGAGGCAACATGAGCGTCGTTGTGACTGGCTGTTGTCGCCCCACGCACTGCCTCATGTGGCGACCGCGCGACAGTGCTCGAGCAGCGGAATGGTTACACCAGGTACTAGAACGACAGCCACCACTCGCCTTCCAGCCGCGACAGGAAGGCGTCGCCGCGCTGGATCGCGGCCAGCACATCGGGCCGGGGCGAATGCACCAGCACCCACGGCCCGGCGCGGGTGACAGCGCCGGCGCGCTCTGCCAGGATCGGGAGGAGCTGAGGCTCGAGGCGGCCGGCGAGCGCCGTGAGCCCGCAATGCCAGGCGTCGTCGAACATCGCGTGCGCCACATCGCCGTAGCGGCCCTTGGCCGCCGCGACCTGCACCACCTGCCCCAGCCCCCCGCGGTTCGCATAATAGAGGTACCACCCGACCAGCGCGCCCCCCGCGTCCCGCAGGGCCGCGCGCCGCAGCTCGCCGAGCGCCCGTTTGGCGGCGAGCTGCTCGAGCAGCCACGCCAGCGCGGTTTCGTCGTAGTCGGGCCGCAGCGCTACGTCGTGCAACAGCGCGGGCAGGTGACGGGCCATGGTCTCGGGTGTCAGAGGGTCCGCCCGCAGCCCGTCGCGGTGCAGCCAGGCCGGTGCAAAGCCGTCAATTGCCCACGACAACGGCCGCAGCCCCAGTGCCAGCACGCGCGCCCCCACCGTGTCGCCGAGCAGGCTCCCGTAGTAGCGCACCGCGCGTAGCGGCTGCGTCCACGAGAGACTTGGCACCAATGCCACATCGCCGCCCAGTCCTTCCCAGAGCCGCCGCGACGAGTCGTTGGCGACGTCGGCGAAGCAGAGGTCCTGGCCGCCTGCGAGCAGCGCCTTGATCAGCTCGATGGCCGCGACGCCGCGGTGCTCGGGATCGGCCATGAGCTGCGTGGTCACGGCCACGCGCAGCACCTCGCCTCGGAACGTAGCCCGGCGCGGGACGACGCCCAGAAACCCGACGGGCCGACCGCTTGGGTCCACGTAGACGAGCGACGGCAGCGTCTCGTCGCGCCACGGGTTGCGGAAGAAGACGTGCTCGAAATAGGCCCCGAGCGCCGCAGCCGCTGGCCGCTCGCTGTGTCGGAACGACTTGCGTCGCAACGCGACGACGCCGGGGATGTCATCGAGGCGGAACGGCCGGATCTTCGCCATCCCGCGGGTCAGTCCGCCGCCGCGCCCTCGGCGCGGCGGCGCAGGCGCGCGGCCACGAACGTCGCGATGGCGGCGAGCGAGCGCAGCTGGTCGAGCTCGAGCCGCTCGATGTCCACGCGTACGCCGAAGTGTCTCTCGAGCTGCAGCAGGAGCTCGACCAACCCGACCGAATCGAGCCGTCCTGTCGCGAGCAGATCGGTGTCGACCGACGGCACGGTCACATGCAGCTCGTCCGCGAACAGCGCGGCGAGCTCGGTCTCGAGGGACACGCCCGCGCTCATGGCGGAGCCTCGACGCCGTCGGCCGCGAACAGCTCCTGCAGGGGCCGGCGGTCGATCTTGCCGTTGGACGTCTTGGGGAGCGCGTCGAGCGTGCGCCAGCGCGACGGCACCATGTAGGGCGGCAGCGCGGCGGCGAGCGCCGCGCGCAGCGCCCCCGGCGTGACCGTCGCGTGGTCGGCCGGCACGTAGGCGCAACAGATGGCGGTGCCGTCGAAGTCGCGACTCTGCACGCCCACCACGGCGCACTCGCGCAGCGTGCCCAGGGCGTGCAGGGCGGCCTCGATTTCGCCCAATTCCACGCGGTAACCCCGCGTCTTCACCTGGAAGTCGGCGCGCCCGAGGTAGCGAATCAATCCGTCCGTGCCGAGCGTCGCGAGATCGCCGGTCCGGTACATGCGGTCCGCCGGGCCGGCGCCGTCGGGACAAGGGAGAAAAGCGCGGCGTGTCTTCTCGGCGTCGCGCCAATACCCCGGCGAGAGGCCCACACCGCGGATGTAGAGGTCGCCCACTTCGCCCGGCGGGACCGGCTGCAGGGCATCGTCCAGCACGAGCAGCTGTTCGCCGCCGCAGGCGCGGCCGATTGGAATCACCTCATCCTCGGCCGCGGGACAGGCAGGCACCGTGTAGTAGCTGCTCGCGATCGTGGCCTCGGTGGGGCCATAGAGGTTCGTGAATGTGACGTGCGGCAGCCGCCGCATCCAGTAGATGAGCGAAGGGGTCGGCAGCACCTCACCACACCACAGCACGCGGCGCAGCGAGGGAAAGTCGCCCGGTCTGACGGCGTCGAACTTCGCCATGTAGTTCAGCACCGACGGCACCGAGAACCATTGCGTCAGCCCGGCGTCCCGAATCAGCGCCGCGACCTTGTGCGGCAAGAGCGACAGCTCGGGTGGTACGAGGTGCAGCTCCGCTCCCGCCGTGAAGGTCCCGAAGATGTCGAAAGTCGAGAGGTCGAAGTGCAACGGGGGGTGGCCGGAGATGCGGTCGGTCGCCGCCGTCCCGAAATACCGCACGGCCCACTCGATGAAATGGCGCACGTTATCGTGCGTGATCACGACGCCCTTGGGCGTGCCCGTGGATCCTGAGGTGAAGAGTATGTGCGCCGCGTCCCCGGGGCGGTTCGCGCCGGGGAGCAGGTCGCTCGACGCGCGGGCGACGTCGTCCCACGTGAACGACGGGGGCACGCGCACAGGGGGGGCGCCGTCCCCGAGCCACCCGACGGCGTGCGCCGCGGCGAACGCCGGCGCCGCGAACAGGGCGTCCAGCACCGGGGCAACGCCGCCGCCCCCCAGGATCCAGCGGTCGTCGCACGCCGCGATCATTTTCTCGAGCCGCGGCGCCGGGCTCGCCGGATCGAGCGGCACGTAGATCGCGTCGGCCTTCAGGACCGCGAGGATCGCGACGATCGCCTCCGGTGACTTGGGGCAGAGGAGGCAAACGCGGTCACCGCGCGCTACGCCCGCGGCCTTGAGTGTGCGGGCCAGCCGGTTGCTCTCCTGCTCCAGCTCGCCATAGCTGAGGCGGCGATGCTTGAACACGAGCGCCCCCGCATCGGGACGGCGACCCGCCTGCTCCGTCACCCGGTGCTGCAGCAGGGTCATGACGCGACGCGCTCCGCGGCGCGCTGGAACACGACACCCGCGTGCAGGAGCTCGTCGGAACTCGCGGGAACGTCCAGGATGAACGTGCGGTAGCCCACGCTCACGTAGCGGGCGATCTCGTCCGCCACTCGTTCATAGCTGCCCACCAAGTAGGGGCAGAAGGTCTTGTAGTTCTCGAACGGCACCATCCAGTACGGCTCCTCGTCGCCGCGGCCCTTCGCCTCGCGACCGAGATCAGAGAGCTGCCGATGCCACTCGGAGTCGGACACTGCCATGGCCAGCTGGTGCATCACCTGTCCCTTGCGCTCTTCGGGAAACCGCGCCCGGGCGGCCGCCCAGGCATCGTGCCCCTCAGGCCGCGCGATGATCCCCACGCGAATCCCGAGCGAGCGGGCGTCCACGGGCGGCGCCGCCTCGTACTCGGCTACCGGCTTGGGATACTGCACCGCCAAGGCGCCCAGCTGCCGCGCGGCCTCCAGCCCGGCATCGGACGAGCCCGAGACGAACACGCCGGGCATGAGCTCCGGAGGCAGGCGCGGCGCAAGCTTCACGTTCGTCACCTGGTAGTACCGGCCAGCGAAGCTCACCGGCCCGCCCCCCGCGCCGAGCAGTGCCATGACCAATGTGGTGTACTCGACCAGCCGGGCGTAACGCTCGTCGTGCGGGGTGGGATCGCCGAGCGCCGACAGGTCGTTCTTGAAGCCTCCCGCCACCATGTTGAGGTAGACGCGCCGCCCGTGCAGGAGGCCGAGCGTCGCGACCAGCTTCGCGATGCTGTAGGGGTGCATGTAGACGGGCTGCACCGCGACGAGTGGAGCGAGCCGCTCGGTGTGGGCGATCAGGGTCTGCGCCACGAGCCACGGGTCCACGGTCCCGTTGTCGGTATAGATCAACAGGCCCTCAAAGCCCGCTGCCTCGCTCCACCGCGCTACTTCGATCACCTGTCTCACGTAATCCCGCGTCGTTGCACTATAGGACGGGGGACAGGTCGCGAAGAGTCGCAGGGCGCCCTCGACCGGCGTATCACTCATTGGCACCTCCTGGCCCGGGCGTCTCGGTGCAAGAAGCGCGCTCTCCGCGTGCCCACCGCCCCGAGCCCCCGCTGTGGCGCGCGCGCCACGGTACCGCTGCACGTACAGTTCTTGCGCCTCACTTCGCCGCACTTCACGGAGGCGGGCGTTGAACATTCTGGGGATCAGTGGATTCGAGGGCGCCATCCCGTTCAAGCGGGCGCACTGGCCGGGCCTGGACGAGCGGGAATACCGTCTCTCTCAAGGCCACGATGCAGCGGCGGCGCTGGTCGCGGACGGCAGCGTGGTGGCGGCGGTGGCCGAGGAACGGATGAACCGCCGCAAGCACAGCGGTGACTTCCCCAAGGGCGCGATCGCCTACTGCCTCGCGGAGGCGGGGCTCTCGCTGGACGACGTGGACGAGGTCGTGCATGGCTTCGATTACGGGCCGTATCGGGACTTCTACGGGTTGGACCCCCTGTCGGAGGCGTTGTATCGCGAGGTGTATTCGCGCGACGCGCTGCTGGCGCTCGTCCGGCGCGACCTGCCCGGGTTCCCCGAGACGCGCGTGCGCGCGGTGCGCCATCACCTGGCCCACGCGGCGAGCGCGTTCTATACGTCGGGCTGGGACGAGTGCGTCGTCTTGGTGGCGGACGGCATGGGCGAAGCGCACGGCGTCACGGCCTATCGCGCGCACGATGGTCGTCTCGACCCCGTGCTCGAGATCGGGGCGCACGATTCGATCGGCGTCCTCTATTCGCTCGTCACCCTGCACCTGGGGTTCGACTTCAACGCCGACGAGTACAAAATTATGGGACTCGCGCCGTACGGAGACCCCGAGCGGTTCCGCCCGTTCTTCGAAGAGGCGGTGGAGCTCCTGCCGGGCGGCGGCGTCCGCATCCCCCTGGTCCGCGCCAACCGCACCCGTGAGGAGCGCGAGCACTACTCGGTGAGTCGCCGCTTGCTGAGCGAGCGACTCGTGCGGCCGCGTGCGCCGGACGAGGAGATTGGTGACGTGCATCGCGACGTCGCGGCGGCGCTGCAAGGCTGCCTCGACCGAGTGATGCTGCATCTGGGCCGCGGCTGCGCCGAGCGCACCGGCCAGCGGCGCCTCGCCCTCGCGGGCGGCGTGGCGCTCAATTGCACGGCCAACGGCCGGCTCCTCTGCTCGGGCAGCTTCGACGAGATCTACATCCAGCCGGCGGCTGGGGACGACGGCGCAGCCCTGGGGGCAGCCCTGTATCGCGCGGCGGCGGGGGGGGACGCGCGCAACGTCCCCTTCCCGGTCCCGTTCCTGGGCCCGGGCTACGGCAGCGCCGACATCGACGCCGCCCTGGCGGTGTTCGCCGACCGGGTCGACGTCGTCCGGTTCGCTACGCTCGCCGAGACGTGCGAGCGGGCCGCGCGCCTGATCGCGGATGGTCGCGTGGTGGCGTGGTATCGCGGACGCATGGAGTTCGGGCCCCGGGCTTTGGGACACCGCAGCATTTTCGCCGACCCCGGCCACCCCGGCATGCGCGACCGTATCAACGCCATGGTGAAGATGCGTGAAGCATTCCGGCCGTTCGCGCCCGCCGTGTCCGTGGAAGAAGCGCCGCGCTGGTTCGAGGTGGCGCCGGGCACGGAGCTGCCGTTCATGATCATGACGGTGGACGTCCGGCCCGAGCACCGGGCCGCGCTCCCGGCCATCACGCACGTCAACGGCTCGGCGCGGCTGCAGACCGTGTCGGCGCGCGACAACGGCGAGTTCCACGCGCTGCTGCGGGCGGTGGGCCGAACGACGGGACGCGAGATGGTGTTGAACACGAGCTTCAACGTGAAGGGGCAGCCGATCGTCAACACGCCGCGCGAAGCGCTGGAGACGTTTCTCGGGACCGGGATCGAGTATCTGTTTCTCGAGAACGCGCTGGTCAGCCGTCGCGCGGGGTGACGCCGCCTTCGAGCACGACGATGGCCGCGGCGACGTCGAGGTCGTGGCTCAGGCTCACATGGATGCGGGTGACGCCCAGCGCCTCGGCCCGCGCCGCCGCGGCGCCGGAGAGCCGGAGCTCAGGCCGGCCGCTCTCGTCAGCCGTCACCTCGATCTGCTGAAACGCGAGGCCCTGCCCCAGGCCGCGCCCCAGCGCCTTGAAGCACGCTTCTTTGGCCGCGAAGCGCGCGCCGAGCGCCTCGGCCCGGTCCGCGCGCTGCCGGCAGGCCTCGCGCTCGGCGGGCGTGAACACGCGCGCTTCGAAATCCTCAGCCGTCTCCGCGAGCGCGCGCGTGATCCGTCTGGTTGTGACCACGTCTATTCCCACGCCCACCACCACGCTGCCGCTCCTCTCGGGTCATCGGCGACATGGTGCTGCACGGCACCGTCCGCTGCAAGGGGTACGCGTCGGAGGCTCGGCTCAGCCACGCAGCGCGGCGACGATCGCGACGATCGTCATCACGATCCCCAGCGCGACTTTAGCCGCCGACGCGGCGACCCGACCCAGCAGCGCGCCCCAGCCGGCGCGGACCGCCGTTCCCGCCGTGCGCGTCGTGGCATACTCGAAGATCGCGGCGCCCGCGAAACAGCCGAGGATGGCGCCGATCACGCTACCCACGACGGGGACGGGGACGCCGACGACGGCCCCCACGAGGCCGCCGAGCAGGGCGCCCCACCCGGCGCGCGGTGACCCACCGTAGCGGCGGGCGAGCCCGAAGCCGAGCCACAGCTCGAGCAGCTCGCCCAGCAGGGCGAGCCCGACCATGATGGCGATGGTGACGAACCCGATTGCGTGAAAGCTGGTCAGCAATCCAAACACCAGCACCGCGGCGCATATGAGCCACAGCCCCGGCAGGCCCAGCGCGACGAGAACCAGGCCGGCGATCGAGCTCAGGCCCAGCAGGACGACGGCAACGGTATGATGCATGGAGCTCCCGAACGGCCCGATTTGACGGTCGGATTAACTTACGGACGTCCCTCGCGCGAGGCAGGTGTCAAATGAAAGCGAGAACGCTCGCATGGCTCGGGCTCTGGTGGATCGTGGCGGCCGCACCGCTCGTGGCGCAGGGAGGCGGGCGCGAGACAGCGGTCTTCGCGGGAGGATGCTTCTGGGGCGTGGATGCCGTGTTCCGCCACGTCCGGGGCGTCCTGCAGGTGGTGTCGGGGTATGCGGGCGGGGACGCGGCGACGGCGCGCTACGAGCTCGTGAGCACGAGCACGACGGGCCACGCCGAGTCAGTGGAAGTCACCTACGATCCAGCGACGGTGTCCTACGCCCAGCTGCTGCGCGTGTTCTTCACCGTGGCGCACGACCCCACGGAGCGCAACCGCCAGGGCCCGGACGTGGGGACGCAGTACCGCTCCGCGCTGTTCTACACGAGCCCCGAGCAGCATCGGGCGGCGCTCGCCATGATTACGACGCTCGAGCGCGAGCGCGCCTATGCCGAACCCATCGTGACGGAGGTCGTGCCGCTGCGACGGTTCTACGCGGCTGAAGCCTATCACCAGGATTATCTGGCCCATCACCGCGATCAGCCGTACATCGTGTTCAACGACTTGCCGAAGCTGGTCACCCTGAAGCAGACCTTCCCGGAGCTGTACCGGCCGTAACGGGCCGGCCTAGCAGCCGTGCCCCGCCATCGCGACCAGCTCCAGGAACTCTCGCACCTGCGCGGCGACGTCGACATGACGCGCAGCGAGGTTGCCGAGCCGGAACGCGAGCTGTAGCTCGGCGCGCAGGTCCTCTCGCTCGGGCGCGAGCTCGAGCGCCCGCGCGAGCGGCCCCACCGCCGCGTCGTACGCCCCGTGCAGCATGTAGAGGTGCGCCAACTCGGCCATGGCGCCCACGTCGCTCGAGTCCCGCTGAATCGCGGCGATCAGCGAATCCTCTATCTCGGCCAGCAGCTCCAGCTCGGTGAGCGAGAGCGAGTCGAGCGGCGCCGCGGCCTTTACGCGGGCGGCGGTGTGGCGCGCGACCGGCTTGGGCGCAACGATCTCATGGCAGGCGAAGGCGATCAGGGCCGCGTGAGCGGCGACCAGGACGGCGGGCAGGGTGCGCATGCGCTTCTCCGAGTATGGGCTCAAGTCGGGGTGGCGATCGCGGGCGAGATAAGGCAGGCGGGATGCCGCCGGCGCCGTGCGGCGCTCGCGCGCTCTCGTGTCCCGTGCGACACGCGTGGCCGGGCCGCTGGGTGTCCGGCTGGACACCATGGTCGACCGCGAGCCGCTATCTTCGCTCCATGCCCGCGCCCGTTCTGGTCGAAGCCTGCGTCGACTCGATCGAATCCGCGCTCGCCGCCGCCGCGGGCGGCGCGGACCGCATCGAGCTGTGCGCCAACCTGGTGGAAGGGGGCACGACGCCCAGTGCCGGGACGCTGGCGCTGTGCCGGATGCGGTTGCGCATCCCGATCTTCGTGCTGGTGCGGCCGCGCGGGGGCGACTTCCTCTACTCAGCGGCCGAGCTCGCCGTGATGCTGGAAGACATCCGGCGCGCCAAGGACGCGGGGGCGCACGGTGCCGTGGTAGGCGTGCTCCAGGCCGACGGTGCGATCGACGTGGAGCGCACCCGCCAGCTGATCGCCGCCGCGCGGCCGCTCCAGGTGACTTTCCACCGGGCATTCGACGTGTGCCGCGACGCCGGCGAGGCCCTCGAGACGCTCATCGGGCTCGGCGTGGAGCGGGTGTTGACCTCCGGCCAGGCGGCGACCGCGCCGCAGGGCGCCGACACCATCGCGCGGTTGGTGCGCCGCGCGGCGGGACGGATCGGCGTCCTGCCGGGCGGCGGGATCACGGCCGACAACGTGGAGGCGCTGGTGCGCAGCACGGGCGTCGCCGAGGTACATCTCACGGGCGCGGTCACCCGGCGGAGCGACATGGCGTTCCGGGCGCCGCAGGTCGAGATCGGTAATGTGGCGCCGCGCAGCGAGTACGAGTGGAGCGTGACGGACCCCGAGCAGATTCGGCGCGTGGTCGAATCGCTGGGGGAGAAAAAGGGCCGGCTCTAATCGAGCCGGCCCACGAAGTCTCAGGGTGCCGCTGCGTTACAGGACGTCGTCGTGCCCGTTCCCATTCCCGTTACCGTTGCCGTTCCCGTTGCCGTTGCCGTTGCCGCTGCCGTTGCCGCTCCCGTTCCCCGTGCCGAACACCTTGGACCGGCCGCCCGTCACCGCGAGCCAGCGGCGGCGCATCGCCGTCAGATCGTCGAGTTGCTGGCGTAGCTTCGCCACGTGGGCATCGACCAGCTGGATACGCCAGTCGATGTACTGCTCCGCCTGATCCGGCGTCCAGTCGGCCGGACCGGTGAACAGCAGCCGCTCGTTGGCGTCCTGATTCGTCCCGAGTGGCAGGTCGTCGTGCTGGAGGATGTCCACCTTTTCGAGGGCATCCACCACCTTGCGTCCCATCATCTCCAACTTACGTCCCATGCGGTCCTCCTCCGCTATTATTGGTCGCATCCAGGGCGCGCATGCCTCGCTTACTATATATCATATTCATGGTATAATACACAAGTGTCATAATAACTGTCGTTGTATTATGCCAAGGGAGGGCACGATGCCACGGTATCGGGGACGGCCGGTGCGCTTTCGCCGTAGAGGCGTGCTGCGCCTAAGGTTGCGCCAGTTGCTGGAGACGCGGGGCATGTCGCCCTACGGCCTGGCCAAGTTCACCGGCCTGAGCTTGAACACCATCTACCGCCTCACCCGCCCCAACGGGCGGTTTCGCCTGATTCGGGCCGACACGATCGAGCGGCTGTGCGGCGCGCTGCGGGTCACGCCCACCGAGCTGTTCGAGTACGAGAAGCCGTCGTAGTGAGACCATGACCCAGCACACGGTGCTGCACCAGGCGGCCGCGCTCGCGGCCGAGTATCTCGCCGGCCTGCCGACGCGGAGCGTGGCGCCCACACCGGCGGCGCTCGAACGGCTCCGCTCCCTCGACCGTCCCCTCCCCGACGGGCCGGCCGACCCGGCGGCCGTGCTGGCGGAGCTCGATGCCGTGGGCTCCCCGGCGACGATGGCGACCGCGGGCGGGCGGTTCTTCGGGTTCGTAATCGGGGGCAGCCTGCCCGCGGCGCTCGCCGCGAGCTGGCTGGCGGCGGCGTGGGATCAGGACGCGGGGCGGGCGGTGATGGCGCCGGGCGCGGCGGCGTTCGAGGAGGGCGCGTTGCGCTGGCTGCTCGAAGCGCTCGGCCTGCCGGCCGACAGCGCCGGCGGCTTCGTGACCGGCGCCACGATGGCGAACTTCACCGCGCTCGTCGCGGCGCGCCACGCCGTGCTGCAGCGCGCCGGCTGGGACGTCGAGGCGGACGGGCTGTTCGGCGCTCCCCCGATCGGCGTCGTCGTGGGAGACGAGGTCCACGTCAGCGTCTTGAAGGCGCTCGGTCTCCTGGGCCTCGGCCGCACGCGGGTGACGCGCGTGCCCACCGATCCGTTCGGCCGCATGCGCGCCGACCGGCTGCCGCCGCTCGACGATCGGACGATCGTGTGCCTGCAGGCGGGCAACGTGAACACCGGCGCCTGCGACCCGGTGAGCGACATCTGCCGCGCGGCGCACGCGCGGGGCGCCTGGGTGCACGTGGACGGCGCCTTCGGCCTGTGGGCCGCCGCGGCGCCGGCGCGCGCGCACCTGGTGGCCGGAATCGCCGAGGCGGACTCGTGGGCGCTCGATGCACACAAGTGGCTCAACGTGCCGTACGACAGTGGAGTCGCGCTGTGCCGCGACGGGGCGGCCTTGCGGGCGGCGATGGCGACGCAGGCGGCGTATCTGACGCAGGGCGTCGGGCGCGAGCCCGACGAATACACGCCGGAGCTGTCCCGCCGGGCCCGTGGCGTCGAGATCTGGGCCGCGCTCGCCACGCTGGGGCGCGCCGGGCTCGCGGACCTGGTGGAGCGCTGCTGCCGCCACGCCACGCGCTTCGCCGCAGGGCTCTCCGCCGCGGGCTACGAGATCCTGAACGACGTCACGCTCAATCAGGTGCTGGTGCGCTTCGGGGACGATGCGGCGACGCGGCGGGTGATCGCAGCGCTGCAGGCAGACGGGACCTGCTGGTGCGGCGGGACCGTGTGGCAGGGGCGCACGGCGATGCGCATCAGCGTCTCGTCCTGGGCCACGACGGAGCAGGATGTGGAGCAGAGCCTCGCCGCGATGATTCGCATCGCCCGGGCATAGCGGTTAGGTTTTCCCATTATGCTCACGACCTGTATCGCCGCGGTCCTCTCCCGCGACCTCCGGGCGCTGCGCCGTGAGATCGAGGCTTACGGAGTCGAGCGCGACCTGTGGCGCGTGGAGCCGGGGATCGGGAACTCCGCCGGCACGCTGGCGCTGCACCTCGCCGGCAACATCCAGTTCTTCGCCGGCACGGTGTTGGGCGCGACGGGCTACGTGCGCGACCGCGCCGCCGAGTTCGCGCAGCGCGACGTCCCGCGGATGGAGCTGCTGCGCGAGATCGACGCCGCGCTCGCGGCGGTGGAGCGCGGCGTGGCGCGTCTCCCCGACGCGGCGCTGAGCCAGCCCTATCCCCAGCCGCCGGGCGGGTTCGCCGTAACGACCGGAGACTTCCTGTTGCACCTCGTCAGCCACCTCACCTATCACCTCGGCCAGGTGGACTACCACCGCCGGCTGCTCACCGGGGAGGCGGGGCAGATCCGCGCCGTGGCGCTGGGCGAGCTCGCTACAGCTTCATCCGTCTGAGGAACTCCGCGAACCGCGGATCGTCCTTCACGGCGTCGCACATCGGCTCGACCTTGAGATAGGTCAGCCAGCCGCGCCGGTCCTGGTGGGCCCGCTCCAGCCACTTGAACACCTGGTCGACGTTGCGGAGCCCCAAGTGCGCGATGCAGAACGCCACCGGCGACACGTAATGATCCCGGGCGCGAGCCTCGAGCTCCGCGAGCAGCGCCTCCGCCTCGCGCCGCCGCCCCCGCAGCGCCAACACGTGGGCCACGCCCGCCGTCGCGTAGGAGAGCTCCGGTGAGAGCGTGATGGCCTCGCGGAACGCCCGTTCGGCCTCGGCATACGCTCCCTGCTGCGTGAGCACCAATCCCAATATCCGATACGTGTCTTCCGACGTGGGGTTCATGGCGATGGCACGGCGCAGGTGGTACACCGCGGACTCGTACCGGCGCGTGTAATAGTACAGCCAGCCCAACCCGCGGCGGATCGAGATCGACGAGGGATCGAGCTCGAGCGCCGTGTGCGCCTCGACCAGCGCCTGCTCCGCCTGTCCGGAAACGAGGAGCACAAACGAGTACCAGTGGTGCCCGGTGGCATACCCCGGATTCAGCTCGAGCGCCCGTCGGTACGACCGCTCCGCTGCTTCCCAGTCCCAGTCATAGGCGAACTGCACCCACGCGAGTGAGGTATGCGCTTCGGGCAGGGTGTCATCGAGCTCGAGCGCTTGGAGGGCGTATCGACGGGCCAGCGCGTACCCTTCCGTCACGGGCACGCCGCGGTAGTCGACCTGAAGGGCGTACGAGTCCGAGAGCCCGGAGTAGGCGAGCGTGTAGGCCGGATCGTGGTCGATCGCCTGCTCGAAGTATGCAATCGCTTCGCGCACGCCCTCCTGGCTGCGCTTGTTCCAGCAGAACCGGCCCTTCAAGTACAGGGAATACGCCTGGACGTTGTCGGTGTAGCGCCGCGGGGTCGGGTCCGCGATGTCGGCCAGGAAGGTGGTCCGCAGCGTGCTCACGATCGTCCGCGCAATCTCGTCGTGGAGGGCGAAGACATCGTCGAGCAAGCGATCGTAGCGCTCCGACCACAGGGTGCGTCCGTCGTCCGCCGCCGCGAGCTGGACCGTGATGCGCAGCCGATCACCCGACTTTCGGACCGTCCCCTCGAGCACGGCGGAGACACCGAGCAGCGCGCCGATGGCGCGGATGTCCTGCGGCTTCCCCTTCAGCGCGAACACCGACGTGCGCGAGGCGATCCGCAGCCCCTCCACCTTGGTGAGGGCGTTGATCAGCTCGTCGGTGACACCGTCACACAGGTACTCGTTCTCCGGATCGGCGCTGGCGTTCACGAACGGCAGCACCGCGAGCGAGCGGGTCTTGCCGACGAGCGCCGGGACCGCGCCTGGTGCGTGGGTCGCGTCCAGCGCCGCCACGAACTCGGCGACGCTGGGGAACCGGTCCGCCGGATCTTTGCCAAGCGCGCGGGCGAGCGCCTGCTCGACCGCGGCGGGGGCGTCGGGACGGCGGGCGCGCAGCGGCGGCGGCGGCTCGCTCAGGTGCTGCGCCATGACGGCGCGGGCGCTCGTGCCCGCGAACGGCGGCGCGCCCGCCAACGTCTCGTAGATGACGCAGGCGAGGCTGTACACGTCGCTCCGCCCGTCCAGATCCCGGTCCCCTGCCGCCTGTTCCGGGCTCATGTACTCCGGCGTCCCGATGGTGAGGCCCACCTCAGTGACGTTGTCGCCGTCGCACGACTGGCAGATGGCGCGCGCGATCCCGAAGTCGGCGATCACGGCGTGGCCGTCGGCGAGCAGTACGTTCTCGGGCTTCACGTCGCGATGGATGAACCCTTCGCGGTGCGCGTAGTCCAGGCCCGCGCCCAGCTCCCGCGCGACGCGCAGCGCGTCCCTGAGCGGGAGCCGCCCCTCGCGCGCCAGCCGCTGGCGTAGCGATTCGCCCCGCACGTAGGGCATCACGTAGTAGAGCGAACCGGCCGCCTGCCCCGAGTCGATGAGCGGCAGCACGTTGGGGTGCGTGAGCCGCGCGGCGATGGTGATCTCGCGCAGGAACCGCTCGGCGCCGATGGCCGCGGCGACGTCAGGCCGCAGCACCTTCACCGCCACCTCGCGCCCGTGACGGCGATCCTGCGCGACGTAGACCGTCGCCGTGCCGCCGCGGCCGAGCTCGCGCTCGATTTCGTACCGCTCGCCGAGCGCGGCCGTCATCGCGGCCACGGCGTCCCGCACGGGGTCCATACGAGGAAAGCTACTATCTTGCGCGGATGGGTGACGATTTCACGATCCGCCTCGCCGGCGTGGCCGACGCCCCGACGCTGGCGCGGCACCGGGCGGAAATGTTTCGCGACATGGGCGAGCTGCCCGACGAGCTGTACGACCCGCTGGTGGAAGCGGCTCAGCGGGCGCTGGACGAGTGTCTCCGGACCGGCGAGTACGTGGCATGGGTGGTCTGCCCCGCCGACCACCCCGACCAGATCGTGGCGGGTGCAGGGATCCAATTGCGGCGGCTGCTCCCGCGACCCGAGCCCGATCGTCGCCAGCTGCGGCGCGGCCCCGAGGCGATCGTGCTCAACGTATTCACCGAGCGCGCCTGGCGTCGGCGCGGCCTCGCGCGCCGGCTCATGGAGCGCGTGATCGCCTGGGCGCGGGAGCACGGAGTCGGTCGGCTGGTGCTGCACGCTTCGCCGGAGGGGCGGCCATTGTACGACCAGCTCGACTTCGTGCCGACCAACGAAATGCGCTACCGCGGACCGCTGTGAGGTCCGCGGCGCTTCCTTCAGGACCCGCCGCGGCCAGCTAGCGCCAGGCGAACCCGCGATCGGTCAGGCCGGCGTAGGAATCGGCTTCCCACTCGACGAAGCGGCGGTCGTGCTCGAGCAGCCGATTGCTATTGCCGAGAAACGACTGCACGCCGGTCAGGTGGTAGGCGATGATGTCGGAGTTGTAGCGGAGGAATCCCGCGGGGCGGGTCTGGGACGCGTCCTGGTGGAGCAGCACGTCGATCAGCGGCGTGCTGCGGATCGCCTGGAGCGTGTGCTCGAGCTCGTGGCGGTAGAGCCCATCCCCATGGTCGAAGGTCCAATTCTGATCGAGGACGAGCCGGTTCAGGTGCACCTGTTGGCCCCGCTCGCGCCCCCAGGCTTCTTCCACGATCTGGTCGGTGAACCAGGTGGGGACGCCGGTCGCGAGCGAGCGGCCCCAGGAGAGACGCGCTGGAGCGGGATCGCGCATGACGAACGCCTGGCGCACGGTCTCGACATTGAGCCGCGGCATCAGGAATCGACCCGCGTTGACTCGCAGGTTGAACCAGAGATAGTCGAGCTCCCAGGACGTCCAGAAGCCGGTGAACTGCGGGAGGCCGAGCATCGAGCGGCGCTGCAGCATGGCGCCCTTTTGGACGAGCGCCTGGGCCGGCAGGGCGAGCCGCCAGCTGCTTCCCAACAGCGACATCCCGGCGTGCTGCAGGGCGGCCGGGGCTAGAGCCTCGACCGAGGCGCGGCGCGCCGCCCGGCCTACGTTCTCACCCCGAATCACTTTCCCCGTGAACTGCGCCAGCGCGGAGAGGGTGTAGTTGGCGAGGGTGAGCTGCCAGTGCTGCTGAGCAGTCTGGGCCGCGACGCGGCTCGGGCGAGCGGCGTGCACGGCGACGCATAGAAGTCCCAGCCCGAGGGCGCGTCGCGTAAGCGGCATGCCGATCGCTGGGGCAACGGCGGTGCCCGAAGATCGAGCACGAAAATCGCGGCTCTGTCGGGTTTCAGGACACTAAGAAGGCGACGGTGTCGAAAAGCTCGTCAGGCGGGAGACGATCTTATTTCGTGCGAATGGTGATGGGGACAATCGTCGTGCCCCAGTGCAACCGCAGCAGGGTCGAGTCCGGGGCCACGATCGGGAAATAGTAGGCGAGTACCTCCATGTGCGCTCCCTGTTCCGGAGCGACGGTGATGCGCAGCGCGTCGAGCGCTTCACCCGGATACTGCGTGTGCCACACGTCCACGCCGGTGCTCAGGATCACCGTCCAGGGCTTGGGCGGCTCCTCGGGGATCGTCCAGAGCGTGTAACGGCCCGGCGCAATGTCGTGGCACGCGATGCTGACGTCTCGACTGAACGTGATCGTCGTGGCCGAGTCCGCGCCCGGATGCCAAATGTGACCCCAACGGACGAGCTCGCCGAACAACCGCCGCCCCCGCGCGACGGGGCGGTTGTAGGAGACGGCGATATCCGTAAGGCCGACGCGCTGCGTGACCGACCCGTGCTGGCTCGCGGGAATCCGTTGGGCCGATGCGCCCCCCGCGATAAGCGGCGCGACGAACAACGTGAGGAGCACGCAGGGAGCTGGGCGTCGAGTCATGGTCGCATGCAATATGTAGCGTGAGAGGAGTCTCGCTGTCGCCGCGCCTTCCGCGTAGTATTGGGAAGGGACGCCTTCCCCTTTTGGACAGGACAGCCGTGCCCGATCTCCGCCAAGTGCTCCAGGATGGACTCGCCGGCATCTACGTCGTCGAGCGGGAAGTGGGACGTGGCGGGATGGCGACGGTGTTTCTGGCGCACGACCTCAAGCACGATCGGTCCGTCGCCGTCAAAGTGCTCCATCCCGAAGTGGCCGGCGCACTCGGCGCCGACCGGTTCCTGCGTGAGATCCGCATCGCCGCGCACCTCCAGCACCCGCACATCCTGACGCTCATCGATTCGGGCGAGATCCCGCGCCAGGATCACATGGGCCCAAGCGTGCTCTACTACGTCATGCCCTACGTGGAGGGGGAGAGCCTGCGGGAGCGCTTGACCCGCGAGGGCCGGCTGACGCCCAGCGACACGGCCCGGATCCTCCAGGAGGTGCTGGATGCGCTGACTCACGCGCACGGCCTCGGGATCGTGCACCGCGACATCAAGCCCGAGAACATCATGCTCAGCGGGCGGCACGCTCTGGTGATGGACTTCGGCGTGGCCAAAGCCGCCAGCGCCGCCGCGGCCAGCGGCAGCGCCGCCAGCGGCACGCTCACGGCGCTCGGCCTCGCGATCGGCACCCCGAACTACATGGCCCCGGAGCAGGCCGCGGGGATGGCCGCGGTAGATGCGCGCACCGACCTGTACGCCGTTGGGGTGATGGCTTACGAGATGCTTACCGGGCAAACGCCGTTCACGGGGACGACGCCGCAGGCGATCCTCGCGGCGCACGTCACTCAGATGCCGCCGCCGATCGCAGCGCGGCGGCCCGATCTCGCCGCGGCTTTCGCGAGCGCGGTCATGCGCTGCCTCGAGAAGGAGCCGGCGGCTCGTTGGCGGTCGGCCGAAGAGTTACGAGCGCACGTGGAAGCCTTCGCCACGCCGGGCAGCGGCGTGACCGCCGCGGCCGGTGGCGGCGGAGCAGGAGTGGTGCGCCGCCGGCCCGCGGCGCTCCTCACGGCTGCGATTGTCGCGGTGGTGATCCTCGGCGCGGGGACGTGGCTCGGTCCGGGGCGACGGGCACGCGAACGACACTGGGCCCGGGAGCAGGGCATCCCCCAACTCCTCGCCCTGGCGGAATTGGGCCAGTGGGACTCGGCGTATACGCTGGCCCGGCGGGTCGACGCCGCGAATCCCCACGACTCCCTTTTCCGAGCGCTCCGGCCCAGGTTCGCGCGGCGGGTGAACCTGCACACCAACCCGCCGGGCGCCACCGTGTGGCGAAAGGAGTATGCCGCACCAGACTCCGCCTGGGTGCTGCTCGGGAAGACGCCGCTCGACAGCGTGCTGCTCTCGCTGAGCATAAGCGGAGGATGGCTCAACGCGAACCGGCTGCGCATCGAGCGGCCGGGGTATCGAACGCTCGAGCTCGTCGGCCTGCCGTTCCGCGATTCCGCGATCACGCTCGATCGGGACAGTGCGCTGCCGCCGGACATGGTCAGGATCGCAGGCGGCGATCTCGACGTGTTCTACCCGGGCTTCGAGCACATCAAGCCCATCCGGTTGGGCGACTACCTGATGGATCGGTTCGAGGTGACCAACCGCGAGTTCAAGCGCTTCGTGGACGGTGGCGGCTACCGGCGCCGCGAGCTGTGGGACCACGCGTTCGTGCAGGACGGTCGGGTCATTACGTGGGAGCAGGCCATGGCTCGAATGACCGACCGGGCGGGCCGGCCCGGGCCGTCCACCTGGGAAGCGGGCGAGTACCCGGCTGGCCAGGAGAATCACCCCGTCGCGGGAGTCAGCTGGTACGAGGCTGCGGCGTTCGCCAAGTTCAGCGGCAAGTCGCTGCCCACCGTGGCCCACTGGAATCATGCCGCCAGCGTGTACAACAGCGCCTGGATCGTCCCGGCCAGCAATTTCTCCGGTCGGGGAACGGTCCCCGCCGGCACCACGCGCGGCATCAGCGCATATGGGACCTACGACATGGCCGGGAACGTGCGCGAGTGGTGTCTTAACGCCGGCGGCGCCGACCGATTCATCCTGGGTGGTGGCTGGAACGACGAGCCGTACCAGTTCACCGATGCCTACACCCAGGCGCCGTTTGACCGGTCGCCCACAAACGGTATCCGGCTGGTAAAGTACCCAGCCACAGAGCCGAACCTTGCTTTGGCGGGGGAACCGCTACAGCGCGCCCGGCGCGACTTCCTCAAGACGCGGCCAGTGACGAACGCGGTGTTCGCCGCCTACCAGCAGATCTACTCGTATGACCGGACGCCCCTCGCCGCGAAGGTAGTCGAGACCGTGGACGAGGGGGACTGGACCCGAGAGCTGGTCCGCATGAACGCAGCGTACGCAGAGGACAGCTTGCTCGTCTATCTCTATCTTCCCAAGCGCGGGGCCAAGCCGTATCCCGCCGTGGTCTACTTCCCGGGCTCCAACGCGATCCGTGACCACGCGCCGCAGAACCTGCAGGTGCGGTCCATCGATTTCGTCGTCAAGAGCGGCCGCGCGGTGCTGTATCCCGTATACAAGGGGACCTACCAACGGAGCGATTCCCTCAATACCGACGTACAGGACAGCTCCAACTTCTACCGTGACCACGTCGTGATGTGGGCGAAGGACCTGCGCCGAGGGGTCGACTACCTGGAGACCCGTCCGGAGGTCGCCACGGGGCGCCTGGGGTACTACGGCGTGAGCTGGGGGGGCGCCATGGGTGGGCTGATGCCAGCAGTGGAGCCGCGGATCCGGGTCAACGTGCTGTACGTGGCCGGTCTCGATTTCGAGCCGGCGCGGCCCGAAGCGGACCCGATCAATTTCATACCGCGGATCAAGATTCCCACCGTCATGATCAACGGCAGGTACGATTTTTTCTTCCCGCTCGAGACCTCGCAACTCCCGATGTTTCGTCTACTTGGCACACCGCCCGACCAGAAGCGGCACGTCGTCGAAGAGGGGAGCCACTTCGTTCCGCGCTCGCGTCTGATCCAGGAAGTCCTGACCTGGCTGGACAAGTACCAGCCCACACCGCAGTAACCCGTCACCACCACCCTCACCCAAACCGCGTGGCGCGCCACAGCGCCCGGCCACCCGCGATGAGGAATCCGACCAGCGCGAGGGTGAGCAGCGCCGCCCACCCCCGGTCGACCAGGAGCGCGGGCACCCGGGCGACCACGGCGAACCCCACGAACACGGCCGTCGCAGTTGCAACGAGCACCCAATCGAGCGGGCTGCGGCGGGCCCGCGTGACACCCGTGTCCTCACCCGCCATGCCCGCCGCCACGTAGGCCGGGTCCACGGCGTAGCGGGCGCTCTCGCGGGCCCCCGCTTCCTGCCACCGCCGGTGCTCGCGACCGGGCGCCGTGGCGAACGCAATCGCGCCGGCGCCCGCGGCCATCAAGAGCGAGCCCCCGACCGCCCGCCAGTAGACGCCTGACGCGGCGCCCTTGAGCTCGCCAAATACGAAGACACCCCACAGCAGCCCCCACAGCTGATTCGTGTTCGAGAGCGGGATGCCGCGGCTGATGCCGACGTACTTGGCCGCGTATTGCTGGAACAGGTCCCCTATCACCCACACGAACCCGGCGACGAGCAGCCAGAACAGGACCTCACGACTGCGGACCAGCTCGGCCCACAGCGGGCTCGGGCCCCCCGAGAAGCTCACGGCGAGCGCCGTCATCATGCCGAGCTCGCCGATCGTGAAGAACGCCACGAACGAGAGCGGGTGCATGCCCGTGAGGTACGCCTTGCGGTAAGGGATGTACATCGTGCCCCACAGGGCGCCGGCGGCGAGCGCTGCCGCGACGCCGCGCAGCGCGTTGCCCCCGGGCGCCTGGGCTGACGACGCGACCGCGAGCAGCGTGGCGCCCGCGAACATCGCGGCCGCGCCGCCCCACACGCCGAGCCAGCGCGCCGCCCCTGCTTCGCGCAGCTCGTTGAAGAGCAGCGTGCCCCACAGGATGCCGAGCAGGCTATTGGCGTTCCACAGCGGGAACGCGACGGCGAGTCCGATGTCCTTGATTGCGAAGATCGTGAGCGTGTTGGCGACGGCCCAGAGACAACCCGCGAGCGCGGCCCAGATGACGAGGTGCGGCGCCTGGCGCACGTCGTCCCGCACGGCGGCGGTGCCGCGCACCAGCGCGGGGAGGCTCCAGCGCGCCAGGAACACGCCGATCACCATCATGAAGGAAATGACGACGGGCGGGATGCCGAGCGTGACGAGCTTGGTAGGCGCTTCGGCGGCGCCGAGCCAGGCGCCGGCGGCGAACCCCGACAGGATGCCCACGCGCTGCAGGCGGGCGAGACGGGCCGGGGCGAGCTCGGTCAGGCGATCCATCGCAGCACCAGCAGGCCGGCTATGAGCACGGCGACCGGGATCCAGAAGTGGAGGTCGCCGAGCAGGGCACGCCAGCGGGAGACGGTCGTCAATTGCACGGGGGCCTAGCATAGACCGCCCGGGGGCCGCGAGGCAAGTCGACTACGCGTTTCGAAAGTGCAGCGGATCTCTCAAGTTCTGTAGCTCGCGGTAATAGTAGAGGGCGGTGGGGCGCCGGCCCTTGAACCGGAGGTTTCTCAAGAACTCGAGCTCCTGCGGCGTCGCCGTGCCGCTCAAGGCGGGATCGGCCAGGAATTGCTTGAGTCCCGGCTCGGCCCCAGCCGCGCGCTCCACGAACTCGAACCGTATCACCCGCCCGGCCCCCACCCGTCGACGCAGCACGATCTCGAGGCTGAAGGCGGCGAGATCGATGTCCCACGAGTCGATCAGCGCATCGAGCGCCGCGAGGTGCCTGGCCGACAGGTGGAAGATATCGGTCGCGAGACCGGCGACCTCGAGCAGCTGCTTCGCGACGAGGCGCTCCAGCTCGCCGAAGGGCTGACGCTCGAAGATCGCGAGGATCTGCTTGGCCTTCTCCGGTCGGCACTTGCGGAGGATCAGGTCGCGCAGGCGCGGGAACAGGGGTTCGGGCGTGTCGCCCAGCTCCCGCTTCAGCGCGTCCTTGCGCGCCAGGTCCGCCACCCGCGCGAGCTCGCCGTCCGGCAGCTTCAGGAACCTGTCCATCCGGTCGTAGATGTCGGTGCGGTCGGGCGCGGGCGGGGCTTTCTTCCCGGTGAGCAGCTGGGAGACGTATGACTCCGTCACCCGGGCCGCACGGGCGAGATCGCGCTGCTCCAAACCCAGCTCCTCCAATCGCTCCCGGATCACGAACGCCACGTCCACAGGACGATCCCCTGGTCACGGCCACGATATTAACTGCTACGATTAAGTTTATTACTCAGAGTAGCGCAGCACTTGACAAATATAGTAAATCCGGCTACGCTGCACCAGCTTGGAAGTGTTCAGCAGGCGTGAAGCTCATGTCGCAGTCGTCGAGGAGTCATCTCATGTACGCACGCAACGTCACGCTGCACCTGAAGGCCAATTCGGCCCCCGAGTTCACCCGGACGCTCGAAACGGACATCCTGCCGGTGCTGCGCAAGCAGAACGGCTTCAAAGACGAGATCACGTTCGTCACGGAGAACGGCAAGGAAGCGCTGGCCATCAGCTTGTGGGAGAAGAAGGAGAATGCGGAGGCCTACAGCCGCGACACCTATCCCACGGTGCTGCAGAGCCTCGCGAAGGTCGTCGATGGCACGCCCCGAGTCGAGGCCTACGAGGTCTCCAACTCGACGTTCCACAAGATCGCGTCGAAGAACTAGGGCGCCGGTCTTTGTCACGATAGCGAGGGGCGGCACCAGGCCGCCCCTCGTCTTTTTCGGAAGGAGGCGACAGATGAGCGAGATCCATTGTCACGCGTGCGGCGGGTTCATCATCGACCTGGCGGGCGTTTCCTACCGGCTGCCGTCCGCGGCGGCGGACCCGGCCGCGCCGCGCAGCGGGCTCTGCACCTGTCATCAGTCGATCGTGTACGGGCCGCCGCCGGGGTACTTGTCATTGCCGGGAGTGCCGCCAAGCGTCGATCTCCGCGCTATGGCGGCGCGCAACTAGAACCGCATCGTGCGCGAGGTCGTGGCGCGCGTTTAAGGGAGCCCGATGCGGCGATAGATCCGCTCCATCCGGGGATCGTGCTGGAACGCGTTGAAAAACGGGTAGCGGCGCGAGTACACGAGGATGCCGTCACGGTCATCGCAGGCGCGCTCGAGCAGCTCGAACGCTTCGTCCAGCTGGCCGAGGGCGGCGCTCAAGATCGCGAGCATGGTGTTTTGCACGTACTCGCGGCGCGCTCGCGCGGTCAGCTCGTCGCGGATCGCTGCCACCTCCCCCGCCTTGCCGGCGCGGCTGTAACAGACTCCCAGCGCGCACAGTGTCCACGGATGGCGGCCGGACGTGACGACGGCCGCCTCGACCGAACGGATCGCCTCCGGCGTGCGTCCCAGCTCACTGTACAGGAGCCCCAGGTGGATGGGCGGGAGGAACATCGTCGGCGCGAGCGCGGCGGCCCGCTCCAGCGGCGCGATGGCTTCCTCGAGCCGGCCCGCCCCCATCAGACTCATGCCGAGCTGCATGCTGGGCAGCGGCGCCAGCGGATCGAGCTCCACGGCGCGCCGGCCATGCGCGATCCCCTCCTCGAACAGGTCTTCTACGAAGACCAGATAGTAGGAGAGCCACAGCCGCGCAATAACGTAACGCGGATTCAGCACGATGGCCCGCTGCAGCTCCGCCGCCGCCGTGCGCCAGTCCCAATCCATCACAAACGCCACCGTCCCGGCCGCGGCGTGCGCCTCGGCGAGCGTGGGCGCGAGCTCGAGGGCGCGGCACGCGGCGGCGTGCGCCTTGGCCTGGAGCATACCCGGCGGCGCGAGGCCGTATTGCGCGAGCACGGTGCAGGCCTCGGCGAGCCCGGCATGGGCCAGCGCGTAGCTCGGGTCCAGGGCGAGCGCCTGATCGAAGCACTCCAGCGCCTTCCTCAACCCGAGCCCGCGCTGCGCCAGCAGATATCGACCCTTCAGGCAGAGATGGTAGGCGTCGAGATTCGCGGTGGCCGGGGTCACGAGCGACGCCGCCGCGCCGCCGTCCAGGGTGACCTGTAGTCGCCCGGCGATCGCCTTCGCGATCTCGTCCTGGATAGCGAAGACGTCGGTCATCTCGCGGTCGTAGCGCTCCGACCAGAGATGGTAGCCGTCGCTCACTTTCACCAGCTGGGCGGTGACCCGGAGTCGATTCCCGGCCTTGCGCACGCTCCCTTCGAGCACCGTCGCCACCTTGAGCTTCGCGCCGACCTCGGCTAAGTCGGCGGCATGACCGCGGAACGCGAACGAGGACGTGCGCGCCGCGACCCGGAGGCCCTGCAGCTGCGCCAGCGCGTTGATGATATCCTCGGCAATCCCGTCGCTCAGGTACTCGAACCCGGAGTCGGCGCTCAGGTTCGCGAACGGCAGCACGGCGATCGATTCGGCATCGCTCTCGACCGCCGCCGCTTGGTCCCGCGCACGCACGGCGTCCGCGAACTGGGAGATAGTGGCGAACCGATCGGCCGGGACTTTCGCGAGCGCCTTCAGCACGGCGCGCTCTAACGCGTCCGGCACGGACGGTCGCGCCGTGCGGATCGGTGCGGGCAGCTCGATCGAGAGACGCGCGAGCACGGCCTGGACCGTCGGCCCGTCGAACGGCGGCCTTCCCGCGAGCATCTCGTACAACACGCACGCGAGGCTGTACTGGTCGCTGCGGCCGTCGAGCGCCGCGTCGCCCGCCACCTGCTCGGGGCTCATGTAGGCGGGTGTACCGATCATGGCCCCAATCCCGGTCAGCGGCTCGATCCTGGCCACGGTCAGCGCGCGCGCGATCCCAAAGTCCGCCACGACGGCGCGGCCCGCGGAGAACAAAATGTTCTCGGGCTTGATATCCCGATGGACCACACCCCGGCTGTGCGCGTACGCCAGCGCCTCGGCGACGTCGCACGTGACCGCGGCCGCATCGTCGATCGAGAGCTGGCGCTCGCGGTTGAGCCGTCGGCGGAGCGTCTCCTCCCCCTCGACGTACGGCATCGTGTAGAAGGGCAGGTCCCCTGCTTCGCCGGAATCGTGGAGCGCCAGAATGAGGGGATGGTTGAGTCCGGCGGCGGTGCCGATCTCGCGCAGGAAGCGTTCCACACCGACGGCGGTCGCGAGCTCGGGATGGAGCACCTTGAGCGCGACCTGGCGACCGAGGTTCCGGTCGTTGGCGAGGTAGACCGTGGCCATGCCCCCGCGTCCGAGGGGGCGCTCCACTGTGTAGCGCTGTGGAAGTGCTGCCTTCAGGTGAGCCAGCTGATCAGTCACGAGATCCCGCCCGCACGCGGGGACACCGTGCTATGATAGGGGTGCGGAGCCCCCGCGGCTAGAGGCCGAGCGCCAGCGCAACCCCTTCGTGCTCGAGCAGCCAGCGCTTGCGGTCCAGACCACCGCCGAAGCCGGTCAGCTCACCACGCGATCCGACCACCCGGTGGCACGGCACGATGATGGGAATCGGGTTCTTGCCGTTCGCCGCGCCGACGGCGCGGGTCGCGCTGGGGTCGCCGAGGCGGCGCGCCAGCTCGCCGTAGCTCGTAGTCGTGCCGTACGGGATGGCGCGCAAGACGTCCCACACGCGTTGTTGAAATGCGGTGCCAAGCGGGGCGAGCGGGAGGTCGAAGGTCGTACGGCTACGGGCGAAGTACTCAGTCATCTGCTGGCGGGCGCGAGCGAGCACCGCGCCGGCGGGTCCGCGGTCGTCGTTCTCGACCCAGCCAGGCTCCTCTTCAGGCGCCGGGCCGTGACGGCGGAGTGGAAAGAACACTCCGGTCAGCGCGGTATCCGAGGCCGTGAGGACGAGCTCGCCGAGCGGGCTCGGGAAGCGTGTGAACGTGGTGGCCATCGTCGTGGGTCGGGTGACCGAGGCAATCTATAAGGGAGGGCGTGACGAGAGGGCCGCCCGGCGCACGCCGGACCGCCCTCACAAGAACGGCCCGCTTCAGCCTCCGACCGACGTCGTCGCTGAGCCGACGATGATCTCGCCCGTCGTCGTCGGGGTGCCGCCGACTACTTGGCCGGTGACGGGATCCACGAACCCACCAGTGATACTTTGCAAGTACACGTGGATCATGTTCACCGTCATGCCGCTGCTCGTCACCCCATCACCAGTGGGAATCTGCTCGTTCAGCACGACATAGCCGACCCCGGGGAGGCTCCGCTGGGTGTTGGGAGCGACGGTCGCATCTCCCGATGTCACGGGGACGCCAGCCACTACGAGGTTCTCGAAGGTCGAGCCGTTGGCATTGCTTGCGGCGCCACTCGCGCCACGCGTGCTCGTCACCGTGGCGATAACCTCGCTGGCCGTGATCAGTCCGCCTAAGAGGTTGACTTCCGCCACGCTGGCGACACTTTGCGCGCTCGTCGCCGCAGCGCCGATCGCCCCGGTCGCCGTGCTGCTCGCCAACCCCGACGACAGCGCGTTCGGGACGCTGAGGCCGTCGGCGTCGGCGTGGGCGATGTCGCCGTCAGTCCCCGAGATGGCCGGCAACGTCGCCAGCGGCGACTGGGCTTGCGCGGCTACCGGTGTGTTCACGAACACGCCGAACGCCCGCCCGCCCACGGATTGGGCCGCCCCTGCCGCCAGAGGACCGGCGGCGAGGACGACGACCAGGCCGAGGGTGCTCTTGATACTCATCGCTTGGACCCTGCCTTTCTCCGTCAGTGGGCTTGGATATTGCCGCCGGTCAGGGGCGTATCCCCAGTGTCACCGTGCCCGAAGGACTGATCGTCGGTGATCGCGAAACGGAAGGTGTCGGGCCCGGTGCCCGGGCTCGAGCCGGGCTCGCCGTTGTCGCAGGCGCGCACTCCGAACGAGTGCTCGTGCCAGTCGCCCGTCGCATGCTTGGCGCGTACCGTCCCGAAGAACGTCACGCAGGTACCATTCTCGGACGCGCTGCTGAACGATACGCTGTGGAACTCGGTGTGGGACGGATGGTGCACCACTTCGAGCTGTCCCTTCTGCACGTTGCAGTTCTGGTCTAGGAAAATGTTGAATCCGAATGTGACCTTCCCGAACATGGTGTTCGGGAGCGTGGGATCGATGCGCCCGCCCCCGGTGAACTTCCCGATGGGGCATTGCTGCTCGCCTCCAGCCCAGAAGCTGGGCTTGTGCGGTGGGGCAAACGATCGCGACGAATCCTCGCACGCCGCAGTGAGCAACGCGGCCGCGACGAGGCCCGTCAGCATGCTCGGGCTCTTGGATCTGGGCGACATGTGCGTTGTGTCCTCCCTAGCCCACGGTTCCTGTTAACACACGACGTCTTGCGCCAGAGGCAAGGGCGGTGCCAGTGATGAGCCGGCATCGAGGACGTTGAGACGACGAGACATGCGACGATCGTTGCAAGACCGCGCCGCTGCGGGCGGGTCACGGCTGTTGTGGCGTACGTCCGTGACGCGTGCGCGCGGCGTTTCGAGTTGACGCTGAAGCGTGCATCCTGTAATCAGGGTGAAGGAAGGGGAGACATGGTGGGTTTCGTCGACATCGTGCTGAGTTGGTTGCTCCTCGTGCCCGCCGCGGGAAGCGGGCAGGCGTGCGCCGAGCCGCACTATCGCTGGAGCGAGAAGGTCGACACCACACTGCAAACGCGCTCGGCCGCGCCGGTGGACATCGCCGCGATCCTGAGCGCCTGGGCGCCCTTGAGCCTCACCAGCAGAGACATGTGCGCCCCGCGCGGGGGCCGAGAGGACAGCGTGTTCGTGCTGGTCGGCTGGGTGCGGCGCCTGAGGCTGCAGGAGTCCGACGGCGACTGGCACGTCGAGCTGACAGAGGGCCGTGCCACGCCGGTCGACTCCTGCATCATCGTGGAAATTCCGGCGGAGCGCTACGGTGTCATCTACAGCAAGGCCCGCGCGGCGCTCGCGAGCCTGGTGGACACCACGCGGCTCGGGCCCCGCGGCGATCTTAGTTCGCCGGTGCGAGTCCGCTTCACCGGTGCCGCCTTCTTCGACGGGTTCCATCAGCAGCAGCCGGCAGCGGGCGGGCCGCCGCAGGCAAGCCAACACGGCCGCTGCAACTCCTCGTTGCGCGCGCTGTGGGAGTTACATCCGGTCTACAACGTCAGCGTCGCGACACCGGGCTAGCCCTTTTTTGTTGGAGCGGTTACTGTCTGCTCGGCGAATGTCTCCAACAACGCGCTACATCATTCAAGTGGACCGGCCCGGCGAACGGGTCGACATGACGACGATCCGCTCCCTGCTCGACGGGATTGGCGTCGCGGTGGACCCCGACTACGGCCCGGTCCCGATCGATCCCAAACTCGGTCGCTACGTGGTCCGCGGCGTAGCGTCGCCCGACGCGCGCCAGCGGGCCGAGCAGATTCCGGGCGTGCGCTTCTTCGCCGACGCGATCCAGGAGTCCGCCTCCTGAGGGGCCGCTAGCGGATCGCCTTCGCTCTCTGTCGTGCCTTCGGCTGCAACCGCAGGGCCTTGACCGCCGCCGCCGCATCGATCACGCCGTAGCCCAGGTCGTAGTCCCAGCCGTCGCCCCCCAAGTCCCGCGCGGTTCGCTGCAACAGGCCCTTCAGCTGCGCCGGCGCCAGGCGATCGGCGGGGCGGGCCTGGCGCAGGGCAGCCGCAACCCCGGCGGCGACGGGACTCGCGGCGGATGTGCCGCCGTCCACCGGGTAGATGCCCGAGCCCTTGAAGTGACTCAACCCCGCCAGATCGGGTTTGCGAGAGTAGAGCGCGCCGGGCCCTTGCGACGAATAGCCGAGGCGCCGGTCTGTGACGGTGACCGCGGCCACGGTCACGACGTCAGGATGGGAGTTCGCACCGTGGATCGAGGCTCCCGGGCCGGTATCGCCCGTGCCGCACCGCCCGTCGGGGCAGTCGGCGCCGCAATTCCCCGCCGCGAAGAACACGTCCGCGCCGGCCGCGACGAGCGCGCCGGTGATCTGATTGAACGGATGGTCGGGATTGGCGGAGTAGTTCTGCGCCGAGCCGATCGGTGCGTCGCCGGCACGGTCGAACAACCCCCAGCTGTTGGTGACCACCCATCGCCCCGGAGTGGCGTTCACCCGCTCCACGAGATCGGCGAACGCGGCGATGGCGTCCGAGAGGAACGCGGCCCAGGTCCCCGCCCGGGACGTGAGGAGCGCGTAGTCGAGGAGCTGCGCATCGGGCGCCGCGATGCGGACGTCGTACGCCACCATGGTGCCGTGGTTAGGCGAGCTCGAGCCGGGCGCGTAGCCCGGTCTCGGCGCCCAACCGCCGGCCACGGGAATACGTGAGCCGTCGATTCCCGTGTCGACGACAGCGACGTGGACGCCCCGTCCGGTGAGCCCGGCCCGCCGCAACGCCGCGACCCCGAGCCGCCGGGCCACATCTGCGGTGGCGCCGACGGGCGGGTCGGCACAGTATGCGCTGGGGAACGGGGACACGACGGGGTCAGTGAACACCCCGACGATGTCGGCCTGGCGGTCGCGCCGCAGCCGCTCGATCGAGTCCTCGCCGTCCGCGTCCACCCGCACGGCGTAGGTGTCCGCCAGTCCGGCGGCGCCGTAGTTGAAGCCGCTCGCGGAAGGTGGGTCGTCCCCGCCGCCGATGCGGCGCCGCACGTGGACTGGGTGGTAAGTCTGGTCGAACTTCACGCCGGCGACCTTGACCATGCCATCGAGCAACGATCCGGCAGGGCCGAACGTGCGTTGACGCCATCCCTCTTGCAGGAGCTCGTGGCTCCGGATCAACACGATGCAACGTGGCATAGACGCCTCTCATCCGTCTTGCGGATTGACCAGGGCTGCGACGAGCGTGTACAGGATGAGCAGCAGCGACCCGTACACCTCGCGGCCCGGGACGTGTTGGAACGGCCCGCCCAGGGCGAACACCCACACGGCGAACGCCCCTGTCGAGATGAGCGCCTGCGTGACGGGCGGCCGGCGCCCCGGCACCGAGGCTTGCTTCCACGTCCACCACGCGGTGAGAGGCAGGCCGATTCCGAACGCGACCCACAGCACCGTTTGCCGGGGGATTTCCTGTGCACTCGAGACGAGGCCGGTGACCGCCACCCAGGCGGCCACGATGTCCGCCGGGATGTACTTGAGCACCTTGTCGAAATAGCTGTCGATCTCGACCGGCTGTGCGGCGGCGCCAAGCGCCCTAGGCGGGAGCGCACGAACTCGACGGCTCATGTGACCTCCTCGAGTCGAAGTCCGGGCGCATCTCCTTATACCCCACACCCCTGGTGCCGTCCCCATGCCGTTCTTCCGAAGTCCCGAGGGGCGGGTATAACGACGCGGATGCCACGCGTCGCCAGCGTCATCGCCCTCGTCACGCTCGTCAGCAACGCCTGCGGCGGACATGAGCCGCGCGAGGCCCCCCGGCAGTCCGCCGCGGCGGCGCGCGTTTCCGCCGCGCAAGACACGAGCTTCGCGGGCACGACGGCCCCGGTGCAGCGGGCTTTCCAGCCCGGCACACCGCCCCGCGTGCTGCGCGGCGTAACGGCTGCCTCGGGCCCAGGCTACGACCGAGTCGTGTTTGAGTTCGCCGAGGACAGCGTCCCCGGCTATCACGTCGAGTACACCACCAAGCCG